>Ga0306925_10001759_pt1 | contig 18070 bp, 21 predicted proteins | sample flu12Cox44000176_FD_203755 | JGI IMG/M metagenome (GOLD analysis project Ga0306925, IMG submission 203755) | Lab enrichment of tropical soil microbial communities from Luquillo Experimental Forest, Puerto Rico - flux8day.12C.oxic.44.000.176 (v2)... | ecosystem: Environmental > Terrestrial >... | reverse complement strand
CACCACCTGCACCACCACACGCGCAAAATGATTGAGCTCCCCACCCATAAAAATTAGCACCCCGCCGCTCACCACCAGCCCGATCAACGACAGCGTGTAAGCCACAGGTCCGCTGAGCGAGTTGCTTAAAGTTTGCAACGGCGTTTCCCAGGGGAGTCCTCCTCCCCCGGTCGCCGCATGCGCCGCCACCGGCGCTAGCAGCGCGAGCGCCACTATTAATGTTCCTAACCTTTTATCCATGTGCTTCTACTCCTGTCTTCTGCGCGCTAGAGACGCGCGCGGTTTGTTATGTCATCCCTCGCGAAAAGTATATTTGCCACGCTCCCCATCCCACTTCTCCGCCACCAACACCTCGCGCACGATGCGCCCGGGCGGGCCGTCTTTGCGGGCGATATGCACCAGCACATCCACCGCGTCCCCGATCAGGGGCTCGATCGAGCGCGGCGCGTTCGGGTGCATACTGACCAACGTCGCCAGCCGCGCCAGGCCCGCTTGCGCGTTGTTCGCGTGCAGCGTCGCGATCCCGCCCTCATGCCCGGTGTTCCAGGCCATCAGCAAGTCGAGGGCTTCCGGTCCCCTCACCTCTCCAACAAGGATCCGGTCCGGACGCATGCGGAGCGATGTGCGCACCAGGTCCGTCATGGTCCGCTCCGGGCTCGTGTGATACTGCACGTAGTTGGCTGCCGCGCACTGGAGCTCGCCCGTGTCCTCGATAATGATCAGGCGCTCGGCCGGATACTGCGCTGTCACCTCCCCAATCAAGGCGTTAACTAGGGTCGTCTTGCCCCCGCCGGTCCCACCGGTCACCAAAATGTTCCGGTGATCGCAAATCGCCTCGCATAAGAATTCTTTCTCTTTTGGCGTCAAAATCTCCGCCTGGACGTATTGATCGAGGCTAAATACCCGGCTTGCACGTTTGCGCACGGCGAATGTAGGCGCCGGAACAACCGGCGGGATCTGACCAGCAAAACGCGACCCGTCCAAGGGGAGCTCACACTCGATTGTCGGTTTTTCCCGTGTGATGGTCGTCTGAAGGCAGGCTGCGATTGTGCGGAGCACTGCCTCGGCTTTTGTGGGGCTAAGCGAGCCGATCTGCATCGGCGCCGCCCCGAGCCGCTCCTGCCAAAGCGTTCCGTCGGGATTCAACAGGATCTCGACCGTCTCGGGATCGGCCAGCGCGGTGAGAAAAACGTCTCCGAAATCTCGCCGCAATTTTTCTAGTTGGCGCTCGACTGTCCCACTATGCTCCGTCACAACGCCACAACGTCTAGAAAAACTAGATTGCGGAGCGCAAGACAAAAATTAATAATTTTTTATCGGGGATATGCTCAGCTTTTTTTTCTACCACCGCGCTTAGCGCGAGCTTCCGTAATCGTCCGCAGATCTACTTCGCCGCTTAACACCTTATTGCGAAGGAGTTCCACACCGTAAACGATCCGCAAACTTGGTGACTGACTTTGCTCGGCGCGAATGAGGCTCGGTGAAGTAACCGCTAACAATTCCGCGAGCTCCTTCACGTACAATCCCACGGATTTGCGCCAGGCCCGGATGTCCGCACCGCTACGCAATTGCCCATGCCATTCTTTGCCGTATTTTGCCCCTGCTTCCCTGACCGCTAAACCGCGATCTGGTCTCCGTCTAAGGCGCTCTACAACTTTATTCTCAGGCGAAAGCACTATTTCGCCAGACGTGATCCGCGCTTCCAATAATTTCATGCCCAACCTGATTCGCGCCCCAAGGCGCCCACCCCGCTCAGCTCTGTGTATACTGCGCTCTGTCAACTCGATTAACTGCCCCACGCGCTTAGCCGTTAAACCTTGCTCCACTCGCCATCTGTGCAATTGATCGCCCGTCTCTAAAGAACCAGGTTGCAAACGTGATGGCTCCTCACCGTAGTGCGCTGGCGTCATTTACCGGCGGATATTGTAGCATGTTACATATATTGGCGAGAGTGAATCCGCTTGACTCATCGCGCTCACTACAGACAAGATGTCTGTTAGAAAAACCGAGCTCATGGTCGATAAGGAAAGAAAGCGGGGCAGGCCGCCTCACCAGACACCCAGCGCCGTCGCCCGCCGTTCCAACATCCATCCCGTGATTCGTGACTTAATCGCGTGGCGGCGTCAACGCCGTCTTTCGCAAGTTGCAGCGGCGCAATGGGCCCAGACCCGGGGGTTTTCACTGACGGCTTGCTCCATCCGGATGTGGGAAGAAGGCTGGAGACGCCCGCGGGCGCATACGCTCGCTCTTCTGCGTCGGTTCCTCGACAAAGACACCAGCCCGATGCGGAAACCTTGATATGCGAGGCCTTCTTCAGTTAAACAACTCAGACATGTCCGAGGAAGTTCAGCTCGAACTACTAGCCCCCTGGTACACCCAACGCCCCAGCGAAAGCCGAACTCTCGATTTCTTCGACGCTATTCCCAAGTATCCATTCCCTACCACGACCACGATCGACAGAGCGGAACGCATTCAGGCGCCATTTACGCTACGCGGGAAACACTATGTCGCGGAAATCTTGCCCGCTCAGATCAAAAACGCGGACACTGGCCAGGAGCGGCTAGTTTTCGCAGGGGCTCGCGAGGAGCTTGTTGAGCGCGCCCTGCGCTTTATCGCCGTCCAACAGATTGCCAAAACAAAGCTCACCCAAGACGTTCAAACCGGGCGGCAAGCAGTGACCATCTTTTTCTCACTCTCAATGCTGCGTCGACACCTCGAACAACTCGGGCACGGATACAAGCTCAGTGAGATCAAGGAAGCGCTCGATATTCTTGCCGATACGCGAATCGCCGTCGAAGAGCAGATCATCGAAGCAAAAACAGGCAGACACCGACGAACCCGTGATTTTGCGTCGATCCTAACGCACTATACGGCTTCGACGGTCGATGGAGACACCACCGGCGACGAAGCCTACGTCGCAATGACGTTTCATCCAGCCGCGACCGCCGCCATTCTCCAACTAGCTTTCTACCCCATCAATCAATTGCGCGTTGGCAAGCTCAAACGCCCCCTCGCCCGCTGGCTCACGACCCGCATGAGCCACAACTATCGGCAAGCCAAGAGGAATGGATTCGTTGATCAAACTGGGTACCACATCTCTCTCAACACCATTTTGGATGAACGCGGGCTGCCACGAGAGGCAAGATTGAGGGCCAATGTCGAGTCGGTGCGCGCGGCACTGATGGAGATGAAAGAGCGGCGCATTCTAGCCGAAATGATGCCGTACGGCGAAAAGCTGGTTCATGCTCCGAGCAAGCGACGCCCCAAGATCGTCGATGCCATCTGGATCCTCTACCCTTCTCCCGAATTCGTTGAGGAGATCGTGAACGGCAATAAAGAGATGTCCATCGCACGGACACAGGCCGGGGGAAATAAGGGCGAAAACAAGCTTTTGCCAGGGTTCCAGGATGATGCGAGCCGGGGGGAAATAAGGGCGTTATTCCGCTAGAGGCAAAGTGGCTCCCTGAGGGCCGGGGAAATAGGGGCGTTACTCCAAAAAAGAACGAGAAATGGCGGGGGAAATAAGGGCGTTATTCCCCCTCTCAGGCAAAGCGGCCCCTGAGAGCCCGGGGGGAAATAGGGGCGTTATTCGAAAAAGGCGACAAAAGGCCGGGGGAAATAGGGGCGAAATCTCTCAAAGGACGGGGGAAATCAGGGCGAAACTCCGTGAGCGCGCCCTTAGCAGGCAAAACGCCCGGGGGAAATCAGGGCGAAAAGTTTCCCCGCGAGATCAGGTCGGGGGAAATAGGCGCGTTATTCAGCCAAAAGTCGGGGGAAATAGGGGCGTTATTCCGACCCAATCGATGCGTAAGGCGCTCTCCCCCCGCTCCTTGCCAACTTCTTTACATCCCCTATCCCTTTCTTTATCCCTTTTATCCACTAACTCAAACACCTCCCCCCCTAAAGTCGCTCGCTACCGCTCGCATAAAGCCGCTTAACGCTGCGGCTCCGCTCCGCTGCGCCTCCGCTGCGGCAAAATGCTGCTAACGCAGCTCATCGACCAGCCCTTCGGGCTGACCAATTCAACAAACATATTATACGCCAGAAAAAGAAATCAAATCGCGGGCGAACCTTGAGAGATGACTGCCCGCACTTGCTCCGCGGTTCGTACGTCGAGTGCTTTGTGGGATCAGCAAATGCGGAAATTTCCAAAATACCCGTCTCAGTATCGTTATTGCTCGTAAGAGGAAGATATCCCCCACAAAAAATAGCCTATTAACCTATTACCCTCATAGTCTATTAGAGTCTCGAGGGTTCATTCCCTCCGATGCCGCAATTTGCGCCCGTCGTTTTCCAGCAGAATCCGGATCTGCTCGATCAATCGGTGGTCGCGCGGCATTAGACGCAGCGCGGCCCGCAAAACCAGGTTGTCGCTCGGCTTGATTCCCTGGGAATAAAGGTTCATGCCAACCTCGCGAAAAATGGCCCTGTCTTCATCGTCGAGCCAGAACGCCGCCTGCCGACCGCTGCTTGCGCCAGCGGCTGCCCGCGCTGCTGGCGGTTTCCTTTTCACGCGGCTGACCCTGGATCGTTTTTGTTCTTTCGCAGGCTTTTGTTCCTGGTGCGAGCCCTCTTGGACAGGCGGAACCCGCACATTCTCAGCGATTTGCGCAATCAGTGCCTTCTTGTCTATACTCATAGGCTCCTAGCGTACTAGTCTAATAGGATACTAGGATAATACCATATTACCCTCGTTGCAATACTTCGCGTAAATCAGCGCCTTTCTCATCAATACTCGTAGGTTGATAGCGTATTACACTAATAGTTTAGTATGATAATAGAATATTATCCTCGCTGCAATGACGTAACTGCCACCGTGAACTGATACAGCTCGATTTTAGCCTTCGAATCCAGCGCGCTCCAGCCTCCCAAAAGCGCGTGCTGGTAACTCTGCCGGTCCGCGATCGATGCGGTTAAAATACCGGCTGGCATCGCTTTTAAGCTCTCTGGAGCGGCGTCAGTCAGGAGTGTACCGGTCCTGGTGCGATTCAACGCGATCCGGACCATCGCACGTTTGTTTTTATTCTGAACGAATATGGCGCTTTCCGCTGCTTCCCAAATGTCTGCAGGGGAGGGGCTCGTGGGAATCAGGATAATGTCCGCAGCGCTAACGGCTGCCGCCGTCGCGGTCATCGTCAAGGAGGGTGGGGTATCTATAAGCAGCACATCGTACTTTTCCCCAGGTACTTCGGCCGTCCCGCCAAATCGGCTAAGGGCCTTCGTAGCCGATCCTTGAGCGTCATAATCGCGCACAGCGACCCGTTGACCCGTCTGCCGGATCGTCTCGTGCAGCAAAATACACAACGTCGTTTTTCCCGAGCCACCCTTCTTTTGCACAAGCGCTATTTGCATATCAGCATATTACCCTATTAGGGTATTAGCGTCGGGAGGGTATAAAGGCGACTCACAAAAGGCAAGCCTTTCTTATTTTCGCTTCCGTGGATAAGATTCGCTATGGCTGAGCAACCTGACTGGCAGCCGATCAGTCAACTCCCGCTGATCGGGTCTATGATCGATGGAATGCTTCAAGACGCAGAAGAGCACTACCAAACTCTACTGCAAGCTGCTCCCAAGCCGCATGTCCTCGATGACTATACTGTAGGCCGAGTGTTTGAGGTTTTCGGAAGTCAAAAGAACGATCTCTGGTTGTTCGAGGAGCAGCTCGCGCGCTGGAAGATGGACAAACTCAGCGTCGGCCAGCGCCATGAAGTGGACCGATTGACCGAGCAAGTTGGCCGATGCCGGACTGTCATCGACTCGATCCTTTCGCTCGCTGAAGAATTAAAAGAAGGGACGATCGAAAAGGTCCTCGCTAAGAGCGATCTCGAACTCGGTCTCGAATTCCTTCTCAGCAAAGGAAAGCCACCCCATTGAAGCCGGTACGGACCAAGCAAAGGGAGTTCGGTTTACTCATCTAGCTCGAAAGGCATGGTTGGAGCCTAAGATGCCGCCTGAGCTACCGAAAGTCTTCATCAGTTACAACCGAGCCGACCGCGGCCGGGCGGCGGGTTACCCGGTCGATAGAATCGATGCGGGTCGAATTACTAAGACTCAGAACGGCCCAGTAACGATGAGGGGCAGAAAGTTCAACAATGAAACTCGGATATCATCACCGACGATTACTCCAACATTTGCTGGATCATCCAGATTGTGCGCATGGACTACATACGCAGCAGGTCAAGCGAAAAGCAGAGTCGTTAATCAAGATGGGGTACATCGACGAATTCTGGCGTGTTACCGAAGCAGGAAAATCGAGGCTGGCAAACGAAGAAGAGCAACAACACCAGCAGCAAACCTTAAGCGAGGGGTGCTTAAACCAAGCTTCTGAAGCGATCGGTCGTGACATTCCTAATACCGCCGCCCAGGCTGAGCTCCTTCGAGCCGAACAGCTTTCGTTGCAACACAACGCGCAATTAGCGTACTACGCCCAGGCCAAAGCTCAACAGATCGACACCCTTCAGGCGGCCCTCCAAACCGCCCTTCATAATCACGTCGCCAAGCTTGCTGCCATCGAACACCATGCGCCGGCCTGGCCCGCCAATAGACAAGCCCGCTCCGCCTGGCAAAATCAGCTCGCTCAAGCTAAAACTCGTCTAGCCGAGCTCGAACGACGGTTCGAAAGGGTGGGGGAGATCGCCACGGGCGCCGGCCTCTACGCTGACTCTCTGCTCGACGAGCTCGCCGCTCGCAAATTGCGTTTTCGTGATCCAGACCTCGCCCGCCGATGGGACGCTCTTCAACAACAGCAACGCAAAGCCGCTCTACAAAAGATTCACTCCACTCAGACCGTCGAACTCGACTTGGGTAGAACTCGCGCTTTAAGTTTCTCCTCAGAATCTTAACTGCCGAAGTTTAGGGCGGAAGTCAGGTTACTGATCTCTGGGGTTTATGGCGCCGGGCCTTGAAGAGGTCGTCACCGTGTTTCGTCTCGCGCGGCGGATTATCGGATTTACCCTTTGGAAGCAGCCCCATCCGCGGAGCTGACGACGGCCCGCTGCCCATCCCACTCAACCTCGTGCCGGGGTGCCATTCTGGTCTCGGCAACTAATCTTGAACCCAGTGAGCGAACCCATATGCCAGTACTCGAGCCTTCGCACAAGCCAGATTCGCATTGGCTTTTCTGTCTCTCGGACACGATTTAAAAGGATCGATAAAACGAATGTTTTTCGTCGTTCTACTGCCGGATGGGACGATGTGCAGTGATCTGTTTGTCAAAATTCAGTTTTCCCATGTTCTTCCATTCCTATGTGTTCACCTAAATCGAAGTCCAGATTTGTTGAATGCGAGCATCCGCAGACACTCAGGCCTCTTTTGCGGACGCGGTGAATGTCGCCGCATTCTTCCTGACGAACTCCTGCACGCTCAGCGGCCGTTGCCCCGTTAGCGTGAGCACGTCGTCCGACATCCGGTCGTAGCGTCCCGCGCGGTGCAGATCGGCCATCGTCGCGAGGTGGTTCACCAGGTGAACCGGTAAGCCGCGCTCGAGAAGCCCGGCACGCCACGGCTCGACTGGAATGTCCTGAAAGGTGATCGTGCGGCCAAGCGCCTTCGAATACTCCTGTGCATAGAAATGCATGTTCTCGGACTGCGGACCGGTCAGGTGATAGATCTTGCCGATGTGCGGCTGCGGATTAGAGAGCAGCGTTGCGACCACACGTGCAACGTCTTCCGCTGCGACCGGCGAAGTCTTGCCCTCGCCGAACGGTAGCCTGATCTGATTTGATTCCCTGACCGAATCCGAAGTGAAAATCAGGAAGAAGCCTTCCAGAAACACTGTCGGCCGTACGTGCACGACCGGCAGACCGGACCAGTTCAGCGCCTGTTCGGCGAGCCAGTGTAGCTTGTGCTGCGGGCTCGCGGTGGTTTCGGTAATGCTCATCTGTGAGAGCGTCATTTGCGACATATTGATGAACGCCTTCACGCCGTGATGCTTCGCCACCGCCGCCGCATTGACCGTCGCGGCCAGATAGGCATCCGAAACCGACATGCCGAAGTACATCGTCTCGCAGCCGGCAATCACCCTATGCATCGAATCGAGATCGAGCAGATTGCCGACCACGACCTCCGCACCCATATCGCGCAACGACTGCGCGCGTTCGTCTTCATTTCGCACCATCGCACGCACCGCTTTGCCTTGCTTCAACAGCAGTTCGGTGACCGTGCGCCCTACCGCGCCGACGCGGCCCGCCGCGCCGGTGACCAGAATGGGATTTACCATGTTTTTTCCTCCTATGCGTTCACCCTAAATCGAAAGCAAGTCCCGCCAAGCCAAAGATCCAGCCAGGGAGCCGTATCCTAATCGTCGATAATGAGCTCGGGTTTTCCCCTGAGTGTTTCACGAATCGGGAAGCACGGTTTCTGGCGGGGCTAAAAAACGAACACGAAATGCAACGCCTCATCGTTGCCGCCCAGGAATTAACGCTCCTTCAAGAGCGTCAGCTTTCTCTAGAACGCACAAACGAAATCGACCCACCCTCACAGCCATGCTAAATTCTACCGTGAGTTCGCCTGACAAACTCAAACTTCCCGAGATCAGACTTTTAACGCCTGAGGAAAATCAGGACCTTACTGATTTGGCCGAAGACATCGCTCAACAGATGCTTGGTCCGGATTGGAAAGAACGGCAGGAACAACGCCGCGCGGCGCTCAATGAAAAAATCGCGAAGCAATAAGGACGATGCCGGCCGCTAACGCGATCACCGCGGCGGCGAAACTTACCCAGCTTATTCGAGCCAGCCTCCCTGCGGCCCTTTCCAGACGATCCAGGCCGCTTTCCGTCGCCGCGCGGACCGCGCCCGCTTCCCTTCTGCAGGCCTCTTCGCTGAACGCTGCAATCTTCTCACGCGCCGTTCCAAGCGCCGCGTTCAGGCCCTGGTTCGCCAGGCTTTTCGCGCTTTCCGACCACATCGCCTGGCTCTTCATTAACGCCGCCTCAAACGCCACGTCGAGTGAGGCGAAGCCACCCAAGGTCTGGTTGAGTGGATCCCCGTCGAAGCAACTCAACGGCAAACCTCTTTGGCGCAGGTACTGCGCCAACAGCACAGCCGCGTACGATTTGCCGACCCCTCCTTTACCCTGCAAAACGAAATGTACGGTACTCATGGAATCGTTAAATTAGCTCCTCCTTGCTTGGCGTTGTTGAATCCCAGGTGAAATTCTTTTCTTCTTTTTTTGGCGTTATTGCGCCTGCAGGCGCTTTGGCCTGCAAGCGCCGGACGTGCCCGGCGAAAGTCTTGTAGGTACAGGTTATTTCTTTGTTGTCGCTCAGCACTTCCCAAATCGCCCGGACCGACCAGCCGTTGGTGATTTCAGCCAGAATCTCATTTCTGCGAATCATAATCTCATTTCTAATCCGGGCGCGTTTACCACTGGCAGTGTTATTTCCGTATTTAGCTTTTAGCAGGGTGGCAAGCTCTTTCATTTTCCGTCAGAATGACCGTTGTTAGCCTATCTTTGGCGTTGATGATGGTCGATGTTTTACCGTATCAGGCGCATTTGTGTACAGGCAAGGTAATAGTGTAACCGTTGAATAACTATGTGAAGAAGTTTGGTGGGAAACGTCCTGAACTAATAGTGAAACGACGAAGAGGGCAGGACAGGTGATGTAGGCCTACAATCTCGCATTGCGAGCTTGCGTTGCTGCATCACTTTTGGTTTTATTCGCGACGTGCCCGCGCTCAACAACCCGTCCCGCTCCTCCGGAGAGGTGCCGGCTACCGCCTCAGAAGGGGGGATCGCAGACGCCAGAAAAGAAAAGACGAGACGCGAATCCACACCCATCAAGGTGTGGGTAACCGCGGCAGAGAAGACCGCGATCGCCGAGAAGGCCGGAGCGCACTCGATGAGCAGCTCGCGATATCTCCGCGCGCTGGGCCTGGCCTTGCCTATTCAATCCACGGTTGATCAACGAGCGGTGTTGGATCTCCTCAAAATCAATGCCGACCTGGGCCGGCTTGGAGGCCTGATAAAAATGTGGCTCAGCAGCGATCAGAGCTTTGCATCTGACAGCGGACAAGCCTTGCATCGCAAACTAAACGGCGCGCTTAACCAGATCGGAACCCTCCAGAAAGAAATGAGCGACCGCATCAGAGAGCTTTAACACCCCGATGATTTCCAAGAAGGTCAGCATGAAGACGCCAGGGAAAAGCCGGTTCGGCAAGCTGGTTTCTTATCTGGTCAATGACCAGGGTAAACACACCAGGGTGGGGGAAGTGACTATCACTAATTGCCTTTCCACGGATCTCGACCTGGCGGTCCGCGAGATCATCGCCACCCAACAACTCAATACCCGCGCCCAGTCCGATCGCACTTATCACCTGCTTATTTCTTTCCGCGCCGGCGAACATCCGGATCCAGAAACTCTTAAGGTAATCGAAGGACGTTTTTGTGCTGAACTCGGGTTCGGAGATCATCAACGTATCAGTGTGGTCCATCACGATACGGACAACCTTCACATCCATGTCGCGATTTCTAAAATTCATCCTGAACATCTAACCATCCACGACCCGAAAGCGGACTTTAGAATCCGATCCAAACTCTGCGCCGTGCTTGAACACGAGCTGGGCTTGGGCCAGGATCGACACACCGCCAGGGAAAGGCACAGCCGGAGTAATGACATGGAAGCAATGAGCGGGGAGGAATCGTTTCGTAGTTGGATCGCGCAGTATTCTCAACACTTTCTCGATGCTACGAATTGGCAGGAATTTCATGGTATCGCCGACTCCTTCGACGTTCGCCTTGAAATACGCGCGAACGGTTTTGTGTTTCGGGACAAGGAAACCGGTGTTGCCGCAAAAGCCAGCGATGTTCACCGGCAGTTAGCTAAGCCGGCGCTGGAAGCCCGTCTCGGCAAGTTTGTCGATGCCCAAACGATCCAACGCCAGGCGCAACGGGCCTACAGAAAGAAACCAATTCAGCAGCGGGCCAGAACTCAACAACTCTGGAATGAGTACAAGGCCGAGCGCGATACCCGTCGCGCAATCAACGATGCCAAGCGCATCTTGATTCGCACGCAAACCAACGAACGAATTCGGGCCGCGAAGAATGACGCGGCAAATCAACGGCTCACGGCGAGGCTGCTTTTCAGGGGCGTCGCCCGCCAGGCTAACTGCTTTGCCATCAATATCGCCCTCGGCAGGACCATCCGCGCGATTCATCAGGACGCCGGCGAACAGTATCGCAAGCTTGGACAAGAAACTCGCCAATTCACCTGGCTCGACTGGCTCCAAAACCGGGCTGCGAAAGGGCGGACCGACGCCTTGGAAGCTTTGCGGTCAGCGCGTCGCTCGAACCCATTTCCAAAGGATCTGATTCCTCTGAATCAATCGCAGCAGACCAGCCCAGCTCCCCGAGAGGCTCAAGTCACTAAGGATGGAGCAATTATTGAAAGAGTCGCGGGATACGCGATTCGCCGAGACGAAGCAGGGATCTTCTTGGACAACCAGGATAGCGCGCCCGATGAAGCTGTTGTCGCCATGCTGCATCACGCGACGAATATGTTTGGAACCCATCTCAGGACGCAGGGACGAGACAGTTTCCAGATCCGGATGGCAAGAGTCGCCGGCTTAAATCATCTTCAGATCCGTTTTGAAGATCCAGAGATCGAGAAAGTTCGTCTTCAAGCCCGCGCCACGGCTGCGGTGCCCATCAGTAGGGCTGCCCAATCCTATATCGATGAGCGTAATTCCAAACGGGATCGCATCAGCGATATACCTTTCCACCGGCACTGGCAGGCATCCGATGCGGGCCAGCTCGTCTTCAGCGGCCTGCGGGTGGTCGACCACCAGAATCTGTTGCTTGTCTCGAATGGCACGGACATGATCGTTTTGCCCATCTCGCCACAACAACGCCGGCATCTGGCTCCGATTGCGCGCGGAACCCCCCTAACCGTCAGCTCTCAACTCCTCATTCAAACACCAGAACAAGGACTAGAGCTTTGAAACGGAACACGCTTGTCGGTCCCCAACTCCACCAGGGCGGCGCACATCGCTTCCAGAACTCTGCCCGCCTTTTTTGGTTAGCACTTCCCATTCTACTCGGTGCCGTTGCCGCTACCCAGTTCCTCGCTCACTTTCTTCGTTACCATCCCTCTCTTGGGCCGAGCGTTTTTCACTTCTATCCTCCCTGGTCGTATTTCGTTTGGTCTTATTTCTGGCGTCATACGAACCCAGTTCTTTTTGCCCGGGCCGGCGGGGTAGGGATGATGGTCGCAATTGTCTCTTTTTTGTTATTCGTTTTCGGCTTGAGTCGTTCTTTTCGAGTTAACCCGTTCCTCCACGGCTCCGCTCGATGGGCCGACGAACGCGATATCAAAGCAGCCGGCCTCCTCAACAATGATGGTGTCTATGTGGGTGCCTGGCGGGACAAACGCGGCACTCTTCACTACCTCCGTCACAACGGACCCGAACATGTCTTGTGTTACGCTCCGACGCGAAGCGGAAAAGGAGTCGGCCTGGTCGTTCCAACACTCCTATCTTGGACAGAGAGCGCAGTCGTAACTGATCTCAAGGGCGAACTGTACGAGCTCACCGCGGGCTGGCGCCAGGAGTTTGCGCACAACAAAGTCTTACGCTTCGAGCCAGCGGCCTCCACCGGTTCTTGCTGTTTCAACCCAATGGCTGAGCTCCGGATCGGCACCGAAAACGAGGTTGGCGATGTCCAAAATCTCGCGCTCCTTATGGTCGATCCGCAAGGACATGGACTCAACCCACACGATCACTGGCAGAAGACCGCCTATTCCCTCTTAGTCGGCTGTATCTTACATCTTTGTTACCGATCCAGACAGGATGGGTCGCCAGCGACGCTCGGCGCTCTCGGCCAGATGCTCAGCGATCCCAAGCGGCCCGTCTCCGACCTGTGGGCTGAGATGCTTACCTTTCCTCATATCCACGGAGGTAATCACCCCGTGATTGGCGCTTCGGCTCGCGACATGGTCGATCGGCCCCCCAATGAGGCCGGATCCGTTTTATCTACAACGAAAAGTTATCTCGATCTCTTCCGAGATCCCACGATCGCAAGAAATACAAGCCGATCCGATTTTCGAATACAGGATCTCATGAACTACGTCGATCCGGTTTCGTTGTACATCGTTACCAAACCCAACGACAAAGCCAGGCTTAAACCTCTCGTTCGAATTATCGTCAACATGATCGTTCGGCTTCTGGCCGACAAACTCGATTTTGAAAATGGCCGCCCGAAACCCACTTACAAACATCGGCTCCTCGCGATGATCGATGAATTCCCCGCCCTTGGAAAACTCGAGATTCTTCAGGAAAGCTTAGCCTTTGTCGCCGGCTACGGAATCAAATGCTATTTAATCAGCCAGGACATCGCGCAGCTCAAAAGCAGGGAAACCGGCTACGGGCCAGACGAAACCATCAGCAGTAATTGCCATATCCAGACCGCATTCCCGCCGAACCGTCTCGATACCGCTGAACACTTGAGCAAACTCACTGGTCAAACGACGATCATCAAGGAGCAGGTGACCCGATCCGGGCGCGGGTTGAGCAGCCAGGTTTCGACTACCATGCACGAAGTGCAACGACCCCTCCTGACCCCAGACGAATGCTTGCGGATGCCCGGCCCTCAAAAGAACGACCGCGACCTTATCACTACGGCAGGCGACATGGTTGTCTACTGCGCCGGCTTCCCGGCCATCTACGGACGGCAACCACTCTATTTTCAAGATCCTACATTCTCCGCGCGGGCCAAGATTCCCCCACCTAAACAAAGCGACTCGTTAGGAGTCGTTCCGTTGCCGGAGATTCAGATTGTTTAGGCCACCCAAATCCTAAAACTAAATAACCAATGCCTTTCGATCTGACACCTGAGGGTTACCTCGAGTTGAATGAGGATGAACTCAAGAAGCGCAAGGAGGCGTGAGGCGTACAAGCTGCAGCGAGGCTGAAATGGCTGAAAGGCTGAATCCGCTGGTCCGAATGCTCAACCAGCTCGGAAATGAGCCACTGCCGCTTTGTCGGCGCGGATTCGAATGAACGGTGTCGGCGGTCATAGGTCAGGGATTTCGTTTCTTTTTGTTTTGGCGCCACAAAAGACCTGCTTCTTGGAAGCTAAAGTATCCCGGGCGATCATCGATCGGTTGTCCCACGATCACGTGGTCAAGGAATTCGATTTGGAGAATGCGTGCGCCGGACGCGATTCGCTTGGTGAGTCGTAGATCCGCTTCGGAAGGGCTCACAGAACCCGAGGGGTGGTTGTGCACCACCACGAAACCGAACGACGCGTGCGCGATTGCCGGTCGGAAAATGTCTCGTGGATACGCAAGAGATGCATTCAACGTCCCCTTAGCGATTTCCACTTTCGTAATGCACCGCAGCTGGCTATCAAGCAGAACAACACGGACCACCTCTTGATGAAACGCTTTCATATCGAGGTTGGCTTTATAGATCGCTTTGGCGTTGGTGAGGGGAGCCAATAGAGCGTACTCAGTCTCGGCTATGGTGCCCATCGAAAGCGCTGCTATTACGGCCTCGGCTTGACGCCGGGTAAGAAACTGCCGCAGTTCCCGAAACGAGGCCCGAGACAAGGCCTTCAGAGAGCCGAAATGACGGATCAAAGCGTCCGCGACCGAATCTTTGCCGACCAACAATCGGAGGTGTTCGATGCCAGACAACGATGAGGAACCGTACAGCGCCAGTTTCTCGGAGACCGAGAAGCTCGGCGACGCTTTGGGAGCAGCTTCTGGAATATTTTGAAGTTCGCTTGAGGACTGAAAAATATGCTGTGACATATTTTTTCTGGCGTGAGCGGAGCAAAGCGCAGCGGCCCACGGAAAAAGGCCGGAGGCGCAAGAGCGCGGCACGCGGTCGAGGATATAAATGGAAGGTGCCTTGCCGAGCCTGCGAGAGACAAGGAAGGAGGCCCGTTTATGCCGCAGACGGTACTCTTGCGCTTGGAGGCCGACCGTGGGTTCGAAACCATATCGGACACCGTCGGAGTCGAGACCTTCTTGCGGAGTGGATTTAGGTGAAATTGATTCGCTTAGAAGAAACTGAGCAAAGCTTGAAAACGATGTCGTTGGCAGGGGAGGATGGTTCGTCGCACCAAAAAGAAAGTAAATTCCCGTTTCGTGTGGTGACCTCCAAGAGCTCGCTCGACAAATTTCTAAGTCCGCCGATTACTCCGATGAAGGCTCGGGCTGTGAAAAGCTTTCCCATTGGCAAAGAATGGATCTACGAGCCGAAGTGGGACGGGTTTCGTTGTCTCGTTTTCCGCGATGAGGAAAGCATCTTCTTGCAATCCAGAACGGGCAAAAACCTTACGTCAGCTTTTCCGGAAATCGTGGCGGCTTTTCGAGCTCTTAGTCCGAAGAGGTTTGTTTTAGATGGCGAACTGGCTTTACCGACAGAAGATGGTTTCTCTTTTGATGGCTTAGTGAATCGGTTGCGTATAGGCAGTGCGCGCCTTGCGTTGGAGGTCATGGATTCGCCGGCCATCTACATCGTGTTCGATATGCTGGCCAGTTCCGAAAACCTGCTTGGTTCGCCTTTCCGGGTGCGTCGGAGAACTCTCGAACGATTTTTCGAGAATTTTGTTCCTCGGTCCTCACCGCTTTACCTATCGGCCAGCACGGAGGATTTGAGAGAAGTTGAGAAGTGGGTGGGGCACATCGGACAGCAACTCGACGGTTAAAATCAAAAATTATCGGAGTGCGGATTGTGTCGTAGCCGGTTTCCGGGATCACATAATCGGGAGCGCTCGGAATGAGCTTTTGCTTGGGCTCTACGATCAGGAGGGGCACCTTCAATACGTTAGTTCCGTCGGCATTGATGCAAAGCAAAAGCAGCAGGTTGGTATGCTGAGACCGAAGAAGACGACGCCTTTCTATGGCAGGCAGCCGGGAGAAAAGTCACACTGGAGCGGAGAAGCCGTTGGGCCGTGGAAACCCGTGGCTCCGACAAAAGTGGTCGAGGTTCGCTACGATCATTTCGGTGATGGTCGGTTTCGTCATGGGTGCACCTTTCTTCGAGTGCGTGAAGACAAATTGCCGAAGGACTGCCTGCTCGAACAAGTGGTCGAACAACAGCCGGCGATCCAGAACATAAACGCCTTCATCGAAGCTGGTCTCGCGACAGCCGGCATAAACCGAAAAATGATCAACATCGGCTGAGGTCGCTGGCCAGGCACTCAACCCTATTGGACGAGAAAGACCGAGGGGTGAGTGGCCTTGCGTTGCAAAAAAACATCAAAAAACTGATAATCTTAGGAAAAGATGCAAGTTTTCCAGTTCCGCGACAACGTAATCACCAATTACGGCGACTACATCCGGAGTTTCATTAATGTTGCAGACCCCAGAATCAGAGGCGAAGTCGAAAAGGCCTTGGCCGAGGGTTTGCTTTGGCGGGACCCCCTTGTCCAGCTGAACCCGCTGAACCCGACGTTCCAATCCGGGGTATCAGTGGACCAATTGGTCGAACAAGGAACACTTCATCCGGAGTGTGCGCGCGTTTTCCGCCGGAACAAGAAATCGACCGGAGGTGTTGGTGATCCGCTCTTGCTGCACAAACATCAGGAGGAAGCCACTTATCTGGCGCACGAGGGCAAAAACTACGTGCTCTGCACCGGGACAGGCTCCGGTAAAAGCCTAGCCTATATCATACCGATCGTAGATCATGTTTTGCGCAGGGGTTCAGGCAAGGGCGTGCAGGCCATCATTGTGTTCTTGGCGCCAATGTACCGCTTGATCGGCGGACTTCTGGGGTCGCAGGGGCTTCCCGCACATCTCCACATGGGATGGTGCAAGACTATCTCAACCGGACGCCTGAGACCCTCTGGGGTTTTCTATCGAATGGTCGCCTTTTACGAATCCTGCGCGATAGCAAGAGCCTGGCTCGAGCGAGTTTCATCGAATTTGACCTTACGACGATGTTCGAGAGCGAAGCATACTCGGACTTTGTTATCCTTTGGCTACTCTGTCACCAGTCGCGCGTTGAGGCAGATGACCCTCACAAATGCCATCTTGAAAAATGGATGGAGCTCGCACACGAGCAAGGGACACGTGCACTCGACAAGCTCCGCTACGGAGTGGCTAAAGCGCTGATTGATCTGGGCCAGGGATTCCTCGAAGACCCAGCCAACAAGCGGCTTCGTGAATTACTAACATCAGAGCGGCTCTCCACGGTTGAGTACTACAAGCAGGTGATCCGCGTGATCTACCGGTTGATGTTTCTGTTTGCCGGTGAAGATCGCGATTTATTGTTTCCGCTCGACTGCGATCCAGCCGCCAAGGAGAATTATCTTAAGTTCTACTCCGTTTCGCGACTACGAGACATTGCGGCCAAGGTACTGGGAACCCGACATGGCGATCTATGGAGCGGCCTGAAGACGGTATTCTCAAAGCTCTCGCTTGAAGGGTGCCCGCCTCTTGCTCTTCCCGCTCTTGATAGTTTTCTCTGGGACTCTGAGGCGACATTTGCGCTGAATGAAGCGGAGCTTTCAAACGTGCGATTGCTATCGGCCGTTCGTAATCTTGCATACATCACCGAAGGATCGGCGCGGCAGAAAGTCGATTACAGAAATATTGGCGCTGAGGAGATCGGCGGAATCTATGAGAACATCATTTCTCTCTCTCCGATCCTCGACATTGAAAGGTTTGCCTTCACTCTAGGTGAAGGCGCATTCAGCGAGCGTGACGAAACAGCTTCCCACTACACACCCACGAGTCTGGTAGATGAACTTCTCAATAGCGCACTCAATCCAGTCCTTGATAGAGCGTGTGGGGAAAAAGATCCCGCTAAGGCCATCTTCCGTTCCTCATTTTCTCCGTGATAGCAGGCAGCGACTCGCATCTCGGCGCTATTCAGGCGATGGTCGGCAACAGGGAAGCTCGCGGGGGAGAGTCAGTGTGGACGGTCGAGGATTTTGACTATGTCCAGTCAAGCCTTTCAAAATTCTGCGTTTGCACAGGAGGTGGTCTTGGACTCACCGCCGAGTTCGGGCTCCGACCCGGAGCAACGACTGCCATGCTTGACGGTCCCAGGACGGCGCTGTGGCAACTAAAGGTGGAACAACCGCATCCCGATCTCGGAGGCGGTCTGCTTTGCCTCCTCCA
>Ga0306925_10001755_pt1 | contig 18091 bp, 12 predicted proteins | sample flu12Cox44000176_FD_203755 | JGI IMG/M metagenome (GOLD analysis project Ga0306925, IMG submission 203755) | Lab enrichment of tropical soil microbial communities from Luquillo Experimental Forest, Puerto Rico - flux8day.12C.oxic.44.000.176 (v2)... | ecosystem: Environmental > Terrestrial >... | reverse complement strand
CGTCGCGGCTCACGACAGCGGGCGCGTGGTCAATCCGCTGACGGCCGAAAGCCAGGTCAAAGGCGGCGTTACCATGGGGATCGGCATGGCCCTGCACGAAGAGTTGCTCTACGACCGCGCATCCGGCCTCGCGTTGAATACGGGTTACTATGGCGCCCGCATCATGACGCATCGCGACACGCCGGAGGTCGAGGTCGTGTGGGTCCGGACCGAAGATCCCTATGGCCCATACGGCGCCAAAACTCTCGGCGAACCGACCATCATTCCTTCGCCGGCGGCCGTGGCCAACGCGATTTATAACGCGATCGGAAAGCGCGTCAAGGATTTGCCGATCACCCGCGACAAGATCCTGGGGGTGCTCGCATGAAAGCCCTCGCCAAACGTCAAGCCGCGTGACTTCAAAGACGGGGTCGAAACGCTTCGCCACCCCAATGCGATGGCTGTCGGCGGTGGCGAACCTCGTCGGCATGGTGAAACAACATCTGGTCAGTCCGGACGCTGGTTCATTTGAAGGGCATTCGCGGAAACGATGGTGTCGTCTACACAAACCACGGAGCTCTGATTGGCGGCTTCATTACGCTCGTCGAGCAATATCTGCCAGCGCCCGTGGTGTTGGTATTACGGTAACGGTTTCCCCTGTTTTGAGAACGGCGGCAATAGATGTTTCAGCGTGGGTGGCGAAAATCAGTTCACGCCATTTTTGGCGGCGGCCGCTCTGGCGAAGCCGCTGTCGAAGGTGCGAACCCTCTGGCCAAAAACGCCTATAAGGCGCTTTGACCAAAGCCCTGGTTCGCCCTACGCTGGTGTGGCTCGTTCAAAGAGCGTGAGGCAAAGATTTTGAGGCTAAGGCGTCACTCCAGCCGAGTCTCGGCGGCGGAGCGCTCGCTGGAGGCGACTTCGGTGCGCTTCGCGGACGCGCTGCCGGCGCTCCGGCGTTGCTCGAGCGAACCGACGAACCAAGTCAGGCAGACTTTGCCGAGGTAATAGGTGCCTCCGAAAGCAACTGCGACGGCGGGAACAATCACCAAAGCGTCCATGCTCTTCAGAATCGGGCACGGCTGCTAGACCGTCAATGTTGACTTTAATTAGTTGAGTCTAACGCCCCGGTACAACCCCTTGGGGTTTCTCCCGAGTGAGCGGCCTCCCTACGTGCTGAGCCAGCCCGTCATCGTCCGCACGTCGGGGATTTCCTCTAGCTTCCGCACGGCGGCGATCAGAGAGGTTGCTTTCGCCCCGCTCCAGTTCGCAAACTTTGCGCAATCCTCGAACTTCGCCGCCACCTCGTCGAAACTCATCGGATCGGCCGGATTGCCCTTGGCGAACTCCGCCCGCCCCGAAATCGTGCGCCCGTTCTTCAAATGGATATCGAGGATGCTGGTCATTTTGTCGTAACCGGCGGCTTCGGCCTCGGCGTTGACGCCAAAGTGAATCCGCTCGATCATCGCCTCGACCTGGGGGCGGTTCACGACCTCGTCGTTGAACTCGTTGAGCCCCGCCTTGCCATACAGAAGCAACGCGGCCATGCAGAACTCCATGCTGAACTTCGCCTGCAGCGAGTCTTTCGGCCGGTGATGAAGGAGCGCGTTCGGCATGTTGCGATTGGTGCCCACATCGACTCGCTCCACGTCCCCAGCCGCAATGTGGTTCTCGCGAATCAGGCGTAGCATGGCCGACATGGCCGGATGGGTGAGCGAACCGGAAGGAAACGGCTTGATCGAAATGCCCGGCGAGACGAACGTCCACGGTTTCCCCAGGCGCATGGCCGCAGGATCGAATCCCCCGCCGGCTGCGTGGAAGAACCCGTTCGCGGCTTCGAGAATATGATCGCTCGCCGTCCACCCGAGCAAGGCGAAATCGGCGGCTACTATGCCGGATTCAGCCGCATGGCCCGCGTGAAAGGGCTTGGTCATGGTGCCGAAATTCTCCCGCAAACCGGAGGACTGGCTGGCCGCGATGCCCAAAGCGCGGGCACACACCGCCACGTCGGCCCCGTACAATTTGATGGCCGCCGCCGCCGCCGCGAACACACCGCAAGTGCCGGTCGAATGAAAACCGTCCTCGTAGTGCCGTGGCGCGATCGCCTCGGAGATCTTCGACTCCACCTCCACGCCCACGTGGTAGGCCAGCAGCAAGTCCCGCCCCGACGCCTTTCGCGATTCGGCCAGGGCCAGCGCCGCCGAGAGGCACGGCGCCGTGGGATGCGTGAGCAGACCGTAGACCCGGTCCTTCGCCACGGCCAGTTGGGTATCGTCGTAGTCGTCCGCATGGATCCCCACGCCGTTGGCAAAGGCCGCAAACCGGACGTTGGATTTGAGCGATGACCCCACTACGGTGGCGTCGCCGCCGGCAACCCGCAACGTCCTCAGATAGGTGCGGGTCAGCTCTCCGGATTTCGCCACCGAGCCGACCAGCGCCAGCCCGAGGGCGTCCAGAATCGACTTTTTCCCGAGGTCAATGAGCTCAGTCGATAGGTCGGTGTATCGGGTGGCGACGATGAATTCGGCCACGCGTCGTGTCAATCCCGCCGTTCCGCCTGGCGTTGCTCCGCTTGCTATCGCTCCGCTCGGCTGCGCCTGGACTCGTAGCGCGCCAGAGGCGCTCGCCACCGCAATTTGTGCCAGTTTTCTCCGTGTCAGACGCTTCCTGCGAGACTGCATGCTGCGAGTATACCTGTTCGGCTCGCGGCAAGCGCGACCGGTCGGCGCGGCCAAGAAGAATTGCTAGCGGTTCTGTTCCGATAGCCCGTCAGTTCCAATGATCGTCTTTGGCGGAACCGAGCGACCACAGGTCGCCCGGTTGGTCCTAATCGGAAAACCTCTAGAGCCTGTCGATCGAGACAGCAAGCAACGAGTCCGGTTCATGGATCCGTTACGGCGATTCGAAATGGCTACGGCCCTCGCGGTAGCCATCCGTAGTCTTAGTTGGCGTACGCATCTGATGCGGCTACCGCGGCTGGAACACCCAGAACCCAAGCTTGGCCTCTGTGTCGGGTCGAGAGGCGGGACGCCGCGCACTCCCTGTCTCTCCTCAGGGCCGGTTGATCAGGCTGGCCACGTAGCCAGCTCCGAAACCGTTGTCGATGTTCACCACGGCCACGTTGCTGGCGCAACTGTTGAGCATCCCCAGCAAGGCCGCCAAGCCATGAAAGCTCGCGCCGTAGCCGACGCTGGTGGGGACGCCGATTACCGGGCAGGAAACCAAGCCTCCCACAGCGCTCGGTAGGGCGCCTTCCATTCCGGCACAAACCACCACCACGCGTGCCGCCATGAGTGACTCCCGGTGATGCATCAGACGGTGGATACCCGCCACTCCCACGTCGTGAATCGCCACTACCGCGTTCCCCATCACTTCCGCGGTGATTTGGGCTTCCTCGGCCACTGGCATATCACTGGTTCCCGCACAGACCACGGCGATGGTTCCCCGGCCGCGTACCGTTCGGTCGCGCCAAAAGCGCAGGGTTCCGGACAGCGGGAAGTGTTCAGCCCCCTCCAAGGCCACCCGGACTGCGGCAGCGCACGCGTCGTTCGCCCGTGTGATGAGCACATTCGAAGAATTATCCAGCAGCCGGCCGGCAATAGCCACCACTTGTTCCGGAGTCTTTCCCTCCGCGAGCACCACTTCGGGCACCCCGTGACGAAGAGCGCGATGATGGTCCACTTTGGCGAACCCCAAGTCCTCGAAAGGCAGGTGCCGGACCCGATCGAGAGCAGCATCCACGTCGACCGCCCCGGTACGTACCTGCTCAAGCAAGTGCCGGAGCTGGTCTCGATCCATGACGCAAGCATAACAAAGCTTGTTGAGCCACCGGTTGCAGTCGCTAGCCGCCGTTCCCTGTAAGATTGTTGAGAAGCGGCTTAAGCTCGAAACATACTTTACTACAACCATAGTTGTACAAATTGTTCGGCGATGGATGTAGAGTCTGTAGTCCGCCCTTCGGGACTCTGGACTATTCAACGGGAATCATTGTGAGCATGGCACTCATCGAGCGAGGGAGAGTCAGTAGTGCCGTTTTTGGTGTTGCCAACCGGCGTGTCACCAGCCGCTTTTCGGTTGCCCAGGAAATTCGCTACCGCTTGGTCGAGTCTCGGCCGGCGGGCAAGGGTTCAGTCGGGAAGACCTTAAACATCAGCAGCGGAGGCTGTTCACGACTACGAAACGGTTGCCCCACGGCCACCGGGTAGAGATGGCGATCCATTGGCCCGCTCGGGTAGGCGGGAATTGCCCGGTCCAGTTCGTAGCCACCGGCCGCGTAATCGGTTCCGAGACAAAGCACGCAGCCGTAACGGATCGAACGATACGAGTTCCGGACGCATGCTACCGGTGCTCTTGTCGCCCCCACCACACCCGGCTAAAACCAGCCGGCCTCTGATCGTGCGTCTCGGGCGCGCCACGGTTCGGTTTCCCAGGAGAAACTTCCGGCCTTGCAGCTCAGAATGCGTGGTGATCCATGGACGCGGAGATGTCGGTCGTTTCACGGCCTCTTCGCCAGCCGCTGGCTAAGCTGCGAAATCGGACTTGCAGGAGAGTCGGAGCCATCGGTATACTGGCATTTTCGCTGAAGATGGTTATGACAGCGAGAGACGAATTCGATCCCTTGGCGCCGCAGCGGGAAGCGGCTTTCTTCTACGGCCTTTTTCTGCGCGGGCATGACGTGGAAGCTCTGCGGCAGGATATTGACGTGCCTCGCTCCATGCTTGACAAATGGATGCGTGCGCGGGACTTTGAAGCGTCTTTCCGCCAGAGTCTGCACCGAGTGTACAGCTATCGCAAGCAGGTGTTAGCCATCTTTGACGGCTTGGTGTTGAACGAACAAAACCAGCCGCGCCTGCAGTAATCGAACTTCCCGAGAGACTGGTGTGTCGCCGGCGCGGGGGTGTCTTTCACCGTCAACCGACGACGAGGCGGTGGTCGGGACAGTCCAACTGGACGACTTCATACAGCCGCTCCACCAGATCGGTCCCGTGTTTGGCTATGAAAGGGAGAATCGAGTACAGCCGCTCTTGCAGATGGCGTTCGGGATAGACCAGTCCGTAAAGCGAAGCGGCGTCGCGAGCCGCCCGGGCGTTACGTCGCAAAGCTTCGCGACCTGCCTTGCGTTCAATCTTGGCAAGCTGGTAGCGGATCTTGCGCCCGCTACGCTCGACGGCAATGGCTAGGGTGGGGTCGAAGGCGGCCATCTCCCGCTGCAGGCTGTCGACTGCGCCGCCCGCGGTCGTGACGGTTTCGTGGATCGCCTGATTTAAAGCTGGTGGGACCAGCCGGGAGGCCATCTTCTCATGCAACTTCTCCTCCCCGTGAAAGAAGTCACCGAGCGTTAATCCGTAACGGCGAAAGAGCTTCTGGCTGTGCTGGTCGAGCAGCGTAAAGCTCGAGCGCGGCACCGGAACCGCCATGCGCCCCAGTATCAGGCGATAGATAGCTTCGGACTGGGCCAGATACGCGGTTTCGGCCGGACCTCCGATATAGGCGGCAGTAGGCAGCATCGAGTCCTGGACCACCGGTCGAAGCAGCGCATTGGGTGACAGCGAGGTGGCACGGTCCATCAGCTCCTCGGCCGAGAAGCGGCGGCCATTCAGCACATATTCGCGGTCATGCCGCCGCAAGGCCAGACGCTTGCCATTTTCCAGCAGAAACACAAAAGAGGTCTGAGCCTCGACGTGAACTTGCGCGTGATAGCCCGCTAACGCCAGTTCCCGATTCCGTTCGAGCACGCGGGCGCCGATGTCCTCACCGGCTTCCACTGCGGCGCGCAAAGTGGGCGCGGCCAATTCGCGAAACGCCGGCAACATGGGGTCGACGTGCAGCAGATCGAACCTGCTCGAGAGCCGCCCCAGGAGTTCTCCGAAGGCTCTGCCCATCGTGTTGCCCGGTCGGTAGCTCGCCTCGGCCAGATCGGTAACCTCGTCACCGAAGGGCAATCCGGCGAGCGCCGCGCGCAGTTCGCGAAGCGGTGGCGTGGATAACGGAATGCCGCCCACCGGCTGCGCGCCGGCTGCGCGCCGCATCTCAAGCTTCGTGGGACGGTGCTGGCTATCAAAGACCCAGCAGTGATTCACCTCGGCAAAGTCGTGGTCTTCGGTGGCCAGCCAAAATACCGGCACCGCGGGAGTGCCGCGCGCAGTCAGGGTTTCGGCCAGCTTGACCGCGGTGAGCGCCTTAAAGATCGTATAAGCCGGCCCGGAGAACAGTCCAACCTGCTGCCCGGTGACGACCGCCACGGTCCCGGGCTGCGCCAGGCGTTCCAATGATCGGCCGGGCGGGTTGTGTTCGCGCAGAGCAGCGATCAACGCGGCCCGCTTTTCCGGTGAGAACTCGACTTCTCGCGCGGCCGCCTCGACGGTTTCCACATCGTGCTGGGCGTGACCGTAGAAGCGCGCTGTGCGGTCCGGATGGTACAGCACATCCGCGAACAGGGCGGAGGTGTGAGGCAACTCGGTCTGGCGGATACAGGAACAATCCATGCCGAAGGTTCAGCTTACCAGATGCGCCAGACCGGTCGCGAGGTGCGAAGGAGTCGTCAGCCGGGCGGCAGGATCTTGGAAATATCGTTGTAGATCACGAAAGCCACGATCATGAGGATAAACACAAATCCGAGCTTCAAGACCGCTTCCTTCGCGCTCAGGCTGAGATCGCGCTGCATCACCATTTCGACCAGCAGCATCAAGATCATGCCGCCGTCGAGGATCGGAATCGGCAAGAGGTTAAAGATCGCCAGGTTCAGACTGACCATCGACATCAGCATGAAAAACGCCCACGGCCCTTCTCGCGCCGCTTCGCCTGCAAGCTGGGCGATCCCGATCGGGCCGGTGATCGTCCTGGCGGACATGCGGCGTTGCACAACGCCTTTCAGGAAGGAGCCGATCAGCATGGCGCCCTTGGCGTTCTGCCGGATCGACTCGCGGAGCGCTTCGGGAAGCGAGAGGCGTGTCGTGGTCAGGTGCAGCCTCTGTTGCGGCGCGACCCCGATCATCCAGCGCGCCGGTTCTTCCATTTTGGAAAAGATCGGCTGGATGGTCGAATGATGCTCGACGCCGTTGCGCGAATAAGCCACATCGAGAGCGTGACCGCCGCTGTTTTTGGTCATCTCCTGGAATTTGTAAACCGAATGGATCGGCTGTCCATCCACGGAGATCAGCACATCACCCTTCTGAAGACCGGCCTTTTCGGCGGGATAGCCCGGTGTGATCTCAGCTAGTTGCACTTCGCCGCGCTCGTCCCAGCCCGCATATCCGAATCCCAGCCTCTCGTTCAAGGTGGGAGTCACAATGGCGTCAAAGCGTCTCCCATTGCGCTCGATAGTCAGATACATCGGCCGGTAGGCGCTGGCGATTTCTTTCAGTCCCACATCTTCCCAGGTGGGGTTGGCGTGTCCATCCAACTTGACGATCCGATCGCCGTCCTGAATCCCGGCCTTAGCGGCAGGCGAGTCCGGTATGACGTGCCCGATTACCGCCTGCAGGTCGGCGTCGGAAGGCTTCTGGTATTTCACCATGAAGAGCCCAGTCAGCACGCCGACGGCCAGGACGACGTTCATGAACGGTCCGGCGAAGGCGATGATCAACCGTTGCCAGCGCGGTTTCGCCATAAAGCTGCGCGGATCGTCCAGGTTTTCATCCGTGGCCTGCTCGCCAGCCATCTTCACGTAGCCGCCAAACAGAATCAGCGAGAAACGGTAATCCGTCTCACCCCGCCGAAAACCAAACAGCCGCGGGCCGAACCCGAAACTGAAGGCTTCCACCTTCACATCAAAGAAGCGCGCTGCCCAAAAATGGCCCAGCTCGTGGATCATGATCATGACCCCGATCAGCACCAGCAGCCATAGAATCTTTTCAACGATGAGCATATCGATTCAAACCGTTACGGCGCCCGACCGCGCAGCCACCAGCTCACCCGCCACGCGCCGGGACTCCCCATCTACCTCCAGGATCTCACTGACCGTGAGCGGCCGGCGAACCGGCACGCGGGCGAGCGTCTCGCGCACCAGTTCTTCAATCGCGAGAAACCCAATTCTTCCCTGCAGGAAGGCTTCCACGGCGACCTCGTCTGCCGCATTTAACGTACAGGCCGCCGAGCCGCCGGTTTCCTGGCACTGATATGCCAGATTCAACAGCGGAAATCGCTCCCGGTCCGGGGGCAAGAACTGCCACTGGCGGGCTTCCGCCCAGTTGATCTTCGGTACCGGCGCCTCCGAGCGGTCCGGGTAGGTCAGCGCATACTGAATGGGCATGCGCATGTCGGTTGTGGAGATTTGCGCCAGGATGCTGCCGTCGCTGTATTCGATCATGGCATGCACGCTCGATTGTGGGTGGATCACCACCTCCACCTCGGAGGGGGCAAAATCAAACAGCCAGCAGGCCTCGATTACTTCGAAGCCCTTGTTCAGGAGCGTGGCGGAATCGATCGTGATCCGGTTCCCCATTCGCCAGGTGGGATGGTTCAAGGCTTCGATCGGGGTCACATCGGAGAGGGCTTCCCGGGGCTTGTCACGAAACGGCCCGCCCGAAGCGGTGAGGATGAGTTTGGTCACCTCGCGCCGGTTCCCCGCACGCAAGCACTGGTGGATGCCATTGTGTTCGCTGTCCACCGGCAATAGTACCGCCCCGTGCTTTCGGACCGCTTCCATCACCAGTTCCCCGCCCGACACCAAGGTTTCCTTGTTGGCCAGCCCGATTCGTTTTCCCCGGCAAGCGGCTTGGTAAGTCGCTTCCAGGCCGGCGATCCCCACGATCGCCGAAATCACGGTATCGGCTTCGCTGGCGACTGCCGCCTGGACACGCGCGGCATTTCCCCAGGACAACTCGGGCCATTGCCGTTTTGCCAAGCCGGTTTCCGTTAACCGAAGCGATAGACGTGTCAAGGCCTCCGAAGTTGCAACCACTGCCACCTTGGGGCCAAACTCGACGATTTGGTTGGCTAGCCGATCGACATTTTGCCCAGCCACGAGCGCATAGATTTGCCAGGCGTCGGGGTTGCGGCGGACCAGGTCCAGAGTGTTAGTGCCGATCGAACCGGTAGAACCAAGAACGGTGAGCGTTTTCATCGTGCGCCGGTCTGTGGCCATCTTACCATCGCGCTCGATTGCCCTCTACACCCAAAACTGAAGAAGAAACATTTCCCGGCGACGGAAGGCTCTGGGAGGTGGGAGGCGAATTTGGAACCCTTTCGGGTTCTGGAAGGTGAGAAGCAAATTCGAACCCTTTCGGGCGCCGGGGAGGATTGCTTCAGGGGTCTTTTTTAGAGGTTAGTCTCGCTTTGGTGGGAGTTGCCTCCCCGGCTTACTTCCAATAATAATAGATTCCGTTTTTGGAAGCAACAAAATTCGTAGAATTTTATCGGGCTTTGACCTCAACTCCCGATATTTCCTCTAAGACCTTGATTGTAGAGCAGATATCTTCTTCTCCATGACCTTCGGAGACGGCTGTCTGAAACATCTGGTTTGTCAGAGAGGTCAAAAACAGCGGCACCGACAGCTCTTTTCCCGATTCCAGCATAAGCTGGATGTCCTTGTGCATCCACTTTACGGAGAAGTTTGGTTGAAAATCGCGACGGAAGACGAACGGCGCCTTGTAGCTGATCAGTCCACTTTTGGCCGCAGAATTCTCGAGAATGTCCAACATCAGTTTGGGATCGACTCCGCCTTTGGTGGCCAGTACCATGCCCTCATTGAAGGCCCCTAACAGGCTGGCCAGAATGAGGTTTTGGCTGAGCTTGGCTTGCAGTCCGAGACCCGGGCCGCCGCAGTAGTACAATCGCTTCCCCATCGGGTCAAAAAACGGCTTCACGCGCTCGAACGTAGCCTCGCTTCCACCGATCATAAACGTCAGGGTTCCGCCCTCAGCGCCCGGCGTCGAACCGGTACAGGGTGCGTCGAGAAACTCCACTCCCCGGATGTTGAGGGCCCTTCCAATCTCGCGGCTGGCACTCGGACTGATAGTGCTCGCGTCAGCCACCACGGTGCCGCGCCGCGCGCCGTGGATGATGCCATTGGTTCCGAGAATGACCTCGCGGGACATTTCCGTGCTCCCCACGCACAGGAAAGTGCAATCGCCGTTTTCCGCCACCTGTTTCGGGGTTTCGCAGAATTGGCCTTTCTCTTCCGCCGCCAGTCGGCGCGCCTTGTCGGCCGTGTTTGACCACAACCACACCTGGTGACCGGCGCGCAGGAGGTTGCGGGCCATGGGATATCCCATCAGCCCAAGTCCGAGGAATCCAAGCTTTGCCATAAACACAGGATTGTACAACGAACGGCTCGCTCACACGAAGAACGCCCGCCAGGTGGTGACCGCCAGGGCGTGGGTTACCACGCTGGCGCGGATGCTGCCGGCCTGGTTGCGCGCGTGGCCGCAGAACCACCCGAGCACGGCACCAATCAACGCCCATCGCCAGTTGGGGAAGGGAAAACTGCGATACCAGAGGTGCACCAACCCGAAGATAGCGGAAGTGAACCAAAGCGCCAGGGTGCGATTCCAGGTCCACTCCTCCATCCATTGCTGAAGCACGCCGCGAAACAGAAATTCTTCGGAAAGAGCGACCACCAGCAGAAACGCGAGGAAGGTGCCGGCGATCTTCCACAACGGAGCCGCCGGAGCCAAGTGAACCGCCTTCAAGGGCAATGCCACCAGGGCGCCCACCGGGAGAAACCCCAGATAGTGCAAGGTTCCGATGCGCCACTCTCGCCCATTCGGGACAAATCCGAACCCTGTTTCGTGGACCCGGCGTTCGACCAGCAGGACCAGCACAGACATGTGAATCAGGGCCAGGTGGCCGAGATACGTGATCTGCAAGCCCGGAAGAGGAGGCGGGTAGATGGAGTCAAAAAACCTGCCGATCAGGACGGCTCCCAATAAAATCAGAAACGCACCATCGGCCGGCGGGGAGACCGGCAGCACCAGATACCACAGCCCCAGCACCAAGGCCAGTACGGCCAACCGCATTGCGGCGCTCCACTGAAACTGGCCGAGTGGCAGGTAGCAAATCAGATACGGCAGCAGTGCCGAAGCCACCAGGAAGACCACCAGCGCCCGACCTCGGAATCGGCCGCGCAGGCGAGCAAAGCCCAGAAGCAGATAGAATGGGTATTCCATGAGGAAGCCGGCCATGACCGGCACAGCCACCCGGACGGGAATGTCTCTCAGCCGCGCGTACAAAACGCCTGCCGCGCCCAGCACCAGCCAGCCGATCAGCAAAGCCGCCCGAAAGGCGCCGGGCGATTTCTTCATCGGCCTCATTCTAGCATTCGCATTCCTCTCGCCCCCTCTCGGCGCCGAAGATCCACCCGCGAACCTGGCCAAACTGGTTGCGCACCGCGAAAGCGAGACCGAAGTCGAGCGCAACGAGTACCTGTATCGCCAGACGGTTACGCTCCAGGAGTTGGACACCCGGGGCGCCGCACGGGGCGAGTATCGAGAGGTGCGTGATGTCATCTTTTCCCCGGAGCACGAGCGGAGCGAGTTGGCGCTTGGGAAGCCGGAAAACTCGTTGAAGTTTTTGACTCTGACCGCGGAAGATTTTCGCGACATCCGCGACATCCAGCCCCTAGTCCTCACCGAAGACCGTCTGTGGAACTACGAGACCAAGCTGCGCGGCGAAGAAACCAAGGACGAAGTAGCCTGCTGGGTGTTGCAGGTCCGGCCGCGGCAGATTCTGGGAAGCCAGCGCTATTTCGACGGGCTGCTCTGGGTGGATAAGGAAGGCTACAATATTGTCCGCATGGAAGGCCAGGCCGAGCCGCAGATCGTCAGCACGAAGAGCGAAAACCTGTTTCCGCGCTTCACGACTATCCGCAAACCGGTGGATGGCCAGTACTGGTTTCCGGTCTACACGTACGCCGACGATGCGCTGCCGTTCCGGTCCGGCCCGCAGCGAATCCGCCTGCGAATCGCCTACAGCAACTACCGGCGGTTCAGGGTGGAATCGGTGTTCAAGCCAAGATAAGGCGAGCCCTTTAAAGACCCAATCGCCCCAGTTCCGGCCGAATCGATGGGATGCGTGCAGCCAAAATGCAGCGGCAAAGCGTCGGGCCCCGCGGCGGCGATATGCGGCAGACCCGCTACCAAAGGTAGTTTTTGGCCGTCTCGCGCTTGTCGTAGCCGTCGAGCACGTGGACGACCCGGATCTTTTTTAGTGAAACCGGAGACAGCTGGCCGAGTGGAATGTAGATGATGGTGCGGCCGGCGCGCGCGGCCACAGTTTTGAAAATGGAGCGAGGCGGCCGCGCCGCCACGTAGACCACAAAGCGGTGGACGGAATAATCGAGCGCGGCCAGCAGCAGCCGTTCCGGCTTGGTCTCGGCGAATTCGTAGTCCGGGTCCTGCCACACGTCGTACATCCGCCGGGGCGGAAGGCTCATCAAAAACCCGCCGTACTCGGCGCGCCCGATGCCGGGGCCCACCAGATTGTCGAACGGGAACGTGGAATAAAACGCCATGTCCGACTCGTTCTGGTTCTCGCCCAGCCAGGTGGTCATGTACGAATAGCGGTTGGCACGATCCTCCTCGAAGATCACCACAACGGAACCCACTTCGCCGTGAATTTTTTGAAACTGGCGCACATAGATGCGTCGTTCATGCCAGCGGCGAATGGTTTCACGCATATCGATGCCGTCCAGAATAGACGTGGTAAACGGCTCGACGCGGGCGCGCTCCTCGGAAAGAATGCTTTTGCCCTTCTTTTTCAAAAAGCGTCCGTAATCCTCGATGACCAGGTCTTCGGGCGGATATGAGCAGATGCTGGTGCCGTTCAACTGGCTGGCCCACTCACCGGGAAATTTCTCCTTCTGGCGCGGTTTGAGCCCGTACGGGCGGAGGCGGCGCTTGGTGCTCGGAAGACGCCGGCGAAGCCGGATGCGACGCGTGTCGATCCAGACCTGATCGCCGGAAATGTGGATGGTCGGCAGCGCCGATTCCGTTTTCTGCGGCGGGTATCGGCTGGCGGCCTCCCAGACTTCCCATCCGTAGTTGTCATCCGCCACGGATCGTGCGGCCACGGTCAGATCGAAGATGCCGGCCGCGAGATTCCGGTCCGTCAATGCCAGATTGCGCGTGTAGCGAGCCAGCAGGCGCCTCTGCCAGTGGGTGATGCGTTCGCCCGTGTGGATTTCGTATTCTTTCTCGGCTTCGCGGAACAACGCCAGCTGGGCGTGTCGGCGATCGATCAGGCCGGCGTCGGCGAGCGCGGGGCGAAAGCCTTCGTAACGCCACTGGAGGGCTGGGTATTCGGTGGAGATCTCACCGAGACAATCCGGGTGCGGGTTCAGTAGCTGGATCCCTTCGCGACGGGTGCGCGCGAGCGGTGGCGCCTGCGGCTCCTCCATGGCGTCGAGCAGCGGGTCGAGCAGATTGAGCCCGACGACCACGAATACGCGTGCTTCCGGGTCGAGCCCCTGCAGTTTCCAGGCGATGCCGGCGGCGTGATGGGCAATTTCTTCCGAGCGCGGCTGCGGGTAGACGCGATAAGCTTCGACATACCGGGCCAAGCCGATGTGGCGGATGGCGTAGGGATCGGGATAAGTATCCGGCAGATGGGGCCGCCGCCCGCTATCGGGATCCGCAAAGACGACTTCGGCGCCGATCTCGCGGGCGGTTCGCACCGCTTCGGTAAAGGGGTCGGCCGGCTCGACGGGCACGTAGATAGCGTGATCTTCCTCACCATCACCTTTCAGGTCTTCATCCGGGTAGACGATGACCGAGATTTCCGGCAGCTGTTCGATGGCGCGCATCCACGCCCGCTCGAGCGTGACCGGCATTTCGACCGCAACGACCTGCGGTTTTTCGCGGAGCAACGCGCGCCGGACCTCCAGTGCAAATTCCAACCTCCCGGGCGCCACCGGGAAGTATGTAAAGCGGCCGCGCTCGAGGCTGGCGACATCCGTAACCGGGGGGCCGGCGTCAGCCGGCGGGCCGGTTTCGCCGCGCATAACGCAACGCCTCCTCTCCCAGCACTTCCACTATGGATGTCTCGAGCGCCTCGGTCTCCTGGGTCTTGCCTGTGGCGAGACTCTTGAGCTTGATGGCGAAACGCGCCACGTTGATGCCGTCACGCACGGTATAGCGCTCGTCGGCGGCGTGCGCCATCTGCAGAAAATCGGTGACGTAAGCCAGGATGCGCTCTTCGGCAAACGGCAGATTTTCCCGCAGAATGTGGTACTCCTCGTCGCGCTCCGGGAAATCGATGAAGATCTGCGGCTGCAGGCGCGAATGAATGTACTCGGGCAGCTCAAAGGTGGAGGCGTCGTCGTTCATCGTGGCCACCATTCGGAACTGCGGATTGGCCTTGATCTTGATGCCAGCGACAATCGACTCGACATATCTCCGATTGTCGAGCAGCGGCGCCAGGCTCGCCCAGCTCTTCTCGCTCATACGGTTGCCTTCGTCCAGGATGGCGATGCCGCCGCGGATCATGGCGGTCACTAGGGGCGACGCCACGTATCGCAGATTCCCCTCGCCTTCGAGCACCGGGGTAACCAGCAAGTCTTCCGGCCGCGTGTCCATGGTGGCCTGGAGGATGTACACGTCACGGCCCATGCGCTTTCCGGCGGCATAGGCGAGCGTGGTTTTGCCCACACCGGGCTTGCCCAGCAAGCGCGGGTTCATGGGAACATCCTGCTCGTGGACGACCATCCACGCAGCAAGCAACTGGCGCATCAGCTCTTCCTGCCCGACCCAATGGATGGGTAGCTCGTCGGGATGAGCGAGGTGCAGGGCGACGCCTTCGATCTCGACCGTCATAGAACTCGATACTAATTATAGTGGTCCGCCGGGGTTCGCTGGCGTTCAAGATGTTGAAAACAATATAAACGCATCACGCCAAAGTGCGGTGTTGTGCGTGGAAGGGCCACGAAAGGGGCTCCATACAGGGCCTCAAGCCAGAGGGGGAGCATCCTTCAGACCGGGCACTGAATGGGTTTTGGGAGGTTTCGTTTGGCGGGCATTTTTAGGACATCGAAGACGGGGGCAGCCGTGGGCTCCCCTTGGGCTAATGCCGAGGACGCCGCCGAGCAAACACGCGCAAAGCCTGATGAAATTTTACGCTCTGGTAACGAGGACACAGACTGGTTGTGTGCGTGGACTAAAAGCGTCTTGATTGAGTTCGCTTGCACCGCTCCCGGTGCCGGACGGGGCGACCTGGGTGCAGGGCCACATCATTGGGGCGTATGCGTATTCTGCTTCGCAACAATCTTCCATTGGGTCCCCTGCTTGATTCAAGTGCTTCGCTCGCCAGAATTCGAAGTGGAACATCTGATAACCGAAAGGGTGCGCGGGGCACAACATGCAACGTGGGTTCTGGACCGACTCAAAGCAAATGGTTTCGAGACTTCACTTCGGGGGGAGCAAATATATTGCCCCGCTCGAAAGAAACAACCTGCTGCGAGCGACAGATTTCCCGCATTCCTCTATAACTCATGAACTACAGCGACTACGGGTGTCGAACGTGTCGAATCGCGCGGCACCGCGTGTCTCACTGCGGCCGAGGTTCCTAGCCCTAGCGAGGCACGCCAATTCCTGGAAAATGCCGTTTCATGACCTTGACCCAACCTAGACCCACGCTGCTCGTTCACGGCACTGCTCCAACTCAGGTGGATTGCGCAGCCCGGTCACCGAACAGCGTGAGCGAACCTAGAGAGCGCCAGAATGCACCCATCGCGATTGCGAGGAGACAGACCAGGGACGCCAGGCCGTACGGCGCGTACCAGGTAGTCCAATCCAGGCCGACCACGATCGACTGAAGACCGTTTACCAAAAACAAGGTCGAAATAACGGCCAGGAGGCCAAATCGCAGCATCACCAGGAACAGGCCGAAGTAGATCGCCAGATAGACCGGGATCATGATCTGCCAGTGTTCGGAGCCAACCAGGCCGCCTTCAATCCAGATGCCGACCAGCGATGCGGCCAAAGCGGCCGGCCAATCCCGCTTGAGCAGGGTGCGGACGCAGAACAGGGCGAAGAAGAATGTCAGGCCGATGACGAGGGCGTGCCCCAGATTGGTGGCATAGCCTCCGATCCACTGGCGGGTGCCTTCCGCAAAATACAGTCCGGAAGGCGGGCTGAGGATGTTCCGATCGCCAACCAGCAGTCCTGCTAGGGTAAAGAGCGACCACATGAGACAACCGACGGCGGCGCCGATCAAGACGTGCGAGCAGACCTGCGGATCGAGCGAGCGGCCGGCCAGGAGGCGGTTCCAGGTGACGATAGAGTGCGGCCAGCGGGCTCGGACAGCCGGCTCCAGCGCGAGGTAGAGCAGCCAGATGATCGCGGCAGACAGCAACCCATCGGCGATGGCGCCCCCGGCCAGCCCGATCATCGAATCGTTCGGGACTGCGTGAACGTCACCAATCCAGGCGACCACCGCGAGCAGGAAGCGCGCCGCCGCGATCCGAAGGGCGCCTTTTCGGTCCACCCGACCCAGCTTCCAGTTGCGGCGTCCGAAGTAAACGGCAAACAGCAGCACGATCACCATCAGCACGTCGGTGTAGATGTCGCGAAATTGCGTCGATAAGGAGACTTGACTCTGCGGCTTTGGGTCGGGCTTAGACCACGCCGGCGCCAAGCGGACGCGGGTGACGCGCCCTCGCCAGGTGGCGAGCTCGACCACCACGTTGGTTTTGGGGATCACCGGATGGGGACCATTCCACGCGCGTAGTTGGTCGGCAGGACTCGTCGGCAGTTCCTGCGGCGTGGTTTCGGTGAACGTTGCGAAGTCCAGGCCGGCGGCCTGAAAGACCGCCTGCGGCTGGATGGGCTCCTTCAGTTCGGCGGTTAATTCATAGGGGACCGCATTGAACTCCAGCAGATGCCCATAGCCGTCGAGTCGGACACAGACCATACCCTGAGCTGTCATAGGCGGGTTGCTATCTGAAACGCGACCGTCCGGATGAGCGACCAGAGGGATGGGGCTTTCCCGATAGTTGGCGGCGAGGGGCGCTTCGACCGCCAACCATTCGGTCCATTTTCTTGGCTCGGGCAGGTGATTCAGGTAATCAACGTAGCTGTCGCGGCCTTCGAGACTAAGGTGGAAGTCCGCGGGGCGGCGCAGATAGCCAAATGCGGAGGCAATCTCGCGCGCCTTGGCGGCCAGCGCTTGCGGCGGCAGATCGAGCGTCGTCCGCATCATGGCGTCGGTATGCTGGCGCCAGATCATGACGCCGAACAGGGAGGCCACCACCACGATTAGCAGGGGGACGGAGTAGCGGCGGGCCATCCCCTCGGTTTCACCGGCGGCTGCGACCAACTCGGGCGAGGGAGTTTCGCCGGCGGCCAGCGCAACCGCCAGAGGATCGCCGCCTGGCAGCGCTGCCGCCACCGAAAGCGCGCTGGCAGGCCGCCTGGCGGGGTCGGGATCGAGGCAGCGGCGGACTGCCTTCTCAACCGCCGGGTCGATATCCGCCGCCACGGAGGTCATGCTGGTGAGTTGAGCGGCCTCCTGGAGGTCGAGCATCTGGCGGACCGTCTTCGCCTCGAAGGGGCGCTTGCCGGTGAACAATTCATAGAGCACCAGGCCCAGTGCATAAATATCGCTGCGGGTCGTGACCTCGGCGCCTTTAAGCTGCTCGGGCGCCATGTAGGCAGGCGTACCGCTGCGTGCGTCGGCGGGTGAAAGCTGGCCGGCGATCGCGGAAAGGCCGAAATCCATGATGATCACCTCGCCGCGCTTGTTGAGCATGATGTTGTGCGGCTTGAGGTCGCGGTGGACGATTCCTCGATCGTGCGCGGCGGCCAGCCCGGCGCAGATTTTGCGGGCGATCTCAACGGCCTTGTCGGCCGGCAGGCGTCCGATCCGGGTCAACAGAGAAGCCAGGTCCTCGCCATCCACATACTCCATGGATATGAAGGGCGCGCCTTCGGCTTCGCCGATGTCGTAGACCCGGCAGATGTTCGGATGAGAGATCTGGCGCGCGACACGGACTTCGCCGTGGAAGCGCTCGAGCAGGCGCTGGTCGCGGGCGGCCTCCTCGGGCAGGAATTTCAGTGCGACGGATTGGCCCAAGGTGAGGTCGGTAGCACGGTAGACTTCGCCCATGCCGCCACGGCCCAGCAGCGCGATGATGCGATACCGGCCTGCGAGCAGCGTGCCCGGCACGAACCGGCCCTCTTCG
>Ga0306925_10001753_pt1 | contig 18098 bp, 25 predicted proteins | sample flu12Cox44000176_FD_203755 | JGI IMG/M metagenome (GOLD analysis project Ga0306925, IMG submission 203755) | Lab enrichment of tropical soil microbial communities from Luquillo Experimental Forest, Puerto Rico - flux8day.12C.oxic.44.000.176 (v2)... | ecosystem: Environmental > Terrestrial >... | reverse complement strand
CGTGGCTTTGCCTGTTGATGGGGGGATTCAAAAGGATGGAAGCGCTCAATCCATCTTTGGAGACACGCGAGTCGGAATTGGTGCAACAAGCGGGGGCGGGGTGCAAGGAAGCCTTCTACCGGCTCGTCCAACCCTGCGAAAGAGCTCTTTTTGCCGCCGCCATGGGCATCCTTAATAACGAGGCGGACGCCGAAGAGGCCGCCCAAGAGGCCGTCCTCAAGGCCTTTACGAACGTCAGCCGATTTCGTGGGGAATGCAAATTCAGCACCTGGATCATCCAAATCTGCATCAATGAAGCCCGCCTGAAAATCCGCAAAGCCCGTAAGCACCTCTACGAATCCATCGATGAACCCGAAAACGGGGAGGACGGAGACTATTTTCCCCGCGACTTCGCCGACTGGCGGGAAATTCCTTCCGAGGCTCTTGAGCGCAAGGAACTGCGGGATGCCTTGCAACGCGCGATGGCGTCGCTCCCCGAGAAGTATCGTGAGGTCCTGATTCTACGAGACATCCAGCATCTCTCGATCGAGGAAACAGCGCAGGTGCTTGGCATAGGCCCGGGCAACGTCAAGACGCGGCTCCTGCGGGCGCGCCTGCAAATGCGGGACGCGTTGGCGCCCGGGATCGATGGGAACTGGTCTATGGGTCGCCGGGAATATGCTAAGGTTCGAGCTTGGTAAGACTTGCGAGCACGAGGGGTTTGAATCTTTTTGGGGCCAAGGGTATCGAATGAGGGTGATTGAGATCAGCTGCTTGGAGGTCTGGAAGGAGATCTCCAACTTTATCGACAACGATGTCGAGCCGGAACTCCGTGAGCGGATGGAAGCGCATTTCAAAATCTGCGCCCATTGCAGCGCAATTCTCGACGGGACTCGCAATGTCGTGAAGTTGGTGGCTGATGGTGTGGAGTACAAGATGCCGGACGGTTTCAGCCGTCGGCTCTACGACAAGATCAAGGACAAATAGATTTCAAACGCTGGCCGGTTTTTCGGTCATGAACCAGCGGCTCACGCTGGAACCGACCTGCTCGGGTACATCGGCATTGTTCAGGAAAAGCGAGATCCGCCAGGTTCCGTCCCCCTCACGGTTCCATAGCTCGAAGTAACGTTCCCGCCTGCGTACTGCGGGCCCTCGAGCCCTGGGAGTCAGGATCCATTCGTGCCAGCCATGGTCTCGGGCAGTCTCGCCCTGGATCACCACGTCGATGATGATGACGTTCAGCCGCACGGTGTATTCGGCAAACAGTTGTGTGGCACGATCGCGAAGGACGGTTCGTGCCTCCTGTCCGTACTTGCTGGGCTGACCCGCCGACATGTCCGTGAATCCATTGGTCCCGAATACAGAAAGCAGCTTTTCAACGTCGCGTTGCTCATGAGCCTCTCGATATATTGTCTTCGCCACGTTGATGGCGTATTTATCATCCATGGGATAGCACGCTCCGGGCGGTTTGAGGCCATTGGATGCGGCCGGGATAGCGGGGATGCAGGAATTTTCGCGGCCTGCTTATCGCGGGTTGGTTATCGACGACGGTTCGACTTCGAAGAATAGCTCGTCACCCGTCTTTCGAACGACGCCGCGTAACTGGAGCGGTTGAGCCACGTGGCCCAGAAACGTTTCTTTCGGGAGCGGCTTGCCTCCCTCCGCGGTGAGGATAAGAGTAGCCGTCTGGCCCTCGAGATCAGCCGTGACGAATGCTGGCGGAATCCCGCCGCTCAGGCAGCGCGCGGCACAGTCCTTGTGAACCTTGCCCCGCCCCGGATTCATCACGCCGAAATTGCATTTGGAGTCCACAATTTCTCCCGTCAGCGTGAATCTTCCGAGTTCGTCGGAAGCTGGGAGTATGGACTGGTTTCTGTCGAGCGTAGCGATGGAACCGGGCACGACTTCGACCATCGTCTGATCCTCCCGATAGATCAACGTCCCTCGCAAGCGAACTGCTCTGCGGTCAAAGCTGGACGCGATGGCATCGGCTCCGTGTTTTCCGGGCGCCACGAGCGAATAGTAGGAATACTGCGGCTGGTGTGCCGAAGGATTCGGTCGGGCAACGAACAGTGCTGGGTAGGGTGAGACAACAAGAATGCCTTCAAATGTTTGGTCGTGGCCGAATTCGAATGTCGCGGCTGTACTCACAGTCCGCTGGGAGATCACAAACAGCGCCGATACTGCAACAGCAAGAATGAGCAGCAGGGCCACCGTGCGCTTCGTTCGTCGCGCGAGTGCCGCGGGAGCTTTGGGGAGATAACCGACGTAAAAATCGCTCATACCGGGACCTCCGGGCCGGGGATTCGCGAGGGTTCGACGCGCGTGCCGGGAGGATTCGGCCGAGGATCGATCCACACGCGGCCATCCACGAGCTTCGTCCGAAAGGTCGAGACCTTTTCCGTAAACGGCGGCGGCGAAGCTCCCGTTTCGGGGGAAAATTGATATCCGTGCCAGGGACAAGTGACGCAACCGTCGATAATCCGGCCTTCGCCCAGGGGGCCATTCTGATGGCGGCAAACACTCGAAATCGCGCAGATCTTGCCATCGAATTTGAAGATGGCCACGCGCTCGCCGTTCACGGGAACAACGGCCGCACATTTTTCCGGGATGCGGTCGATCGCTACGGCATCGACGAAGCCATTCGAACGAGCTTCTAACTGTTGCAGGTCGAGGCGTCGCTCTTTCCGAGCAGCGGCGAAATGCAATGAAGAAACGAGGATCACACTGAGCGCAATGCCTCCTGCCAGAATGGGGCTCGTCTCCGACTGCAACAGGCCCAAGGTGACGTGGGCCACGAGCAGCGCATACGCCAGATAAACCAGCAGGTGCAACGTCTTCCAAACCGGCGGCGTAAGATTGCGAAGCCAAAAATCATGGCTGGTCGCCGCCATCAGGAAGAGAATGAGGAGCGCCGCAAAACCAAGCTGCTGAAAGGGAAAGTCCGGCACACTCGCGAGATGGCGATTCGAGGTCAGCAGACTCACGAACGGATCTTTGTCGCCTAGGGCGTGAAACTGAAAGATCCCGAAGGCCCCGTGGAACAATCCGAGAAGAAAGGTCGTGACGCCCAGATGCCTCCGGTTGTATAGCAGCGGCAGAAAGCGAGAGTCCAGCCGACAGAGCGGTCCAATGCAAAGCACCACATTCAAGAGGAGAAACGCGGCCGAGCCGAATGCGCGAATCAAAAGGGTTTCTGCGGTGACGAACGGGAATAATGCCGCGCCCACTCCGACGAACAACCCGACATACGCGGCGATTCCACCGACGAGAGTGAGGTCATAGATACGCTTCTGGCGGTTCCACCCGATGGCCTGGTATTGCGTGCTCATGGCTGCGCTCCAAGCGGAATGCTGGCGACAACCTCCCGATGTGCCAGGCTGTACAGAGTCAAATATCCTTGGCCGCGCGCGTTCGCCCGGAGTGTGTAGATTGCTCTCGCGTGAAAGGGACCCACAAGGCGCGCACTCGGAGTCAGAGTGTTCGGTGTGGAATCTTCGGACCAATAGACGAGAAGATCGGGACTCGCGACGGGTGCCTCGGGAACGAGTTGCACCTTGCGTTCCGTTGGTGTGATTGGACCGAGCAGTCGGACTCTCAAATTGACTCCAGCAATGGTCGCGGTGGTCTCCGACGCCGCAACGTCCCTCGTCAAAACGCGGTGAGAAGCCGGCCACCGGTAACGCAAGGCCAGCCCGCTCGCTACAACTCCGGCCAGAAGGATCGGTAAGAACAGGAACACGGCGTGGTGCGTGGCTCGCAGAGGACGAATCATCGGTGCGGATTCCTCTCTTCGGGAGGAGTGTGCCGTCCGCCTACCCAGCGTTTCAGCAGCAATGGCCAGAAGGCCACGCACCCGGGCAAGATCAGCAGGCGAAATCCCCAGCCCGCGCCGATCGCCTCTTCATCAATGCGCTGTACTCCCTTGGCGACAAAAACGAGCGCGAAGACCATACCGATCGCGCCGTAAAAATACAGCGTACAGACCAGCGCGATGGCAGCTTGGTCAAGCATGGGGATTGTCAATGGGGATCGCTGCACCGGTGATTTGTCCAGCCAGTTCGCTGGCCAGCCAAACCGTCAGATTGGCGGCTTCTTGCGGGTCGAGCCATTTGGAGAAATCGGAGACGGGCATCGCCTTGCGATTCGCGGGTGTATCCATGGTTCCGGGAAGGATCACGTTTGCCGTCAGGCCCACATCCTTGTTTTCGAGCGCGACGGTTCGAACGAGAGCGACGAGGGCCGTCTTGAACGCGACATATGCTCCCAATCCTGCGTGTGGTTCTGCCGCTGCTAGACTCCCAATTACCACGATCCGCCCGTGCGGGGACTTACGCAGGTGAGGAATCGCGGCGCGAAGAACATAGAATGCTCCTGTCAGGTTCAAATCCTGCATCTGCTGCCAGGTTGCATCGTCGGTTTCCGCAACGGCTTGTCCGCCGGCGAAACCGCCAAGCACATGGACTACGACATCCAGTCCGCCAAACCGCTGAACGATCGAATCGATGCCCGCCCGCACGGCGGTGGCTTGGGTGAAGTCGACGGGCAGTGGCGTGAACCGGTCAGACGGGAAGTCTTCTTTTGCGATGCTGCGCGATGCGCCCACCACGGTGGCACCTTGATTCAGAAGCGTCCGGGTAATGTAGGTTCCTAAACCACCCTTCGCTCCGGTGATGAGGACAACTCGGTCTTTCATATTCGTGCCGATTCCTTTTCTAAACAGCTCGTCAAGGTATTAGAAACGCGACACCCTGAAAAGTTTCAGAGCATAGCCGCAACCGAACGGGGGCCCCGCACAGCGCCAAAACTCCGTGGCATTTCCAGTACATGATGAAAGCCAGCCAATTCGCAGGGTGAACCGTCGATGTAGCGCATCGATATTAGGTGCGGGCCATGCAACACCTCTGTGTAGCTCACTGTTGCTGCATCGGGCCTGTGGACGCACAGGGAGTATGCGCCGGCTCTTGGACGGTGTGACCGGTGTAGATCCGCTAGCCAATCGGAACCCTCTGGATTTCCCGTGAGGGAGACAATTCTGCACGTCGCCCCACGTTGTTCCTCGGCAGCTGCGTCAGAAAAGCTCGAGGAAAACCAATGCCTTCGCGCCCATGGGAATCGGTGCGTCATGACCGATTCGCCATCCCACCGCCATTCGTGAATGTCCCTTGACTGAGGGTCAATGCCTACAAGGCGAAACGGCAGCATGCCTTCGAGGCGGCGCCGTTCCAGCACAGTGTCCGCCGATTCGAAACTTCCCTCAAAGATGAGTTTCGGAATCACTCCGCCGCGCGAGCATTGTTTGGACAAGGCAATGCCCGGGCGATGCAAATTCCAGTTCAGTAATGCAAGGAGGACTCCGGAACCGTTTACCGCAATCCATGTTCCTCCTTCCGGCTCTGACGGATACGCGGCTAGAATCTGGCCGCGTTCGTAGACCCGAGGGAACAATGCCCGCGGCCGGGAGCGCAATTCATCGCGATTCATGCCGACCGCGTACCCTTCTCGACGCGGTATAAATGACAAGGTGCACATCGCTTCTAATCCGCGAGGGGGAGTTCACAAGCTTGTGCGGCGAACTCCCTCCAATCATGCCAAACGGCGTACGACGAAGGCGGGCGGAAACCTCTCCGTCGATTCGCCGCGCCGATCGCGTAAACAACGCGCCACTGGCGAAATAAGGTCCGATAAGCGGACCACAAGGAATTCCGCGAATCATAAATGTGGGTAGCTTCCGAAGCGGCTCCGTTCAGTTCGATGATCTGGAAGTGTTTGCCGCGACGGAGATCGTCATCGTCGCGATACCGTAAATCAAAGCGACCTACGTAGAACCCGGGTATCCCTTGGCTGATGGCATCGAAAGACTGGAGCAACTCCGTCGTGCACAGATCAGAGCCATCTCGGAACTCGCATCCCTGGCAATGGTTGCCGGCTTCGACCAAACGGACGCGCTCTCCGGCCTCCGGGACCCGTTCCGCCTGGGTACCGAACCGCCTCAGGTAGGTGTGGGCAATAAGGCGGGCGCGTGAATCTCGCTCGATCAACTGCCGAATCGTGTGGCCGCCGTCACCGGTGATGTACGGGAACTCCTTCCGCGTGATACCGAGAATGTGTCCCTTCATCTCGCCCGGAAAGCGGTAGTAAAAAATGCCCGCTTCTTTGGCTGCGGCCACGTACCGCTGCAAAACCAGCGGAACCGTCACACGCGAAAGGTAGTTCTCGATTGCCGAAGCGCTCTGGATCTTTTTGAATCCGGCTCCGCGCTGAGCGGTATCTGGCTTAAGCACGAACGGCATGGAAATTTCGTGTTGAGCACAGAGTTCGGTTATCCGCTTCAGACGGCTTTCCATGGAACCGGCTTCGACCACGAAGGCTTCGGCCGTGACGTCGGGGGCCGTATTCATCAATTCATTGAGAATGCCGATCTTCGATTCGCCGACAATCCCACCGTTCTTCTGATTCAGATTGGCAACCGCAGGCAATGCGAACGAGCCGCGCCGGATACCTTGCAAGATGCAGTAGACGCCGACTGGTGGATAGAAAATCCAGGCGGGCCAAAATTCCCAGTTCGTGAAGCGCGCGATAATCAACCTGGCGCGTTCGCGAATCTGTGGTCCCCAGGCCCTCCACACTAACAGGACACCAAAGACAGCCAGCCCGGAAAGAGCTACGCTGCCAAGCTTGCTCGCCACTTGAGTCCCGCGCACGGGGGCGAGGCGTATTAGGAGAAATACAAGCAGAGTCCAAAGAAGCGCAGTCATGGCGGTGATCGTGCTGAACCACGAAGCCGGCATTCGTGAGAGCCCCGCCGCCAGGTATGCGGGGAGACGAGTCCCTGGGACGAAACGGCTCAGAGCAAGTTCCCACGCTTGACGGCTCGTGGACTCCGTTCTGCTGGGAAGAGCCTTAGATAGACGAGCCAGCCAGCGGTATCGTGTCACGTTCGGCCCCGCGTGACGCGCCAGCGCGTATACACCTAGATCTCCTATCCAGAGCCCGCAGAAAGCGCTCACGAAAGCCAATCTGATATCAAGAAGGCAAGTGGCGGCGAGGCTCGCTGCTGTCACCGTCGCTCCGTCCTCAGAAAGCAAGCCGGCACCGATTATCCCCAGAACAAGGCCGAAAACTTCCGCATTGTGCATTGGACACACGCGGCGCCTCCTCAGTCCGCCGCCATACCGGAGCGGTATTTCAGCGTAGAAGGGGCGACTCCAAATTCCTTTGGCACATCAACGCCAAGCTGGCTGCAAATCAACCGCACGATCGCGTAATGATGAATCGCGTGGCCCACGCAATACGCCAGTTCCCGACCAACATTCGTGTCGATCACCGAAGGCTCGGAGGATCCGTAGGAGACGCTGTTCACCACTTTGCTGGCCCGCGTCAGGATTCCATCGTCATAATTTTTGATCGCCCGCAGCACGTCGCACGTCGCGATGGCCGCGTAGGTGACCTCGGTCTCCAGCCGTGGATTCCGTTCCCGGGCGTCGTAGTTGATCTCGCCGGCGCGGATCGAGCGCGCGACACGCTGGAAGTGTTCCAAAACGTGGCGGTAGTGGCCGCCAATCGAAGCACCATAGGGGGCCTCGAGAACGTTCGAGTACGTCCGATCCGACAACCTGAAGAGAAGTTCCAGACCTTGCAGCAGAACGTCCTGGCACGCCTGAATAAGCTCCGGCGTCGCTTGGGTGTTGTGGTTCGTGGGAGTTTGAATGGCCAGCGCCGGCATAGTTCCTGGTACGTTCATGCGAGTTTCCTTCCAATGAATGGGATTTCGGCACGGTGAAGAAATAAATTGATCGCGGCCGCGACAAACACGGCCACGGCCAGGGCGAACAAAAGCCCTTTGTCTCCTTGAACTTCGATACCAAGCAACGTCAGGTGGCTAAGGATGGCTCCGGCCATCACACCAATGGCGATGGTGGAGCCGAGCCAGGTGAGACGGGGGGACAGGATGAGCAACGCGGCGATCAGTTCCAGCACCCCCGAACCAATGCGGCCCCAAGGCTCCAGGCCGACCTTTGTGAAGATGTATACGGATTCAGGGGCCGCGGTGAACTTGAAGAAAAGTGTCTGAAGAAGGATGCCTGCCGCGGCAAGCCGGAGAACCCAGCTAAGTATCGACACACTCATTTTCCTCTTTCTTCCCTGCAGACTTGTGGCTCTCGATTCCATTTGCATAACGGCCTCATTGATTCAGATTGCGCTCGGGCGAAGTGCTTACGGTCGTGTGAGTAAGAAGGTCTTGAAAGGTTTCAGGAAACGCGAAACGGACCTGAAATTTCTCCAGAATCTTTTGTTCTGCTTTTGCATCTGATGCGCGCGTTTTTGCAGGCCGCGCGCCTGCGCACTCGCTTCCAGGATTCGCGCCGAATTGGTGAAACCTTCCGTGCGCCCGTGTATCACACTGCCGCACGACGAACTTGCGGATGAGAAACGGGGCAGAAACACAAAGCTCCACGAATCGATTGCGATTCACCATTCAACTCCGAAAGGCACCGTCGAACTAAAAACAAGAAAGAGGAAACAAAAAATGTCTCGCATGTTGAAGACGGTTTGCATTGCGATTGTGGGCCTCGCGCTCGGCGCGTCTGGTGCGTTCGCTCAGGGTTCCCACACGTCGTCGCAGTTCCAAGGCCCCAAAGCGAACAAGGGCACGGTCACGCACAGCATCAAGGATGGAAAGAGCGTTCTCACCCTGTCGGATGACTTTGTTGTTCCCGATACTCCGGATCCGCACTGGCAGGTCGTGGACTCTGACGGCGATGTTTATCTGTTGGACAAACTGAAGACCAAGGCGTTCATCGGCACGAGCTACAAAAAGGAAATCGTCGTCCCGAAGTACGTCAAGAACATTGCCAAGGTGCAAATCTGGTGCGCTTTCGCGGAAGTGAATCTCGGCGAAGCCGCGTTCAGCTCTCCCGTGATGTAAACGACTCACCCCGCCGCGCACGCGTCAAGGTGAGCGGCCCTCCTCCCAAGAAAGGAGATGCATGCCCATGAGGAAACTAATTGTGTCAGGAATGTTTGTCTCGCTGTTGTCGGCAAATCTGATTTCGGCACAAACCGCCGAGAAGCGGTCGCTGACTCTCGACGGTGCCGAGCGCATCATCAACGCCTCGAAAGCCAAGGCGCACGAACTGAACGCCCCAGGTGGCGTGATCGCCGTCGTGGATGCAGGTGGCAATCTGATGGCTTTAGAGCGAATTGATGGAACATTCGCCGCCGGCGCGAGTATTTCCATCGGTAAGGCACGCACCGCAGTGCTCTTCCAGAAGCCGACAAAAGTCTTCGAAGAGATTATCAACAAAGGGCGCACGGCCATGGCCGCGCTGCCCGACTCTTTCTTTACGCCCTTGCAGGGCGGAGTTCCGGTGATCCTGAATGGAGAAATTATCGGTGGCGTGGGAGTGAGTGGTGCTTCAAGCGCGGCCCAGGACGAAGAGTTGGCCATCGCTGGAGCGGAAGCCGCGAAACCCTTTTCTTCGGCGCCCGCCGCTTCGACAAATTCGGCAGTTGCGTTTTTCGACAAAAAGCAGGTCGACGAGGGTTTCGCCAAAGGTGCTGTTCTCTTTGACGGCGGGGACGGCCGAAACTACATGGTCCATGCCAGCCGTCGCGAAGCTCCCGGCATGGTCGAAGTTCATACGAAAGACGCGGACATCCTCTACGTCCTTCAGGGCAGCGCCACTGTTGTGACGGGCGGGAGCATGGTCGAGGGCCATAACATCGCAGCCGACGAAATTCGCGGCAAAGAAATCGTCGGCGGCGAGACGCGCAGCTTGGTTCCCGGCGATGCCATGATCATCCCCAACGGGGTTCCCCACTGGTTCAAGGAAGTCCAGGCACCATTCCTCTACTACGTGGTCAAGGTCAGGTGAGCGGTATGTCCCGGAACGTCTCACGCGGATTCATCCGCATTCTGTTTCTTGCCTCGCTCGCGGCTCCGTCTGCCTTCGCTCAAAACTGGGCGGCGCAAGCTCCGCCGTACGGCCGCCCCGACGCCGTCATTGACCTGCGCACCAAAGAAGGTGCGCAACTCGTGAAAGGAGAGTGGAAGTACAGCGACGCCAAGATCACTGAGGTGGATTCGAAAGGTCCGGGCGCCGATTTGAAGCCTTCCGGCGCACCGGTCCGCACCTACGATTACACACCCCACGCGGGCACAGCGAATTTCGACGACAGCACTTGGGCAGCGATTGATCCTGAGACGCTCGACGCCCGCCGCGGCAACGGCAAGGTAAGCTTCAGCTGGTATCGCACCCGCGTGACACTGCCCGAGAAGGTAGGTGGTTTTCCGGTTGCGGGTGCCACGGTGTCGTTTGAAATTGTCATCGATGACTACGCCGAAATTTGGGTTAACGGCAGCCTGCCAAGCGTATTGGGACAAAGTGGCGGAACTGTCGTCAAGGGCTGGAACGCGCCGAACAAAGTCATCCTTACCCATGACGCCCAACCAGGCCAACAATTCGAGATCGCGGTATTCGGGTTTAACGGCCCCGTCTCCCGGAGCCCTGAGAACTTCATTTGGGTGAAGTCGGCCACTCTCGATTTCTATAACTCCGGGCCGTCCGCGACCGGAATTTACCCTGTGGACACGAAAATTCAACGATTCGACCCCGCGCTCGACGCCATCGTCTCGCCGGGTACAAAGATCGAAAAGTTGGCGGGAGGATTCCTCTTCACCGAAGGACCCATCTGGGTGCGCGATGGCGGCTATCTGCTGTTCAGCGATCCGAACAACAACCTCATCTATCGCTGGTCACAAAATGAGGGAGTCTCCATTTACCGTACACACAGCGGTTACACCGGCAGGGACATCGGCGAGTATGGCCAGCCCGGCTCAAACGGCCTCACTCTCGATGCCGAGGGCCGCGTGACCATCAACGAACATGGCAACCGGCGTGTCACTCGCCTCGAGAAGAATGGCCAACTTACCGTTTTGGCAGATCGTTACAACGGGAAGCGCCTGAACAGCCCGAACGATCTCGTCTACCGTTCGGATGGCGCGCTCTACTTCACCGACCCGCCCTTCGGGCTACCGAAATTCTTTGAGGACCCACGGAAGGAACTGGCGTTTAGCGGCGTCTACTGTCTGATTCACGGCGAACTAAAGCTCGTGAGCAGCGATCTCTCGGGCCCGAACGGTCTGGCCTTTTCGCCCGACGAGAAATACCTTTATGTCGACAACTGGGACGAAAAGCAGAAAGTGATTCTGCGCTTCGACGTCCAACCCGACGGGGCTCTTTCGAACAAGAAGATTTTCTTCGATGCCACCAACAACCCGGGCGAAGATGCCTGGGACGGATTGAAAGTCGACCAGCAGGGGAACGTCTACGCCTCTGGCCCCGATGGGCTTTGGATTCTTTCACCGCAAGGCAAGCATCTCGGGACCATTGTGGGTCCGGAACACCCCCACAATCTCACATGGGGCGAAACCGATCACAAAACCCTTTACCTCGCCGCACAGACCGGGCTTTATCGAATCACGGTCAATATCCCCGGTGCAGGCGAACCCAAATAGGTGACAGCCATGGCGACGACACAGAGACGACCGCCTCGCGTTCTGGAAAAGGCAGGGGATTCTCCTGAACCAGCCATCACGTTTGGAAGGGAGGTGTGCAACGACTTGGCGGTTGCTGAACAGCGTGAGTGGCTGGTCACGAACGGGATTGGGGGTTTCGCTGCAGGAACGGTCAGCGGGAATCTAACGAGGCGTTATCATGGACTCCTCATCGCCGCCCTAAGTCCACCAGTGGGCCGAACGCAACTTGTTGCCAAGGTCGACGAGGGCGCCGATTACGGGGGAGCTTCTTATTCGCTCGCGACGAATCGCTGGAGCAGCGGAGTCCTTGAACCCCATGGGTACGTGCACATCCAGAGCTTCCGGCTCGAAAGCACGCTGCCGGTTTGGCAAATTGCGATCGGCGAAGCACTCCTCGAAAAGAGAATCTGGATGCGGCAGGGTGAGAATACGACTTACGTTCAGTATCAGGTGAAGCGAAGCAGCCAGTCCCTCCATCTACGCGTCGCTGTTCTCGTGAACTATCGTGACTATCATTCCACCACGCACGCCGGGGACTGGCGGATGAATGTTGAATCGCTCCCGAATGGAGTTCAGGTGCACGCGTTCGAGGGCGCTGTACCATTCAAACTCCTCAGTGCCAGAGGACACTGGGAGCCGCGCCACGAGTGGCACCGTGACTGTTTTCTCCCACAGGAGCGTTATCGGGGGCTGGACGATCACGAAGATCACTTAAACGCGGCCGCGTTCGGAATCGAGCTTTCTCATGGGGAGTCGGTTACGCTTGCGTTCACGAGCGAACCGAATGTCGATCTCAGTGGGGAAAGCACTCTCGAGGAACAACGGTCCCACGACTCACAAATCAGGACCGCTTGGCGAAAGACAAACTCCCAAGCCACGATGGCGCCGGCTTCCATTCAGCAGCTTGTCTATGCTGCCGATCAATTCATCGTGAAACGACCCTTACCGGATAATCCTCAGGGTCGTTCGATTATTGCCGGGTATCCCTGGTTTGCCGATTGGGGCCGTGACACCATGATCGCCCTGCCGGGTTTGACGCTTGCGACGGGGCGGCCGGAAATCGCCAAGCAGATCCTTCTCTCGTTCTCTCAATACGTCGACGGCGGAATGCTTCCCAACAACTTTCCCGACGCGGGCGGCTGGCCGGACTACAACACCGTGGACGCCGCATTCTGGTATATCGAGGCGATTCGCCAGTATTACGAAGCCACGCAAGACCGAGAAACGTTAGCCGCACTATTCCCGGCGCTGCTGCAAATCATCGACGGTCACCTGAAGGGAACCCGCTACAGCATTCACGTGGATGACTCGGATGGCCTGCTCTACGCCGGTGAGACCGGCGCGCAGTTGACTTGGATGGACGCGCGTGTCGACGGTCGAGAGGTGACGCCGCGCATTGGCAAGCCCATCGAAATCAATGCGCTCTGGCACAACGCACTTGAGACGCTCGCGCGTCTCGCGCCTGTGGTTGGAAAGCTGGCAGAGCCGTTTGCCAAAATGGCGAGAGTGGTGGAGAAGAGCTTCGCCAGATTCTGGAACGCTTCGGCCGGTTACTGTTATGACGTGATCGATAGCCCCGGAGTGGGTTCCGATCCGACGCTTCGGCCGAACCAAATTTTTGCGGCTTCGCTCCCGCAATCTCCTCTGACCGGCGAGCAGCAGAAATCGGTTGTCGACATCTGTGGAAAAAGGCTCCTGACTCCACATGGGTTGCGCAGTCTTGATCCGCAGCACCCTGCTTACCAGGGGCATTATGGTGGCGGCCCGGCCCAGCGCGATGGCGCCTATCACCAGGGAACGGCCTGGGGCTGGTTGCTCGGCCCGTTTGCTTTGGCCCACTACCGTGTCTACGGCGACCGAGAGCTGGCTCTGAGTTTTCTAGAGCCCCTTGGAAAGCAGATTCATGCGCATGGCCTCGGAACCTTGAGCGAAATCGCCGATGGCGATGCGCCTTTCACCCCGCGAGGCTGCATCGCACAAGCCTGGACCGTAGCCGAGACTCTCCGTGCTTGGCGGGCTTTGGTTCGCTGAACAGTCAGGGGGCCTAAAAGTCCGCCATCAGCCCGCATCCCATGGCAAAGCGATTCGCGAAGTTCATCAGCGAGACAACCAGCACGGTTTCAAACAGCGCCGCTTGGTCCCAACCCGCGGCGAACACCGCGTCGATATCGGCCTGGCAAATGTCTGACTCTTTTCGCGTTAGCTTGTCGGCGAAGCGAAACAGCGCTTGCACAGCATCCCCATTGGGGCGGGCCCATAGTCTGTCGCCAAGATGCGGCCGAGAGGTTTCTCAATCCCGAGGGGCCGCAGAAGTTCCAGATGAATCGCCACGCAATAGGAAGGCGTATTAATCCCACTGACCACGAGTGCGATCTGTCCCTTTATTGCGGCCGAGAGGGCACCATCCTTCATGATTACTTCCCGGATCCGCAACTGCGCGTCCACCAGCTCAGGAATGCGTCCTTGGGTCAGGAAATAGTTGGGCATGAAACCGAAAGTCCGCCGAACTTGCTCGTAGTATGTCTTGAGCTCAAGCTCGGCCTGCTGCTCAGGAACGGGACGTATGGCGCGCCGCTTCTCCTCAGTGCTGAGGGTCTGCAGGGCAGTTGCCTGACCTGGAATGCGCATCGTACCACGGTCCAGCGGGAGGGGCGAAGGCGGTTGGGGGCGCAATCTCTTGAATCTTTAGCCCTCCCTTCGCATCCCATAGACAAATGGGAGATTGAAAGAGGTGCATCGACCCAATCGTGCTACTCTCTTGGCCGACAAGTCTTGGCCAAGCCGCTTGGCCGGGCGGAACCCTCGTGAATGCATCGAACCCACAACTTCGACCGTCAACCGTGGTGCGAGAGGACGAGCCCGCTTTGGTGGCTGCGGCCAAAAGAGGCGAAGTGTCAGCATTTGAAGAACTCGTTACCCGGTACGAACGCAAGATTTTCCGCCTAACGCGGAACATCACTGGAAATATGCAGGACGCGGAAGATGCCATGCAGGAAGCTTTCCTCAAATCGTACGAGCATCTCGCCAATTTCAAGGGGGACTCGCGTTTCTACACGTGGCTTGTGCGCATCGCAGTAAACGAAGCCTTGATGAAGCTTCGCCGCCGTCATCCGGGAGAGTTTTCCATTGACGAAGAGGTCGGGGTTGGCGGCGAGGAACTCATGCCCCGCGAGCTGGACGACTGGGGACCGACACCGGAAGAACGCTATCAGCATGTGGAAATGCAGGAGATCCTGTCCGAGGCGATCGACAAACTCGAACCCGATTTTCGAATCGTTTTCATCCTCCGCGACGTCGAAGAATTGTCCACGGAAGAAGCAGCGAAACTCTTGGGCTTATCGATTACGGCAACCAAATCACGGCTCCTGCGGGCGCGTCTGAAATTGCGTCAGCGCCTGAACCGGTATTTCCGGGAAGGCGGTCCGAATTGAATTGCAAACATGTCATCCGCGAATTGTCGAACTATATAGACGGCGACCTCGATCCCGCTTTGAAGCAGGAATTGGAACGCCACCTGGAGCACTGCGAAGACTGCACCATGATCGTCGATCAAACCCGCAAGACCATTCAGATTTACTCGGGCTCCGCACCCGTTAATTTGCCTTCGGATGTAAAATCCCGCCTGCACGCCGCACTGCACAAGAAGCTACTAGGAAGGTCGTTGTAAGCCTTCTACAGTTCCGTAACGATTTCCCGTTGGTCAGTTGGCCCTCCATCTGCTATCCTCTCTGCACTTCTACGCCACTGGTTCTGAGCCGCCCTCAAAACCGCCGAGTTGGCCTCTAAAAATCTGTTGCGCGGAGATTGCAATGTCTTGGGTATCGCTCACTACCGAAGAGCAAGCACGACCGGAAACCAAGCAGATCTACAAATTCCTTGGGGAAAACTGGGGTTTTGTCCCGAACTATTTTCAGGCGCTTGGTGCACATCCTCAGCTGTTGCAGGATCAAGTAAATCTATTCACCCATGTAATGTTCCAGGACGAAGGCCGCGCTCTACCGCGCATCGTGCGCGAGCAGGTCGCTCTGGTAGTTAGCGGCATCAACCTCTCCAACTACTGTCTGGCGGCACATCTCGAAATCCTCGGACGCCTCGGTATCGATAAGAGAGTCTCGCGTAAGCTGGCCCTCGACTACACGACCGCACCCGTCGAAGCCAACGTAATGGCACTATTTCGCTTCGCAGATAAGCTCTCTCGCCATCCCGCGGACGTGGAGAAATCCGACGTGGACGAACTGCGCAAGCACGGCTGGAATGACGAGGCCATCCTCGAAACAACACTCGTAGTGTCCTTGTACGCCTGTGCGAACCGCTTCTCGGCAGGCATCGGCCTCGTCGCTGATTTTTGAGACAGCTGCGACGATCAGCCATGCTTGACACCAACATTAGGCATTCCGGACTCGAAGGACTTTTTGAGCACGCTCTCAGCACCGATTCAGTCAAAACTTACAACCTAATCCACTTGCCTATCAGCTTGGGGTTGACGCTTTCAGGCTCAAGCGCGAAGAAATTCTCTTTGCCGCATTCGGCGGTTGGGATGCTGCGGGGGCGAAATTGTTTGGGTTCCCAACGTATTGGGTAAATCGGCACAAGCTCCCGATGGAACGGATGGGCGCGATCCCCGATGGCTCCGGTGAGACTGTGTCTGAACTGGCGCAGTTCCTGGCATGAATGGTGGTCAGGTCACGGGGAACGGAGATCGACAGGGGCTTTTGTCGAAGTGAGACCATGCAAATCCTGGCTATCTCGGGAAGTCTACGCTACGCTTCTACAAATACCACTCTTCTAAATGCGGCGGGCACCCTGGCACCAAAGAATATGGAACTTCTCGTCTATTCGGGACTTGGCGACCTTCCACACTTTAATCCCGATTTGGACATACAGCCGGCACCGCTCGCAGTGGCGGAGTTTCGTTCTCAGTTGTGCCGGTCCGCCGGAGTAATCATCTCGAGTCCAGAATACGCTCATGGAGTTCCAGGAGTGCTAAAGAATGCGCTGGACTGGCTCGTAGCCAGCGGAGAGTTGTACGAGAAGCCCGTGGCTCTCTTCTCCGCTTCGCCGCGCGGAAGCTACGCCCAGGCGTCTCTCACGGAAACGCTTAACGTGATGATGGCGAGAGTCGTACCGGAGGCCTGCATTTCAGTGCCCCTTCTGGGGAGAAACCTCGACGAGTCGGGTATTATCGCGGAGGCAGAAATCTCCAGCGCAGTCCGTTCTGCTTTGGCAAGGTTTACCGATGCGATCCGTCGTGAATGAAGCTGTCTCGCCATATTCATCCCATTAAGCAACCAACCAACTATCGTCGGAACGGCAGCACTGTCTATGACCGTCGCCAAAAGGTAGGAGTATTGCGCATGGTCAATTACTCCAGGACTGAGCCCGAACGGTGCTGAGATTTGGCTTTTGCGGCAAATTCAGAATTCGGCTGAAAGAGCTGGCCGCAAGGCGCGAACGCCATCAGACGTTGTCGTGCTACCGTGCCGGATGGAATGGACGGTGCCCGGTGTTTCTCACAAAAATGTGAAACTTTTGCGTTGCTTGGAAATCCTATTGTAGCCGCTCTTCAGCGTTCGAGGGGCGAGCGGCTGGGATCTTAGGACCTCTGGCGGTCCAGGAACCTGACGCGGGAAGAGTCTTTGGGAGCAGGGCTGACGCGGCTTTCGAACTAGGGCGGTCAGCCTGTTGCGCTTCAACGCCTGTTTCCTAGTGCGCAACGACAAGCAACGCAACTTACTCTGGAGCGCAAATGAAAATCGGGCTTGCCATCCTCTTCTTCGCTGAGGTTTCTGGCCTCGTTGCAGGGCGAGAGAACCCGCCCACCAATCGCGCGGTTCCTCAGTCCGTCGGTATAGAAGTCGGTCAGCGCGCTCCGGCGTTTGCTCTGCCCGATCAGTTCGGTCACGAACAATCCAACGACACATTGAAAGGCTCGAAGGGCACGGTTTTGCTTTTCTTCCGCTCTGCCGACTGGTGACCGTTCTGCAAGGCGCAGCTCGTGGAGCTGCAAAATGCCAAGCAAAGATTTGAAGAACACGGGCTTAAGCTGGCGGCAATCAGCTACGACAGCCGAGCCATCCTGAAAGACTTCGCCGCGAGGCACAATATTGACTTTCCCCTGTTGGCCGACCCGCATTCCGAAATCATTCGCAGCTTCGGGGTCTTCAACTCCGAAGCAAAGGGCATGACGAAAGGGATGGCACACCCCGGATTCTTCTACATCGACGAGAACGGCGTTATTCGTGAGAAGTACTTTGAAGCGAAATACGCGGACCGATTCACGCCCAATAATGTCATTGGCAAGCTTTTCCCGGAGTTGACCGAGGAAGTAAGCGAGATTATCGAAGCGCCTCACCTTCGGCTTACCCTCGGGCAATCGGATCACGTTGTGGCTGCCGGTAACCGCGTCACTCTGATTGCCGAAATTGAGCTCCCACCCGACGTGCACGTGTACTCTCCGGGAGTGAAAGGTTACAAGCCGATTCAGTTCACATTGCATCCTGTGACGGGTATCGAGCTGTCGCCCGCCGTCTACCCGACCTCCAAGACCTTGTACTTGGGAGCGATCCAGGAGCAAGTG
>Ga0306925_10001741_pt1 | contig 18153 bp, 16 predicted proteins | sample flu12Cox44000176_FD_203755 | JGI IMG/M metagenome (GOLD analysis project Ga0306925, IMG submission 203755) | Lab enrichment of tropical soil microbial communities from Luquillo Experimental Forest, Puerto Rico - flux8day.12C.oxic.44.000.176 (v2)... | ecosystem: Environmental > Terrestrial >... | reverse complement strand
GTTACCAACGACAGCATAAAAAAGGTGAATAGGCTTAAATAGGACATAAAGCGGGGGATCGACGGATCCTCCGCCATGTAGCCGATCGAATAGACGTGAACCATCGACGAGACGACGCTGACGACGACGATCATGACGCCGCTCAAGGTGTCGAGCCGGATCGACCAGACAACATCCACCCCGCCGGCGACGATCCAGCTGAATAGCGGGATAATCCGCACCTCCTCGGTGGCGAGGATATCCCGGAACAGGAAGAGGCTGAGCAGGGCCGACAACAAGAGCGCGCCGCAGGTGACGAGTTGCGCTCCCCGATCGCCGGTCGCCCGGCCGAAGAAGCCAGCGATTATCGCGGCGAGCAGCGGCAGGAACACGACTGCGACCGCCACCGCCTCAGCCCTTCATCATGTTGATGTCTTCGACAGCGATGGTGCCGCGGTTGCGGAAGTAGACCATGAGGATGGCGAGACCGATTGCCGCCTCCGCCGCCGCGACCGTCAGCACAAACATGGCGAAGGCTTGGCCGACGAGATCGCTCAGAAAAACCGAGAACGCCACGAAGTTGATGCTGACGGCAAGCAGCATCAATTCGATCGACATCAACATGATGATGACGTTCTTGCGGTTCAGGAAAATCCCGAAGACGCCCAGCGTAAACAGGATTGCGGCGACCGTCAGGTAGTGCGCGAGGCCGATCGCCATCACCCCGCTCCGCTGCCGACGGGAACTTTAACCACTTCGACGGTTTCGGCGCGGCCGCGGGCGAGTTGCGCCGCGATCGACTGCCGCCGCACATCCGCGCGACGGCGCAAGGTCAGCACGATCGCGCCGATCATCGCAACGAGCAGAATCAGCCCTGCGCCCTGAAAGGCAAAGAGATAGCGAGTATAAAGAATATCGCCTAGCGCCCGGGCGTTGGTCAGTGGTATTCCGCCCGGGGGAGCCGGACTGGGCATACCTGGGGCGGCTACCCAGCTGCCGATGACGAGGAGGAGTTCGGCCAAGAGGACGAACCCGACGAGGGCGCCGATTGGGAGATAGCGCACGAACCCACCGCGCAGCTGCGTAAAGTCGATATCGAGCATCATCACGACAAAGAGAAAAAGGACCGCGACCGCGCCGACATAGACGATGACAAGGATCATCGCCAGGAACTCGGCTCCGATCAGGACGAAAAGGCCGGCCGCGTTAAAAAAGGCGACGATCAGGAAGAGTACCGAGTGCACTGGGTTGCGGGACGAAACCACCAGCACCCCGGAGGCCACCGCTAGAGAAGCAAAGACGTAGAACATGATCGCCTGAACGATCATCTCTGCCGCCCCTCGCCCGGTACTCCGGTGCAGCCTCCTCCCATTCCCAACGCCGACCCCACCGTAACCCACTCGCGCTCGCGGGGGAGGGAGGGGAGAGGGCGGGAAAGGGCTAGAATGCGGGGCTGGAGGCGCAAGTCCACGCGGGCTTACCGGTACGGCGCATCGAGCGCCAGGTTCTTGGCTATCTCGGCCTCCCAGCGGTCGCCGTTTGCCAGCAGCTTCTCCTTGTCGTAAAGCAGCTCCTCGTGCGTCTCGGTGGCGAACTCGAAATTCGGCCCCTCGACAATCGCGTCAACCGGGCATGCTTCTTGGCAATAGCCGCAATAGATGCATTTTGTCATGTCGATGTCATAGCGCGTCGTCCGCCGGCTGCCATCCTCGCGGGGCTCGGCCTCGATCGTGATCGCGAGTGCCGGACATATCGCCTCGCACAGCTTGCAGGCGATGCAGCGCTCCTCGCCGTTGGGATAGCGCCGCAGCGCGTGCTCGCCGCGAAAGCGGGTGCTGAGCGGACCCCTCTCGAATGGGTAGTTGACCGTGACCGGGCGTTTGAACATGTAGCGCAGGGTCAGCGCCAGCCCCGACAGCAACTCGCTGAGCAGCAGGCTGCGGGCGCCACGCTCGAGAAATGACATCGATCGATCCTCCGTTCGTTCGGCCGATCAGCGCACCGGCAGCCACCCCGCCATGACCAACACACCTGCCGTCAGCACCAGCCACAACAGCGAAAACGGCAGGAACACCTTCCAGCCCAGCCGCATCAGCTGGTCATATCGGAACCGCGGGAAAGTCGCACGCACCCACAAGAAGCAGAACAGCACAAAGGCGATCTTGAATGCGAACCAGAAAGGACCGGGTAGCCAGGTGAAAGGCGCGATGCCGAACGGAGCGAGCCAGCCACCAAGAAACAGCACGCTCGTCATCGCGCTCATCAGGATCATGTTGCCGTATTCGCCGAGGTAGAACAGCGCAAATGCCATCGCCGAATATTCGACGAAGTAACCCGCTACAATTTCTGTCTCACCCTCGACGAGGTCGAACGGCGCACGATTGGTCTCGGCCAATCCCGAGATGAAAAAGATGACGAACATCGGCAACAGCGGGATCGCGAACCAGATGTGGCGTTGCGCCTCGACGATCTCGCTGAGGTTCAGCGAGCCGGCACACAGCAGCACCGTGACGAGGACGAAGCCGATCGCAACCTCGTACGAGACCATCTGCGCGGCGGAGCGGAGGGCGCCGAGAAAAGCGTAACGGGAATTCGACGCCCAGCCGGCCAGGATGATCCCGTAGACGCCGAGCGAGCTGATCGCAAAGATGTAGAGGATACCGACATTGATGTTGGCGACGACCACTCCGGGGGCGAAGGGGATGACCGCCCAGGCGACGAGGCTCAGCGTGAAGGTCAGCAACGGCGCGATGATGAACACAACGCGGTTGGCTTGGCTCGGGACGACCGTCTCCTTGACCAGCAGTTTGAGTCCGTCCGCGAAGGGCTGCCACAGCCCGAAAGGGCCGACGACGTTCGGCCCTTTGCGGAGCTGCGAAAAGGCCAGCACTTTGCGCTCGGCATAGGTGAGATAGGCGATGGCGAGCAGCAGCGGCACCACAACCGCAAGAACCTCGCCGACAGTGATGACGGTCGGCCAGGCGTAGCCGGTCCAGAAGTTACCCATGCGCGCCTGTCCGGACCGGCCCCTGGCGCCGTTGCGCGAGATAAATCTCGCTGCACTGCGCCATCGTCTCGCTGGCGCGGCTGATCGGGTCGGTCCGGTAGAAGTCCATGATCGGGTAGACAAACGGCGTCGGATCGACCGGACCAGGCGCGCCGAAGGCTCCCCAGGTCGCACGCCCGACCCGGTCGGTCTCGGCGAGGATCGGGTGGGCTTGACTCATGCGGCTGCGCAACTCGCCAAGGGTGTCGAAGGGAAGGGGATGGTCTAGGACGCCCGACAGAGCACGGATAATCCGCCAATCCTCGCGCGCTTCGCCCGGCGGGAAGACCGCGCGGCGCGCCAGTTGCACGCGTCCCTCGGTATTGACGTAGGTGCCGTCCTTTTCGGCATAGGCGGCCCCGGGCAGTATGAGGTCGGCGTGCCGGGCACCACGGTCACCATGATGCCCCTGATAGATCACAAACGCTGTGCCGAGATTGCCGGTATCGATCTCGTCGGCGCCGAGAAGGTAGAGCAGCTCGACGTCGCCAGATTTGCACCCCGCTAGAATGCCGTCGACATCGCGCCCGCCTGGTCCCGGCACGAACCCGAGATCGAGCCCGCCGACGCGGGCCGCTGCATGATGCAGAACGTTGAAGCCGGTCCAGTCGGCGCGAACGAGGCCGTAGCTCTCAGCGATTCCCCGCGCCATCGCCAGCACTCGCGCGCCGTCGCGCCGGGCCAGTGCCCCCTGTCCGAGCACGAGCATCGGGTACTTTGCTTCGCTCAGGCCTGCCAGCCAGCGATGGTCGCCACTCGCCAAAGCGCTCAGCGAGTCGCCACCTTGGCCCAACATTTCCACCGGAAACGTCAAATCGAGGGTCGGGCCGATTGCGGCGACCCGGAACCCCCCCTGGAGGAAACGCTTGCGCAGCCGCGCATTGACGAGTGGTGCTTCCAAGCGCGGGTTGGTGCCAACGAGCAAGCAGGCATCTGCCTTCTCGATGCCGGCGATTGTCGTGTTGAACAGATACCCGCTACGGCACTGCGGATCGATCTTCGCCCCGTCTTGGCGACAGTCTATGCTCGCTGCTCCAAGCTCGGTCAGCAGTTCTTTCAAGGCGTACATCGCCTCGGCGTCGCAGAGGTCGCCGGCGATCGCGGCGATGCGCTCGCCCGGGATCCCTTTCAGTCGATCCGCGACTAGATCGAGAGCCTCGCGCCAATCGGCCTCGCGTAGCTCGCCGTCGCGGCGGATGTAGGGACGATCGAGCCGCCGGCGGAGCAGCCCGTCGATCGCGAAACGGGTCTTGTCGGAAATCCACTCTTCATTCACCGCCTCGTTGAGGCGAGGCAACACGCGCAGAACTTGCGGTCCCCGGGAATCGATCCGGATGTTGCTGCCGACCGCGTCGAGGACATCGACGGACTCGATCTTCTGAAGCTCCCAAGGTCTCGCGACGAAGGCATAGGGCTTGGAGGTCAACGCGCCGACTGGACACAAATCAATGATGTTGCCCGAGAGTTCGGAACCGAGCGCCCGCTCGATATAGGTGCCGATCTCCATATCCTCGCCACGACCGGTTGCGCCTAACTCCTGGACGCCGGCGATATCGGTCAGAAACCGGATGCAGCGTGTACAGTGTATGCAGCGGGTCATTTCGGTCTTGACCAGCGGACCGAAATCCTTCTCGCGGACAGCGCGCTTGTTCTCCTCGAAGCGGCTACGGTCAAACCCGTAAGCCATCGCCTGGTCCTGCAGATCGCACTCACCCCCTTGGTCGCAGATCGGACAATCGAGCGGATGGTTGATCAGCAGGAATTCCATCACCCCTTTTTGCGCCTTAACCGCCTTTGCCGACTTGGTGTGAACCACCATCCCGTCGGCTACCGGCATTGCGCAAGACGCAATCGGCTTAGGCGATTTCTCGACTTCGACCAGACACATCCGGCAATTCCCGGCGATCGCCAGACGCTGGTGGTAGCAGAAATGCGCGACCTCGATCCCGGCGTGCTCGCACGCTTGAAGAATCGTGGTGTTCGCCGACACCTCGACTTCGAGTCCATCAATTGTCAGCTTGGGCATCGTCAAGCCGCCCGTCTTTGACGGTCAGCGGCGGCACGATACTGGGCAATTCGCTGCTCCATCTCCGGGCGGAAATGGCGGATTAGCCCCTGCACCGGCCACGCGGCCCCATCGGCCAACGCACAAATTGTGTGGCCCTCGATTTCGTAGGAAACGTCGAGCAGCGTGTCCACTTCTGCTACCGAGGCGTTGCCCTCGACCATGCGTTCCATGACCCGCCACACCCACCCGAGCCCCTCGCGGCACGGGGTGCACTGGCCGCAGCTCTCGTGCTTGTAGAACTTCGAAAGCCGGGTGATCGCCTTCACGATGTCGGTCGATTTGTCCATCACGATCACCGCCGCGGTTCCGAGCGCGCTTTTGACTGTTTGTAAGCTGTCGAAATCCATCAGCACCGTCTCGCAGACCGATTTGGGTAGAACCGGCACGGACGAGCCGCCTGGAATGATCGCGAGGAGATTGTCCCAGCCGCCTCGTACCCCGCCGGCATGCCGCTCAATCAATTCGCGCAGAGGGATACTCATCGCCTCCTCGACATTGCACGGCGCATTCACGTGGCCGGACAGGCAAAAGATCTTGGTACCCGTATTCCTGGGTCGGCCAATTCCGGAAAACCAAGCGGCGCCGCGCCGGAGAATCTCCGGAACCACCGCGATCGTTTCGACATTGTTGACGGTGCTCGGGCAGCCATAGAGCCCGACCTGAGCCGGGAAGGGCGGCTTTAGGCGAGGTTGACCCTTGCGCCCCTCGAGACTCTCAAGCAAGCCGGTTTCCTCGCCGCAGATGTACGCACCTGCTCCGCGATGCAGGTAGAGATCGAAGCGATAGCCCGAGCCGCAGGCGTCCTTACCGATGAGACCGGCCTCGTAGGCCTCGTCGATCGCGGCTTGCAGACGCTTTCCTTCGTTGTAGAACTCACCTCTGATATAGATGTAACAGGTGTGAACCCCCATCCCGACCGAAGCGAGCAGAGAGCCCTCGACTAGTTTCTGCGGGTCATTGCGCAGGATGTCGCGGTCCTTGCAGGTCCCCGGCTCACTTTCATCGGCATTGACGCAGAGATAGGTCGGATGGTCGCTCTGTTTCGGCATGAACGACCATTTCAACCCGGTCGGAAAGCCGGCGCCGCCGCGGCCGCGCAACCCGGATTCCTTAACCTGCTCGACGATCCAGTCGCGTCCCTTGAGAATCAACTCTTTGGTCCCGTCCCAATCGCCGCGTCGCCTCGCACCCGCGAGCCGCCAATCGTCGAGGCCATAGAGGTTGGTGAAAATGCGATCCTTGTCGGCGAGCATTCGCTTCCTCTTATTCCTACCCCCCGGCGGGCCCCGTCAGGGTGGTGAGGCCGGTCACCGGCTCCGAGCCGCGCCGACCGATTACTGAACCCGTCGGCGGCGGCTTCCCTTCGCGCAATGCATCGAGCAGCGTTTCGGTCGTCGGGCCGTCCAAATCCTCGTAGAAATCGTCGTTAACCTGCAGGATCGGGGCGTTGACGCAAGCACCGAGGCATTCGACCTCGACTAGCGTGAAAAGACCGTCAGGCGTGGAGCCGCCCATGCCGATCCCGAGCTTGCGTTCGCAGGCCTCGACCACCGCGTCGGAGCCGCGCAGCCAGCAAGGGGTCGTTGTGCAGGCCTGCAACAGATATCGCCCAACCGGTCGCAGGTTGAACATTGTGTAAAAGGTTGCGACCTCGTACACGCGAATCGGCGCCATTGCGAGGAGTTCGGCGACGTAGTCCATCGCCGCTTTCGGCAACCATCCGCCGTTCTGATACTGCGCGATCCACAGCAACGGGAGGACCGCACTCGCCTGCCGGCCCGGCGGGTATTTCGCGATGTGGGCTTTTGCCTGTTCGAGGTTCTCGGCGGCGAATTCGAAGCTTTCAGGCTGCTCGACTTCGGCTGCGTGGAGCGGTGTGCTCATCGGTCGACTTCGCCGAAGACGATGTCCATTGAGCCGATGATCGCGACGACATCTGCAAGCATATGGCCGCGCGTCATGAAATCGGTGGCCTGAAGAAAGGCAAAGCCCGGCGATCTGATCTTGCAGCGGTACGGCCGGTTGGTTCCGTCGGAAACGAGATAGACGCCGAACTCACCTTTGGGCGCCTCGACCGCCGTATAGGTCTCGCCGGCCGGCACGTGGTAGCCTTCGGTGTACAATTTGAAATGATGGATCAGCGCCTCCATCGAGCGCTTCATTTCGGCGCGCGGCGGCGGCGCCAATTTGCGGTCGTCGACCTTCACCGGGCCAGCAGGCATCTGCGCGATTGCTTGCCTGATGATGCTCACCGATTGGCGCATTTCCTCGATGCGGACGAGGTAGCGGTCGTACGAATCCCCGTTGCGACCAACCGGAACGTCGAACTCTATCTTGTCGTAAGCGTCGTAAGGCTGTGATCGACGGAGGTCCCAGGCAACATTGGAGCCGCGCAGCATGGGTCCGGAGAAACCCCAATCCGCAGCCTGCTCGGCCGTCACCACGCCGATATCGACGGTGCGCTCCTTGAAGATCCGATTATCGGTCAGCAATCGCTCGATGTCGTCTATCGTCTGTGGAAAGGTGTCACAGAAGGCTAGGATGTCGTCGGCGAGACCGCTAGGGAGATCGAGATGAACTCCGCCGGGGCGGAAATAATTGGCGTGCATGCGTGCACCGGAGACGCGCTCGTAAAACTCCATTAGCCGCTCGCGTTCCTCGAAGCCCCACAGGAACGGGGTTATGGCCCCGACATCGAGGCCGAAAGCGCAGATACAGAGCAGGTGGTTCAGGATCCGGGTGATCTCAGCGAACGCGACACGAATGTATTGCGCCCGGGGCGGCGGCATGATCCCCATCAACTTTTCGACAGCGAGCGCGAAGGCGTGCTCCTGGCACATCGGCGATACGTAGTCGAGCCGGTCGAAATACGGGATCGCCTGCAGATACGTCTTGTGCTCGATCAGTTTTTCCGTACCGCGGTGCAGCAGACCGATATGCGGATCGGCGCGCTCGATGATCTCGCCATCCATCTCCAGAATGAGCCGCATCACGCCGTGCGCCGCCGGGTGCTGTGGTCCGAAATTCATCATAAAATTTCTGATCCGCGGCGGGCCTTCGAGCTCATTTTCCGCTGCCGGCCGCTGATCTCTCATCGCCCACCCTCCCCTGGTCCCTCGCCCTCCGTCGGGGTGGCTTTTTCATCACCGGGAAGGATCCTGTCCATTCCCTCCCAAGGGGATAGAAAATCGAAGCTTCGGAACTCCTGCTGCAGGTGTACCGGCTCATAGACGACAGCTTTTTGATCCTCGTCGTAGCGCAACTCGACATAGCCGGTGAGCGGGAAATCCTTGCGCAGCGGATGACCCTCGAAGCCGTAATCGGTCAGTATGCGGCGCAAGTCGGGATTGTCGGCGAAATAGATCCCGAATAAATCCCAGGCCTCGCGCTCCCACCAGCCGGCGCTGCTAAAGAGGGTGACCGCAGACGGCACCGGCTGGTCCCCGTTGGTCTCGACCTTAAGGCGAATGCGCTGGTTTTCGCGCATACTCAAGAGGTGATATACGACCTCGAAGCGCAGCGGCCGATCGGGATAGTCCACGCCGCAAATGTCGCAGAGCACGGTAAAGCCACATCTCGGATCATCACGCAGAAACCTCAAAACAACGGGCAAAGCTTCGCGCTCGATCCGGCAATACAGTTCGCCCGCACGAATCTCAGTCGCGATCAGCGCATCGGAGAGCGCCGCCGAAACATGCTCGGCAAGGGCCTGAAGTTTTTCGTCCATCGGACAGGCTAGCGGGCGAAATTCCGGGTGCGCTTGATCTTCTTTTGCAGCAAGAGCACGCCGTAGAGCAATGCCTCGGCCGTGGGCGGGCACCCCGGCACATAGACGTCGACCGGCACGATCCGGTCGCAGCCACGGACCACCGAGTAGGAGTAATGATAGTAGCCGCCACCATTGGCGCACGAGCCCATCGAGATGACCCAGCGCGGCTCGGCCATTTGGTCATAGACCTTGCGCAGCGCCGGCGCCATCTTGTTACACAACGTGCCGGCGACGATCATGACGTCAGATTGGCGCGGGCTCGCGCGAAAGACCACCCCGAAGCGATCGAGATCGTAACGGCTGGCGCCGGTATGCATCATCTCAACGGCGCAACACGCCAGACCAAAAGTCATCGGCCATAAAGATCCCGTCCTCGCCCAATTAACGAGGTTGTCGAGGGTGGCAACGATAAAACCCTTGTCTTGCACTTCCCCCGTTGCGGCTTTCAGCAACAGGTCCTGCTCGCCGCCGGGTGGGATCGGGCGCGAGGGCGTCTCGATCATTCCCATTCCAACGCACCCTTTTTCCACTCGTAAATGAAGCCGACGGTCAATACGGCGAGGAACACGATCATCGACCAGAAGCCGAAGACCCCGAGGTCGGCGAGCGAGACCGCCCATGGAAATAGGAAAGCAACTTCGAGATCAAAAATGATGAACAGGATCGCCACAAGATAATATCGTACATCGAAGCGGATCCGGGCATCGTCGAACGGCTCAAAGCCGCACTCGTAGGGAGACAGCTTCGCTGTGTCGGGTTGCTGGCGGGCGACTAAGAACGAGGCTGCGACCATTGCCATAGCCACGCCGCCGGCGACAGCTAAGAACACGAGGATCGGAAAATAATCGCTGAGCAATCTTTCCATTGAGAGATCTCGCTGGTGGCGTTGCGGCACCGCAACCGCGCCGGCTGGCGGCGCTCATCTCCGAACCCGTTAGATATAGGTTAGATTGCCGGGAAGCGAAACCGGTTGCAATGCCGCTTGGTGGAGCGTCGTCGATCGATGGCGGGAGCGACGGGGCTCGAACCCGCGACCTCCGGCGTGACAGGCCGGCGCTCTAAACCAACTGAGCTACGCCCCCGCGGTCCGCGACCTGTGGCGGGCAGTCCTACCGCCCCCTCCAAGAAGTGTCAAGTACACCCGGCGTCGCGCTCGTGATTGGTGGGCGATGAGGGACTCGAACCCCCGACCCCCTCGGTGTAAACGAGATGCTCTGCCAGCTGAGCTAATCGCCCCTGCCGTTTCGCCATCCTCCGCCGGCGCGCCCCGTTTCGACGGGCGGTTGGCGTCAATTCAGCGAATCGCGCAGCCCCTTGCCGGGCTTGAACTTGGCTTGCTTCGATGCCGCGATCTTGATTTTCTCGCCTGTCCGAGGATTCCGCCCTTCGGAAGCTGCGCGCGAGGATACCGAAAATGTCCCGAAGCCGACGAGCCGCACTTCGTCGCCGCCCTTCAGCGCTTCTGCAATCGCGTCGAACACCGCATCTACCGCCTTGCTCGCCTCCGTTTTTCTCAGTTCGGTCTTACCGGCCACGGAGTCAACGAGTTCGTTTCTGTTCACGGGTAGTCCCCCTGAGCGAGTGTGCTGGATCAATGCTGCCTATTCGCCGGAGAGTTTAGAGCGCAGTCGGCGACGGGTCAACACGCCGCAGACAAAGAATCGAAGTGATTTCGGACATTACAGGACGTTCCCGATGCGCCTTCTCAACCCGCCTCAGAACGATTCGCGATACAACGCGATCAATGCGTTAGCAGTCCCGAGCGCTCTTCGCTGACCGCGGGAATCACCGGTTCCGCTTCACTGTCTTCGGACCACGGCATCGGAGTCAGCTGTGCCGCCAGCGCCTGACTAAGCAACTCGTCGACCGTGCCGACCGGGATGATCCTCAATCCTCGCTTTACGTTGTCGGGGATCTCCGCCAGATCCTTCTCGTTCTCCTTTGGGATCAGCACCGTTTTCAAGCCGCCGCGAAGCGCCGCGAGAAGCTTCTCCTTGAGACCGCCGATCGGCAATACCCGACCGCGTAGCGTGATCTCTCCGGTCATGGCAATTTCACGCTTCACCGGGATTGCGGTTAGTACCGAAACAATCGAGGTCACCATAGCGACCCCGGCCGAAGGCCCATCCTTCGGTGTGGCGCCCTCCGGCACGTGCACGTGGATGTCTTTCTTCTCAAAGATTGTTGGCTTGATGCCGAAGGCATAGCTGCGCGACTTGACGAAGCTTTCGGCAGCCTGGACCGACTCTTTCATAACATCGCCAAGCTTGCCGGTCGCCGTTACCCGCCCCTTTCCAGGCAGCGTAACCGCCTCGATGGTCAACAGTTCCCCACCGACCTCGGTCCAGGCGAGACCGGTGGTGATCCCAACCATGTCCTCGCTTTCCGCCTCGCCAAAGCGGAACCGCCGAACTCCGGCATATTTTTCAAGATTGCGTCGCGTCACGGCCACCCGCTCGCCCTTTTTCATCAGAATGTCTTTGATGGCCTTGCGGGTCAGATTGGCAATCTCGCGCTCAAGATTGCGAACTCCAGCCTCTCGCGTGTAGTAGCGAATAATATCGCGTACCGCGTCGTCGCTGATGCTCCACTCGTTTTTCTTGAGCCCGTGCGCCGCCATTTGCTTGGGGATCAGATGGCGACGAGCAATCTGGACTTTTTCGTCCTCCGTGTAGCCAGGGATTCGGATGATTTCCATCCGGTCCATCAAAGGCTGCGGAATGCGCAACGTGTTCGCCGTCGTCACGAACATCACGTCGGATAGATCATAATCGACTTCGAGATAGTGGTCATTGAATGTCGAGTTCTGCTCAGGGTCGAGCACCTCGAGGAGGGCCGAGGACGGGTCGCCTCGCCAGTCCGCGCCGAGTTTATCGACCTCGTCGAGCAAGAACAGCGGGTTCGACGACTTTGCCTTCTTCATCCCTTGCAGGACTTTGCCCGGCATCGAGCCGATGTAGGTGCGCCGGTGGCCGCGGATCTCGGCTTCATCGCGCACGCCACCGAGCGACATTCGAACAAAATTCCGTCCAGTCGCGCGCGCGACTGACTTACCGAGCGAGGTCTTACCGACCCCCGGCGCTCCGACCAGGCACAAGATCGGACCCTTCATCTTCTTCATGCGCTGCTGAACGGCAAGGTATTCGAGGATACGTTCCTTGACCTTTTCGAGCCCAAAATGGTCGGCGTTGAGCACCTTTTCGGCCCCTTTGATGTCCCGTTTTATCTTTGTCCGGTTCTGCCAAGGGACCGAGAGCAGCCAGTCAAGATAATTGCGGACAACCGTCGCTTCCGCTGACATTGGGCTCATGCTTTTGAGCTTCTTCAGCTCCGCCATTGCCTTGTCTCGCGCTTCCTTCGAAAACTTGGTCTTATTGATTTTGTCTTCCAGCTCGGACATCTCGTCACGGCCATCCTCGCTCTCGCCAAGCTCCTTCTGGATCGCTTTGAGCTGCTCATTTAAGTAATATTCGCGCTGCGTTTTCTCCATTTGGCGCTTGACGCGATTTCGGATCCGTTTTTCGACTTGAAGAACGCCAATCTCGCCTTCCATGTACCCAAATACCTTCTCCAGCCGCTCAGAAACCGCGGCGGTCTCAAGCAGTTCCTGCTTCTCGGAGATCTTTAGCGAAAGGTGCGAGGCGACCGTGTCAGCGAGCTTGCCGGGATCTTCGATCTGATTGATCGAGACGAGTACCTCTGGCGGGATTTTCTTGTTAAGTTTGATATATTGCTCAAATTGCGAGACTACGGTCCGGGCCAGAGCCTCAGTTTCCTGTTGCGCACCGGTGCTTTCTCCTACGGCTTCGGCAAACGCCTGGAAGAATAAATCGTTATCGGCAAAGCGCTGGATCCGGGCGCGCTGCCCTCCCTCAACGAGCACCTTAACTGTGCCGTCAGGCAGCTTGAGCAGTTGGAGCACGGTACCAACAGTGCCCACCATGTAGATATCCGAAGTGGTGGGATCGTCTTGCGCAGCGTTCTTCTGGGTGACCAGCAGGATCTGCTTGTCGTCCTTCATTACGTCCTCGAGCGCCCGCACCGATTTTTCGCGCCCGACGAAAAGCGGCACGATCATGTGCGGGAAGACGACGATGTCGCGAAGGGGCAGAACTGGATAGAGCGCACCGCGCGCAGGATCTAACATGAGCCCTCATCTGCAAAGCACCATCCCGGGAGGAGCCGGGAAGGCAAGGACGACAACATGGTCTTAACGTTGGCCTCGTTCCGCCGGTAGTCAAGTCGCGATGCGGCGACAGCGCGCCGGCGTTGCTCAGCGTGCTCAGTCGCCGGTGCCAACATCACCCCGGCGATCGGAGTAGATGTGGAGCGGTTTTGCCCGGCCTTCGACGACCTCCCGGTTGATCATTATCTCGCTGACGCCGACAAGGCTGGACAACTCGAACATGGAGTCGAGGAGAATCGCCTCGAGGATCGATCGCAGTCCACGGGCGCCTGTCTTGCGTAAAATCGCCTTGTGGGCAACTGCTTTCAGCGCCTCTTCGTTCAGTTCCAGCCGAACATCTTCCATCTCGAACAGCCGCTGGTACTGCTTGACGAGAGCGTTCTTTGGCTTTGTGAGGATGTCCACCAAAACCGCCTCATCGAGATCATCGAGCGTCGCCACGACAGGGAGACGGCCGACGAACTCAGGGATCAGGCCAAACTTCAGCAGATCCTCGGGCTCGAGATCCCGTAGGATCTCGCCGGTTTTGCGCTCGTCGGGTCCGCGCACTTCGGCGCCAAATCCGATCGAGGTGCCCTGACGGCGTTGGGCGATGATCTTTTCGAGACCGGAAAACGCACCCCCGCAGACAAACAGGATGTTGGTGGTATCGACCTGGAGAAATTCTTGTTGCGGATGCTTGCGGCCGCCTTGGGGCGGCACAGAGGCGATCGTGCCTTCCATAATCTTGAGAAGCGCCTGCTGGACACCTTCCCCAGACACGTCTCGGGTGATCGACGGATTGTCAGACTTTCGCGAGATCTTATCAACCTCGTCAATATAGACGATTCCGCGCTGCGCGCGCTCAACGTTGTAATCGGCGGCCTGCAACAGCTTTAGAATGATGTTTTCGACATCTTCCCCGACATAACCCGCTTCGGTCAGCGTGGTGGCGTCCGCCATCGTGAACGGCACGTCGATGATCCGAGCAAGGGTCTGCGCCAGCAGCGTCTTGCCCGATCCAGTCGGCCCTACTAGCAAAATGTTTGATTTTGCAAGTTCGACATCGTTGCTTTTGGCGCTATGGGCCAAACGCTTGTAATGGTTGTGCACAGCGACTGAGAGGACGCGCTTAGCATGGTCCTGACCGATCACGTAGTCGTCGAGCACCTTGCAGATATCGCGCGGTCCAGGAACTCCGTCGCGTGACTTGACGAGCGTTGTCTTGTGCTCCTCACGGATAATGTCCATGCAGAGTTCGACACATTCGTCGCATATGAAGACAGTCGGTCCGGCGATCAGCTTCCTGACCTCGTGCTGGCTCTTGCCACAAAACGAGCAGTAGAGAGTGTTCTTCGAGTCGCTACCGCTGGATTTGGTCATCGCCACTCCGTCACCGGCGGTCCGCCCCCCGGTTCCCCAAGTATATGTGCTCCTGGCCGATCAACAACCAGTTAATCATACGGGGCGGGCTTATAGCGCATTCGTCGTCAGGCGCGCGCCCTCAGCTATTTGAAACCTCCTTCCGATTCGTCGCGGCCGGGCCGGTTTTCCACCACCTCGTCGATAAGGCCGAACTCCTTTGCCTCGAGGGGCGACAAAAACTTGTCGCGCTCGAGCGCGGCTTGGATCGCTTCAAGCGGCTGGCCGGTATGCTTGACGTAGATTTCGTTAAGGCGCGCCCGCAGGGCTAGGATCTCCCGCGCCTGGATCTCGATGTCGGTAGCCTGCCCCTGCGCTCCACCGGAGGGCTGATGAATCATGATTCGCGAGTTCGGCAGCGAGTAACGCTTGTCCTTGGCACCAGCGGCCAGTAGCAGCGACCCGGCGGAAGCGGCCTGCCCGATGCACACCGTCGCCACTGGCGAGCGAATATACTGCATCGTATCGTAGATCGCGAGGCTGGATGTCACAACACCGCCTGGCGAGTTGATATAGAAATTAATGTCCTTATTCGGGTTGTCCGCTTCAAGGAAAAGCAGCTGGGCGCAAATCAGGCTCGCGACAGCATCGTGGATTGGGCCGACTAGAAAAATGATCCGCTCCTTAAGCAGGCGCGAATAGATGTCATAGGCCCGCTCGCCCCGGTTGGTCTGCTCGACCACCATCGGGACCAAGTTGTTCATGTACTGTTCAAAATGCTCGGACATTCAGGTCCTCCTTGCCAGAGCCGCGCGCCCGGCGCCCGGCTCGATTTGGGTCAACTTGGAGACGCCACTTCACCAGCGGGGTCGGGGATTGCCAGCAATTCCCGCGGTGTCACCTTGCGTTCTCCAATCTTTGCCAGTTCGACGATGAAGTCGATCACCTTGTCCTCAAAGATCGGCGCTCGCAGAGTATCAATTGCACCGGGGTTCTGGCGGTAAAAATCGAGAACCTGCCGCTCGTAACCGGCATGACGGCGCGCCTCGCGGGTGATCGCCTGGTTCACTTCGTCCGGGGTCACTGTAATGTTGTTCTGGCGCCCGACTTCCGCAAGCAGGAGGCCGAGCCGGACCCGACGTTCCGCAAGCCTGCGGTATTCGGCCCTTGCCGCGTCGTCGTTTTGGCCCGGTCCGGCGGCCGTTGGGATCGCGTCGCCGTCGGTGGCGGACGAGATCGCCTCGGCGCCGGCTTCCCCAGCGGCTGGGATCACCTCGGGACCCGCAACCACCGGCGGCGTTTCCCTGCTGGCCTCGTATTGTCTCCAGATATTGTCGAACTCGAGATCCACCATGCCCGGCGGAACCGGGAAGTCGTGACCCTCCGCCAGCTTATCGAGCAGCGATCGCTTCAGGTGCAGACGCGATGCCGCGTCATAGTCGCGTTGCAGCCGCTGCCGCAGCTCCTGGCGCAGTTCGGCGAGGTTCTCGAGGCCAACAGCTTGGCCGAGCTCGTCATCGATGGCGATCGGCAAGCGCCGACGGACTTCCTTCACATCAACGTCAAAGTCGGCGTCCTTACCTGCGAGATCCGCCACCGCATAATCGGCGGGGAAGGTGACCCGGACCTTACGCTGCTCGCCAGCGGTCGCGCCGACCAGCTGGTCCTCGAACCCCGGCATGGAGCTGCCCGCACCCAGCACGATCGGACGATCCTTGCCACCCGCACCGGGGATCTCTTTTTCGCCGATCCGTCCCTCGACATCGACGATCAGGATATCGCCGTTCTCGGCAGGGCGCTTGACCACCTCCGATTTGCGTTGCTGCTCGGCGATCCGTTCGATCGCCCCGTCGACCTCCTCTTCCGGGACTTCGACAACGAGGCGTTCGATATCGAGCTCGGCGAAGCTCGGTTCCGGGATCTCGGGTAACAGCTCGATCGCCATTTTGTATTCGAGATCGGCCCCTTCATCGGCCGATACGATGTCAACCTTGGGCGGCAAGGCCGGCCGCAGTTTGCGCTCGCTGATCGCTTCGGCCGAGCTGGCTTGCAGGGTGTTCTGGAGTACCTCGCCGCGCACCGAAGGACCAAACCGGGTGCGCAAGATCTGCATCGGCACCTTGCCGGGGCGGAACCCGGGCAGCCGCACCTGTTGGCCGATCTCACCCAGCCGGCGGGTAATCTCCTGCTCGAGATCACCAGCCGGCACGGTGATCGTGTATTCGCGCTTGAGTCCGTCGGCGGCGGTTTCCGTCACTTGCATGGAATAGAGCCTATGATCACCAGCTCATCACCCGGGGCTACGGCGTGGTGCGGGCGGGGGGACTCGAACCCCCACGATTTGCATCGCTGGAACCTAAATCCAGTGCGTCTGCCAATTCCGCCACGCCCGCCGCTGTTGCCAGAGCGGCCATTGCGACCCGCTAGCTTGTACTTAGCACAGCCACTCCGGGCAACATAGTCGACCATCGTCGAGCGCCACTAACCGTGGCTCGACCGGACCGGCAGACTGACGTGATTCTCACCCGGCTCGCAGCAGATTGCGGATAGAGCTCGAAGCGGCGACCCGCCCCTCGCCGCGATAGGCCTCGTGATTGGCCTCGATCTCGGACAGACGATAGAGATAGTTGACCATGATGCCGGCCGATTGTTGCAGGCCCTTGGGGGAGGTGTCGCCGAGCCAGTTCAACCGCTCGACCCGCGCCCCGTTGCTGAGGTGAAAATGGGCGACCGGGTCCAGCGCGCGGCCGGAGGGCCTCCGTTCCTGCAACAGATACCGCGCACACAGCCGGATCAGCGGATCACGCAACGCCGCAGCGATCCGCGGGTCGGCGTGGCGATCCAGCAGCGCCGCGAGATCACGCTCCGGCGCCTCGCCACCGAGGGCTTCGATCGCCGACCGCTCCGCCGGCAGCAGCAAATCGCCGGACGCCGCCCGGCTGTGCCGCTCGAGCCATGCGCGGAAGCCGGGAACCGGCGACAGCGTGGCGAACACCTTCAGGCGCGGCAGCTCGGTCGCCAGCGCATCGACGACGCGCTTGATCAGAAAGTCCCCAAAGCTGATCCCGGCGAGGCCGAGTTGGCAATTCGAAATCGAATAAAAGATTGCGGTGTCGGCCGAATGCGGATCGCCGATCGGGGCTGACTCGTCGAGCAAGGCGTGAACCTCGCCGGTCATACCGGCGACCAGCGCCACCTCAACGAAGATCAATGGCTCGTCGGGCATGCGGGGATGGAAAAAGGCAAAGCAGCGACGATCCGCATCGAGCCGGTTCTTCAGATCGGTCCACCCGCGGATCTCGTGCACCGCCTCGTAGGCCATCAGCTTTTCGAGCAGTGCAGCCGGCGATTCCCAGGTAATCCGCTTGAGCTCGAGAAAGCCGATGTCGAACCAATTGGCGAGCAGCCGCCTCAAATCCTCTTCGAGGCCGGCAAGCGCGGGATCGCGTTGCTTGAGGTCGATCAGTTCGGCGCGGCGGTCGACCAGGAACTTGACCCCTTCGGGCAGCGCGTTGAACTGGCGCAAGAGGGTGATGCGCGGCGGCTCGAGTGCGGCCCGCAGCGCCCGCTCGGTGGCGGCGCGCTGGTCCATTCCGGAGGAGTTGATCAATGCGTTGCAACAGCGGTCGATTTCGTGACGGTCGACATCGAATTCGCCGGCGAGCAGCTGCAGAAAACGCTCGCGCCCGTCGGCGTCTAATGACAGATAGGTACGCCCGAGATCGGCCGCCCGAGCCCGCGCCGTCACCTCGCCGCCGCGCCCG
>Ga0306925_10001735_pt1 | contig 18192 bp, 16 predicted proteins | sample flu12Cox44000176_FD_203755 | JGI IMG/M metagenome (GOLD analysis project Ga0306925, IMG submission 203755) | Lab enrichment of tropical soil microbial communities from Luquillo Experimental Forest, Puerto Rico - flux8day.12C.oxic.44.000.176 (v2)... | ecosystem: Environmental > Terrestrial >... | reverse complement strand
TCCAGACAATCTTCTCCAATCTATACTCAATGGTTCCCTACCCGATATTGTGCCGGCTCGTGTTTCCCGCCATCGCCGCTGCCGTTCGACCAGCGGCCGTCCAGCCTTATGGACCTCATTCGAAGTGAATTTCGCGAGCGGGAGTCGTGATTATCGCTGTTCTTTCGCACGAAACAGCGACAATCAGCGACCGAACCAGAGAAGCTGTTGCGATGCTGGCGGCGAGCCCTAGCGGACCGAATTCATTCCCTTGCTAATCGTCGGCGGCATCTCCATTGACTGCCGTGATGGCGGATGTCCAAAGAAGCGGAGGTTAGCATGCCGGTGGTTCGGGGAAGTTGCTTATGTGGCGGTGTGAAATACGAAATAACGGGCCCACTGATGCGCAGCGGCCATTGTCATTGTTCAAACTGCCGAAAGGCTCACGGCGCTGCTTTTCGCAGCCGTGCGCGTGTCCGTCTCGAAGACTTCAAGTGGGTGCAAGGGGAGGAGTTGGTCAAATACTTTGAATCCTCACCCGGATTTCATCGCGGGTTTTGCAGCGTCTGCGGTTCACCAATTGTAAACCGTCCTGATCGCACCCCGGAACTCGGAATTGCTCTTGGCGGTCTCGATAATGACCCGGGTGTACGCCCCGAACGCCACTTCTTTGTAGCGAGCAAAGCACCCTGGTTCGAGATCACCGACGATCTACCCCGGCACGCGGCGCTTCCTCCTCGTTCCGAAAGCCCCGAAGCTTAAAGGCGCGACTCACGCAAATGAATATGACCATTAGATTCCCGCTTTCGCGGGACTAACGCAGAAAGAATTCGCGAATTTGGAAGATTTGGCAAAAATGCAGTGGAATAATTTCTGTTACTATCGGACATTTCCCAAACTGTTCATGCCATCGGAGTGCAAGGGAATTGTAGACCTGAATCAAAGCCTACAACCCTATACGAGTAAGATGTCCTATCTCGGTGGCTCTCATCGAGATAGCCAACTCTACTGGTTGGATACGCAAAAGCATCCGTGGATCAGCGCAAAGGTGATAGATGCAGTAAAAAAATACAATGAGGAGACGCGGTTCGATATCGATCTAAATTTGAGGATGGCACAGCTGACCGCCTACCATCCCGGTCAATTCTATGAATGGCATACGGATCTGGGTGCGGGGGAGATCAGCCTGCGAAAAATTACTGTGGTGGTGGAGTTATTACACTCCGATGGTCTGGTTGGCGGCGGTTTGGAAATATTGAACCAGAATGTTCGGCTACAGCCTGGCGACGCGGTGGTATTCCCCAGCTTTGCGTTGCACCGGGCGCTGCCGGTTTCAAGTGGAGTAAGATGGAGTCTGGTACAATGGGTGCTCGGCTCAGCGCCGTTTAGATAGGTTTAGCGGGCGCGCCTGTTTCCACCCTGTAAAATCAGGGCGACGCATCCCCGAGGATCGCCTTTGCGGCATAGGCGTAGGCGCTGGCGAGCTGCCCGTCCTGCAGCAGTTCCCCGACATGGCAGTTGAACGCGGCGCAGATCGCGGCCAGCTCGGAAAAGCGAATGCGGCGAGTTCCGGTCTCGATCCGGTGATACGTCAGTCGCGACATGCCGAGGATGCCGGCTGCATCTTCCTGGGTAAGCCCCAGGGTGCGCCGCCGCCGCCGCAACGCCGAGCGGATGCAGGCCTGGGAATCGTCCGTCCGGCGCACCGTCTTCTGCTCCGATTGTGTAGTGAACAATCCGGCGCCCATCGCGGCGCCCAATCGCGCCGCCTTTGATCGATATCCCAATTTTCCACTCCGCTTAAAATGTTCGCAATGATGCATTATTGCGCAATGACAAATAATTGTCAATAATTAACATCGAAATAGCAAATAACTGACACAGCCTTGACGGGCGCTGTCGCTAAATCCGACGATGGCGACGAAACCATCTCGGTCCAGCAACGGAGCCGGCCAATGGATTTTTCGCTCTCCGACGAGCTCATCGAGTTGAAGGAACGCACCGAGAGCTTCGTGCGCGAGAAAGTACTGCCCTATGAGGGCGACCCTCGGCAAACTCCGCACGGGCCGAGCGAGGCGCTGCGGCGCGAACTCGTCGCGCTGGGGCGCCAGGCGGGGCTCCTCAGCCCGCATGCCGGCCGCGAATGGGGCGGGCTCGGTCTCGATCATCGCGGCAAGGCGTTCGTGTTCGAAGCCGCCGGCTACTCTCCGCTCGGGCCGGTCGCGCTCAATTGCTTCGCGCCTGATGAGGGCAACATGCATCTGCTCGAGGCCGTCGCCAGGGAAGACCAAAAGGAGCGGTGGCTGAGACCGCTTGCTGCCGCCGAGATCCGCTCGTGCTTCATGATGACCGAGCCGGCACCGGGCGCCGGGGCGGATCCGTCGATGCTGGTGACGGCGGCGCGCCGCGAGGGCGAGGATTTTGTCATCGACGGTCGCAAATGGCTGATCACCGGCGCGGTCGGCGCTGACCTCGGCATCGTCATGGCGCGCAACGACAGCGATCGCGGCGGCCCTGCTGGCGCGACAATGTTCCTGACACCGATGGATGCTCCCGGGATTCATATCGAGCGGGTGCTGGACACCCTCGACCAATACATGACGGGGGGTCACGCAGGTGTCCGGCTCGACGGGTTGCGGGTGCCTGAAAGCGAGGTGCTCGGCCGGGTCGGCGAAGGTTTCCGCTATGCGCAGGTCCGGCTCGCGCCGGCGCGCCTGACGCATTGCATGCGCTGGCTCGGCGCCGCGCGCCGTGCCCATGACATCGCCATCGACTATGCGCGGCGGCGCACCGCGTTCGGCAAACCGCTCGGCGACCACGAGGGTGTCGGCTTCATGCTCGCCGACAACGAGATGGATCTGCACCAGAGCCGCCTGGTGATCTGGCATGCGGCTTGGGTCCTCGACCGCGGCGAGCGCGGGACGCGCGAGTCGAGCATGGCCAAGGTCATCTGCTCCGAGGCGATCGGGCGCGTCATCGACCGCAGCATGCAGATCTTGGGCGGGCTTGGCATCACCGACGACACAATCGTCGCGAGGCTATGGCGCGAAGTCCGCCCCTTCCGCATTTATGACGGCCCCTCCGAGGTGCATCGCTGGTCGATCGCCCGCCGCGTATTGCGGGCCGGCGGAATGTAGGATACTGACCCCCTCCCTCTCACCGCTCACGTCGGGCGAGAGGTTGCGGTCAGCGCGACGGCGCGCCCTCCCCGGGCGCCGCGGATGCCCCGAACTCCTGGAGCAAGGCATCGCGGACCGTGTCGAGATCGAGACCATGCGCGGCGATAAGGGGGCTCGTCTCGACGATGATGTCGTCGATGTCGCCGATCAACTTGAGCCGCTTGTAAAGATCCTCGCTGTGGAGGCCCAGCCCCTCGCCGAGGATCTCCATGAAGTTGACGACCTCGAAGCTGCGCCCGTTGCCGACATCGCAAAGCTCGCGGTGGCAAGCGTGGTAGATCGTCGCCAATGTCGTCACCCCGGCATCGGCGACCGCGGCGAGCTCACGCTGGACGAGCTCGCGCTTGAAGGCAGGCAACACCGCGAGGCTGTTGGCCTGGGTCCCGACGCGCGGCACATCGATCTCGACAAGCTCGACGCCGGGGATGATAGAGAGCAGCTTGCGCACCGCCGCCTGTACCGATGGCAGTACCGGCCGCTCGTGCAACGCCACTCGTTTTTCGACGCGCGTTGTCATCAGCTGCGCGAGCGTGTCGGCACGGTCGGCGAGAAACACCAGAAACGGGTTCAGATCGAACGGCCGGGCGCCAAAGCGCTGCTCATAGCTCGGCAACGCCGCCTCGCCGATCTGCACCTGGCAGCTCGGGCACCAGGACAATACAGTCGAGGTGCCGGCCGCGGCGAGCCCGTCGATCGTCGTGTAGCCGACCTTCGCGGTATTCTGAAAATCCCCCTCGCGGAACTGGTAGACGCCGCAGCACTGCCCGGGCCCGCCCATGACCTCGTAGTCGACGCCGAGACGGTCGAGCGTGTCGAGGCATAAGAGCGCGATGTGCGGGGTCTTCAGGATGTTGCACCCGGTGTAGAAGACGACGTCGGGCGGGCTCTGACGCGGCGGCTCCGACTGGCCTCGGACACGGGCCAAGGTCTCTGGCGGTAATTGCAAGCGCGACAGGATGCGCACACCGCGACTCATCGTCTGAAAGCCCTGGCGCCAACGCGTGTTGAGCGGCTTGTCGCCGGCCTGTGCGCGGGCGACGCCGCGGGCCAGCTGCACCATAAAGCGCGCGTTGATGCCTTCGGGGCAGGCCGGAATGCAATTGCCGCTGCCGCTACACACTGAGGCCCAGCGCACCGCCTCGGGGTTACCGCTGCCGCCGGTGATCAGATCGACGATCCCCGCGGTGGTTTCCGCCGCGTTCGCCTCGCCGAGCCCGGCTGGCTCCGTCATCGGGCAGGCCTCAAAGCAGGCGCCACATCGCGTGCAGGCATCGGCGATCGCCCCACCCCGCGCCCTGAAGTCCTCCAGATATCCGGCCGCTTCGGCGCTGATGTTCATGCCGTCACCAAATTGTTCTTGGCGCCGAGGTTAGCGCAGGACGTTGCAGGAGCAAAGCCGAAGCGAACGCTCAGGCGAGTCGAGAGGCACGCGAATTGCCGTTGTTCTTCGAGATGATGCGATTGCAGAGCCGGGCGAGCCGGCACCTGACCAAACTGTCGTGTATCGGCCCGTCTTCGCTTGAAGAGCGATCGACACCAACGCGCGCTTGTTACGTTTTCGGGCATGAACCGCTCTGCACTGTAGAGACAGTGCTCGGCCCTGGTGCACGTTACAGCGGAATTACTAGCAATGTGTCGATCTTCTGACTGTCGAGGACGACGAGCCGCTCGATAAAGCGGTAGGGCTTGCTGGTCAGGTCGATGCGGTCGAGATAGCGGCCCGCAGCAAAGAGGCTCATCTCGCCGTCATGCATGATCCGCACGGCGATAAAGTTCGAATGCGCCTGCGCCACCGTCGCGTCGATCCACTCGACGCGGATCGGGCCGACGATGTGACGGTAGCGGTGCGGCTCGAAAATATTGGCGCGCCTGAGTGCGGTCACCCGGTCGACCAGCATGCCGCGCGAGGCCGCGTAGACGACGCCATGCGGCAACCCGGCCTCGTGGCTGGCGCGGCTGGTGATCAGGTAGCGGCACTGCTCGACAAAGAAATCCGGCCATTCTTCGAGCCGGTCTTCGTCGATGCAGTCGACATAGGCGGCGATCAGCTCATGCACGCCGAGCCGCACGGCTAGATCGTTCATGGCGCGAAACTCGTCAATCGCCGATCAGCGCGCGGTATTTCTTCCAGAAGCCGCGGATCGCCGCTTCGCTGGAGCGGAACGGCTGCGACTGGGCGTCATAGCCGCCCATCATCACCACTCCGCTGTCGTCGTCGTTGAAGCGCAATGCGCGCTGCACAAAACCGCCGACGCAGCCATCCTCCATCGCGATGTACCCAGCCGCACCCACCAGATTGCCTTGGCGCAGGCGGCGTTCGGTCATCGCCTCGTCGTCGTCTTCGAAGCCCAGATGGATCCAGTCGAGCTCGGTCTTGTCGAGGCCGCGCGGCCGGATCGCCCGCACCGCGATCGTATTGCGGATCTGCTGCAAAATCATGTTCGGGAAGATCGTCAGAATCTGCACCGAGACACTGTCACCGTATTCGTCGACCGATTCGATGACCGACGGGTCCTCCAGGCGCAAATCGATGTCCGAGCGCAGCCCCTCGCGCTTGTAGTCGGCATCCTCGGCAGCGTAGTCGAGCTTGGCCTGGCTGAAATGATGGCCGCCGCTGTCGTCGATGTGGATGCCACCCGGCATGCTCAGCCGGTTAATCCGGAACGTCGTCAAAAACGAATGCAGAATGCTGGCGTGGTAGGTGTCCTTAGTATTTTCGAAATACAGCTTCCAGTTGTTCGGCAATACCTGGGTGCTGCGGCCGAGGATGCGTGCCGGCCGGTTCAGCACCCGGCGAATCCCGCCGACGACTTGCAGTCCGAGATAGCGTTCGAGATCAGGCGCATCGCTGCGGAAGGAGCCGAAGACGAGGCCGGCGAGCTCGGCGACCCGCAACGGTGCCAGGTCATGCTCGTCCTTGCGGAATTCCGGCGGCATCCCGCCCTGGCGCTTGACGCCGCGCTCAAAGGCGACACCGGTCAGCTTGCCGGTCAGGTCGTAGGTCCAGCCGTGATAGATGCATTTGATCTCTTTGGCATTTCCCTGCCGCTCGAGGCACAGCAGGTTGCCACGATGCACGCAACGGTTGGGGAAGGCATTGATGTTGCCGGCATTGTCGCGGGTCACGATGACCGCGGTCTCGCCGATCGTCGTCGCGACATAGTCGCCGGACCTTGCGATCTCGCTCGCGAGACACAAGAAGCTCCAGGTCGGACCCTTGAAGATCCGCTCCTGCTCAAGCCGGTATTGTTCGGGATCGGTATAGACCCGGAAGGGAACCTCGGTGAGCCCGTTCGAAGGCCACGGAACGCCCCGAGACATATCGGCGCCGAGCTCTGACATGTCGCTGCCCTCCTCCTCGCGTAATGGCAACCATGATAGCAGCAGGACGGCGGCGAGGGGAAATTCGCTTGCCGCGACCATGCCGATGGCCGACCATCGGGCCCAGCAAGCTTCCGCCGGAGGACTCGGCATGGACGATCTCTATCTGCGCAGCGGCATTTTTCTGGCGCCTTTCCACAACCACGACGAAAACCCGACCCTGTCGATCGAGCGTGACCTCGAGCTGCTCGAGCACCTCGACCGGCTGAACTATCACGAGGCGTGGATCGGCGAGCACCACTCGGGCGGGTTCGAGCTGATCGCCTGCCCCGAGATGTTCATCGCCGCAGCGGCCCAGCGCACCCGACACATCCGGCTCGGCACCGGTGTCGTTTCGCTGCCCTACCACAACCCGTTCATGCTCGCCGACCGTATGGTCCAGCTGGACCACATGACGCGCGGCCGGGCGATGTTCGGCGTCGGCCCGGGCGCCCTCGTCCATGACGCGCTAAAGATCGGCATCGACCCCGGCGCCCAGCGCAAGATGATGAACGAGTCGCTCGAGGTCATCATCCCGCTATTGCGTGGTGAGATGGTCAGCCGCAAGACCGACTGGTTCAACCTGACCGACGCGCAGCTCCAGCTGCGCCCCTATACCCATCCGACGATGGAGTTGGCGGTGGCTGCCGCACGCTCGCCATCAGGGTCGCTGCTCGCCGGCAAGCATGGCATCGGCATGCTGTCGATCGGCGGCACGGCACCGGCGCAGATGGAGCGGCACACCGCCAATTGGGGGCTCTACGAAGAGACCGCGCGCACCAGCGGGCATACGCCAAACCGCAAGGACTGGCGGGTCGTCGGCTTCTTCCATATCGCCGAGACCCGCGAGCAGGCGCGCAAGAATATGCAATTCGGAGTACAGGCCTTCGCCAACTACTTCCGCGACATCGCGACCTTCCCGATCATTCCGCCAGATGTCGGCGACCCGACCGAGTGGCTGATCGAGACCGGGACGGCGTGCATCGGCACCCCGGACGACGCGATCGCCTATATCGACCGGCTGGTCAAAGGCTCCGGCGGGTTTGGCGTACTGTGCGAGCTGGCGCAGAATTGGGCCGACTGGGATGCGACCAAAAAGCACTACGAGCTGATGGCGCGTTTCGTCCACCCGCATTTCCAGAAGAGCCGTGACCTGTTGCGCGCCAGCTACGATTTCGCGGTGCAGCACCACGAGGATTTCCTCGGCCAGGCAAGTGCCGCGATCCAGGCCGAGATCGACCGCCATGCCGCCCGCAGCGCCCCCGGAGCCGAGAGGCCGGCGGCGGAATAAACGCATCGGCGGGGGTGTTTATCAACGCCGGGCCCGGAATTGCCGAGGTTTGCGCCGCCGCCGCGCGGATCCGCGGATTGGTACGGCGCACGCCGTTGCTGCCGGCAGCACCGACGCGGCAGCATTCCGGCCGCGCCCGCGGACTACTGCTGAAGCTCGAAGCACTGCAGGTCACCGGCTCTTTCAAGCCGCGCGGTGCGATCAACGCTGCCCTCGGCCTACCATCCGAGAAGGTGCGGCGCGGTATTGTCACTGCATCGGGCGGGAATCATGGTCTTGCCGTCGCGTATGCCGGCTATGCGACGAGCGCGCCGGCGACGATTTTCCTGCCGCGCTCAGTCTCCCGCTACAAGCGCGCCAACATCGAGAGATGGGGCGCCCGTTCGGTGATTACCGGCGAGGACTGGGACGACAGCAACCGGGCGGCGTTGCAATTTGCCGCGGAAGAAGGGTTCGTCTACATCCATCCCTTCGCCGATCCTCACGTGATTGCCGGGCAGGGCACCGTTGCGCTCGAAATTCTCGATGACGCGCCGGATCTCGACACGCTGCTCGTCGCCGTCGGCGGCGGCGGTCTGATTTCCGGCATCGCGATCGCCGCCAAGGCGCTGAAGCCCGCCATTCGCATCATCGGGGTCGAGCCGACCGGCGCACCGACACTGCATGCGAGCCTGGCGGCCGGCCGCCTCGTCGAGCTTGCACGTCTCGACACAGCGGCTGTGACCTTGGCGCCGCGCCGCAGCGAGAGCCTCAATCTGGCAATCGTCACGCAAGCGGTCGAGCGCATCGTGCTAGTCGAGGACCACGAAATGGCCGCGGCGGCCCGATGGCTGTGGCGCGAGATGGGAGTGGCCGCCGAACTCGGCGGCGCCGCTGCGGTCGCCGCCATACTCGCCGGCCGCTATTGTCCGGCGGCCGGCGAGCGCGTGTGCCCCGTTGTCTGCGGCGCCGGAACCGACGGCATCAACCGACCTCACAGTAGGTCGCGCAGCATCGCGACGAGCGGCGCGTCTGCCGGCGGCATCGGGTAATCGCCGAGCCGCGCGGGGCGCGCCCAGATGAGGCGCTGGCCTTCGCGCGCGACCGGGATGCCTGACCATTTGCGGCAGACATAAAGCGGCATCAGCAGATGGAAATCGGGGTAGGAATGTGAGGCGAAAGTGAGGGGCGCGAGGCAGCTCTCCTCGACATCGATGCCGAGTTCTTCCGCGAGTTCGCGGATCAGTGCGCGCTCCGGTGTTTCCCCGGGATTAACTTTACCGCCGGGAAATTCCCAAAGCCCTGCCATGGCCTTCCCGGCCGGACGCTCCGCGAGCAGCACTCGGCCATCGGCGTCGACCAGCGCCACCGCCGACACGAGCACGATGCGGGGTCTGGCTTGGGGCTCAGCTGCGGTAGCTGGCATTGATGTCGATGTAGCCGTGGGTCAGATCGCAAGTCCACACCGTCGCCTCGCCCTGGCCAATGCCAATATCGACGGCGATCGTTATCTCGCCGCGTTTCATGTATTCGGCGACCGGCGCCTCGTCATAGCCCGGCACCGGACCGCCGGCGGCGGCGATGGGGATACCGCCGATCGAGATCGCGAGCCGCTCGGCATCGACCTTCTCACCGGCTTTGCCGACGGCCATCACGATGCGGCCCCAGTTGGGGTCGCCGGCGGACAGCGCGGTCTTGACCAAAGGTGAGTTGGCAATGCTGAGACCGATGCGGCGGGCCGCCCGGTCGGTTGCTGCGCCGGTCACCTCGATCGTCACGAATTTTGTTGCACCCTCGCCGTCACGCGCGATTTGCTGCGCGAGATCGATCATCACGGCATCGAGCGCGCGGCGAAAATCGTCGAGCCGCCGGTCGGCCGCACTCGTCACCGGGTGATGCGAAGCCTGTTGGGTCGCGCATAGGAGAACGGTGTCGCTGGTCGACGTGTCGCCATCAACGGTCATGCAATTGAACGAGCGATCGGCCGCGGCGGCAAGGAGCGGTTGCAGCACCGGCGACGGCAATGCTGCATCGGTGAATATGTAAGCGAGCATTGTCGCCATGTCGGGTGCGATCATGCCCGAGCCCTTGGCGAAGCCGTTGAGGCGGACCGCGACGCCGTCGATCGCAGCGGTCGCGGTGGCTCCCTTCGCGAAAGTATCGGTCGTCAGAATGGCGCGTGCCGCCGGTTCCCAGCCGTCGGCGGATAGGCGTCGCACGACCTCGGGTAACGCTGCGACGATTTTTTCTCCCGGCGGCGGCTCGCCGATGACGCCCGTCGAGGAGATAAAAATCTGTCGCGGATCGCATCCGAGCAGTTGCGCCGCGGTCGCTGCTGTTTTTTCGACGACGCCTCTGCCGGCATGGCCGGTGAAGACGTTCGAATTGCCCGAATTGACGACGATGCCGCGCACCCTTCCGCGGCTGAGGCAATCGCGGCACCACAGCACAGGCGGCCCAGCCGTCAGCGATTGCGTGAAGACGGCGGCGATCGTGCTTCCCGGCGCCAGCTCGCCCAGCATCAGATCGTCTCGGCCGGTATAGCGGATACCGCAGGGATAAGCCGCCAGCCGCACGCCGGCAATGGCCGGTAGCGCGGGAAACCGTGGCGGCGCGAAGGGGGAGACCGCTGTCATTTGGGACATTCTCTGATTGGCGGCGCCCGATCATCTTCCTGCTTTCGGCGCGAATGACGAAGAGGCAGCTATTTTGCGACCGGCATCGGCTTGCCGTCGAGACCGAAAGTCTCGATCCTTGCGGCACTGCGCAGTCCCTTCAGTTCGGCTTCGACAACATCGCGGGCCACCAGCTGACTAACCTCCTGCCGGGCTTCCTCGAAACTCGGCGGCTTGCCGGCGCGGTGGTCTTCGACCCTTATGACATGCCACCCGAACTGGGTCTTGACCGGCACTTTGGTGTACTGGCCCGCCGGTAGCGCGAAGGCGGCATCGGCGAATTCCTTGACCATGTCGTCACGGCCGAAATAGCCGAGATCACCACCCGACTTGCCGCCAGGGTCGATCGAGTCTTTTTTGGCGAGGTCAGCAAAGTCCGCACCCTTGTCGAGCTCGGCGATGAGTGCTTTCGCCTCGGCCTCGGTCTTCACCAGGATGTGGCGAGCGTGCACCTCCTCGCGTTCCGCCTTGTCCTTGATGAATGTCTGATAGCGCGCCGCGAGCCGCTCCTCGGTCTCTGCTGCCTTGATCGCCCGGTTGAGGTAGGCCTCCTGAATCAAGCGGTCCTCGTAGCGCTTGAGGCGGCTCTGCAGCTCGGGATCTTGATCGAGATGGTCTTTGCGTCCCGCCTCGGTGATCAGCATGCCGTCGACAAGGCGGTCGAGCAGGGCCGGATAGATCTGCTCAATCGGCATTTTTTGCGCCTGCGGCGGCAAGTTCTGCTGCGCCGCCTCGACGTCGGAGAGATGGAGTTCGCTCCCATCGACGCGCGCAACCACTGTGTTGCCCGGCGGCAGGCTGCTGGACATTGGGGCCGGCGAGGCCGGCGCCGCCGCGGGCTCGGCCGCCTGCACAGCGCCGCCGGCAACGAGCCCAGCGGCGCAGACGAGCGCCGCACTTATCGAAAGACGAGGATGCATTGCGATACCTATAATGAGAAACGGCCGCTGAACTCCGGCGGCGGGGCGGATGGATGAATGCACATCGGTACGGTGCAAACAAGGCAAGTAGGAGGCGCAGCGCAGCGGCACACGAAGGCGGATGGGCCGGCGACGGCGAATTGACACCTCTGGCCCCGACCCCTATCTCTGAAGCGCTCGCCGTGCGAACATCCTCCGCCTTTTCTCTCCGCTTTTCGAGGGTCCCATGTTTGGTGCCTTAGCCCGGCGCCTTTTTGGCTCCGCCAATGACCGCTATGTTAAGAGCCTGGGGCCGATCGTCTCGGCGGTCAACGAGCTCGAACCCGAACTCGAGAAGATGTCCGATGACGACCTACGCGCACGCACCGAGCGCTTCAAGCAACAGCTAGTCGACGGTGTCGAACTCGACGACATCCTGATCGATGCGTTCGCGACCGTGCGCGAAGCGGCCAAGCGTACCTTGGGTCAGCGCCATTTCGACGTGCAGCTGATGGGCGGCGTCGTGCTGCATCGCGGCATGATCGCCGAGATGAAGACCGGCGAAGGCAAGACCCTGGTCGCGACCCTCCCCGTCTATCTCAACGCGCTGACCGGCAACGGGGTGCACGTCGTCACTGTCAACGACTACCTCGCCCGCCGCGATGCCGAGTGGATGGGCCAGATCTATCGCTTTCTCGGCCTCACGGTCGGCTGCATCGTCCATGAGCTCGACGATGCGCAGCGGAAAGAGGCGTATTTGTGCGACGTCACTTACGGCACCAACAACGAGCTCGGTTTCGACTACCTCCGCGACAACATGAAGTTCCGGCTCGAGGACATGGTCCATCGGCCGTTCCATTATGCGATCGTCGATGAGGTCGATTCGATCCTGATCGACGAGGCGCGCACGCCGCTGATCATCTCCGGGCCGACCGAGGACAATTCCGAGCTCTACATGCGCGTCGATCGGCTGATCCCCGCGCTCGAGGACGGCGATTACGAAAAGGACGAAAAGCAACGGACGGTGGTTCTCACCGAGTCGGGTGTCGAAAAGATCGAGGCGATGCTTAGGCGCGTCGGCCTGATGGCGACCGGCTCGCTCTACGACATCCACAATGTCGGGCTCGTCCACCACGTCAACCAGGCGCTGCGGGCGCACAAGCTCTTCGCGCGCGATACCGATTACATCGTCAGGGACGACAAAGTCGTCATCATCGACGAGTTTACCGGCCGCATGATGGAGGGCCGCCGCTACTCGGAAGGGCTGCACCAGGCGCTCGAAGCCAAGGAGAGCGTCACCGTGCAGAATGAGAACCAGACGCTCGCCTCGATCACCTTCCAAAACTATTTCCGGCTCTACCCCAAGCTCGCCGGGATGACCGGGACGGCGATGACCGAGTCGCAGGAGTTCAGCGACATTTACAAGCTCGAGGTCATCGAGATCCCGACCAACGAGCCGTGCATCCGCGACGATACCGACGACGAGGTTTACCGCACGACGCGCGAGAAATATGACGCAATCGTCGAGCATGTGCTGGAATGCCAGAAGCGCGAGCAGCCGATGCTGGTCGGCACCGTCAGCATCGAAAAATCAGAGGCGCTGTCGGCGGTCTTCAAAAAGCACAAGATTCCGCACAACGTGCTGAACGCCCGCTACCATGAGCAGGAGGCGTATATCATTGCGCAGGCCGGTCGGCCCGGAACCGTGACGATCGCCACCAACATGGCCGGGCGCGGCACCGATATTCAACTCGGCGGCAATGTCGAGATGCGGTTCAAGACCGAGTTGGCGCCGATCACCGACGCCGCCGAGCGCGACGCGCGTGCGGCCTCCGTTCGCGAGGAGGTCTCCGGAGCGCACGAAGAGGTGGTTCAGGCGGGCGGGCTCTTCGTCGTCGGCAGCGAGCGGCATGAAAGCCGGCGTATCGACAACCAATTGCGCGGCCGGTCCGGCCGCCAGGGCGACCCCGGCGCCTCCAAGTTCTTCGTCTCGCTCGAAGACGACCTGATGCGCATCTTCGGCTCCGAGCGGATGGATTCGATGCTGCAGCGCCTGGGGTTGAAGGAAGGCGAGGCAATCATCCACCCCTGGGTCAATAAGGCGCTCGCTAAGGCGCAGCAGAAGGTCGAGGCGCGCAACTACGACATCCGCAAGCAGTTGTTAAAATTCGACGACGTGATGAACGACCAGCGCAAGGTCGTTTACGAGCAGCGCCGCGAGATCATGAGCGCGCGCGACGTCGCCGAGACGGTAAGCGATATGCGCGGCGAGACGATCGAGGAGATGGTCGGTCGCGCGATCCCAGAAAACTCACTCGCCGAGCAATGGGACATCCAGGGGCTGCATGCGGAGTGCTTGCGCCTGCTCGCGCTCGACCTGCCGCTCGCCGAATGGGCCAAGGAGGAAGGGATCACCACAGACGAGATCCGCGACCGCATCGCCACCGCCGCCGACCGCAAGATGGCCGAGAAATCGGCCAATTACGGCCCGGAAACGATGCGCATGGTCGAGAAGAGCCTGCTCCTGCAATTGCTCGACCAGACGTGGAAGGACCACCTCTTATCGCTCGATCATTTGCGGCAGGGCATCAACCTGCGCGCCTATGCGCAGCGCGATCCGTTGAACGAGTACAAGCGCGAGGCCTTCGAGCTGTTCGAGGCGATGCTGGCCAATCTGCGCCAGAACGTGACCTCGGTCCTCTCGCATGTCGAATTGCGGGTCGAGCCGCAACCGGTCTATGCGATGGCCGGCGGCGAGCCCGAGGAGGCGATGGTCGAAGAGCGCGCCACCGGCACGACCGGCCGGCCTATGGGGCTGCCGCCGCGCGCTCAGCGCCGGGCCGGCCCCGGCGACGGCGCCGACCGGGGCGGCCCGCGCCCAGCGGGCCCGCGCCCACCCTGGGCCGGCACCCCGCGCAACGCCCCTTGCCCGTGCGGCTCCGGCAAGAAATTCAAGCACTGCCATGGCCGCGTGTAAGCCCGATCTCTCGACAAATCCGGTGAGGCTTGTTATAGAGCCCGCCCGCCGCGGGTGCATAGCTCAGTTGGTAGAGCAGCTGACTCTTAATCAGCGGGTCGCAGGTTCGAGTCCTGCTGCACCCACCACGATTTCAATGGGTTACGGGACTACGCTGAGATCTTTGCCACTTTTGCCACGCAGCTCTTGCCACTTCAATTCTCGTTCCGTTTCGATCGGCGCAGGCGCTCCCGTTTGCGAATTGCCTCGTCAGCTTGATCGGTCGTCGGCACAAGATAGGGCTCGGAACTCTGCATCGACTTATGTCCACTGGTCGCGTGCAGTTGCATGAGTGTCGCGCCGGCATCGGCGGTCTCGGTCAAGCCGCCACGGCGCAAATCGCGGAATTGAAAATCGAGCCCAGCCAAATCGGCGATGCGCCGGAATTCATGCCGGAAATGATCTTCCTTGTATGGCAGGCCGGTCGCTTCGCTGATCACCGTGGTCGCGTGCCCGTGCTCGATTGCGTCGAGTTCGTTCCGCAAGGCTTCCGTCGCGAGCACCTTGACCAGCGCGCCGGTCTTTTCCTGGCGGATCGTAACCCGTAGCCCATCATAGGCCGACCGCGCCAGGCTGAGCACGTCACTCTCGCGCTGGTTCAGGTCGAACGCCAGAAGGACCGCAATCTTCAGTGACCGGCGGTTATTCGCCTCTGCGGTGCGACAGTATTTCATAACCTCGTCGAAGGTCGGGCGGCGCCGCCTTGCGGGTGGCGTGGTGATCTTCAATTTGCTCGCCGGATTGCCGAGCTCGGGCTTCCTTAATCCTTCGTCAAGCGCGACGCCCATCAGGATCGACCAGATCCGCATGTGCGCCGCGGCAATGTGAAGGCCGCGCGGCTTCAGCGCCTTGTAGGTGGCTTTCAAACCCTTTTTGGTGATCGCCGCGACCAAGATGCCGCCAGCGACGCGTTCGATTTCGCGCAGGATATTTTCATATCCCTTACGAGTCTTCGGCCTCAATCGCGTAAACGCGTCGTCGGCCTTGTAAAGCTCGATCACATGCGCAATCGTGCCACGCGGTGGGCCGGGCCGCTCGTCGGCGCCGCGCCTAACCCACTCGACCTCGGCGTTGAGCCGCTGTGCCTCGGCAGCGGCCTTGAGCAGGTCGGCCCCGAGCGGCACGTTCGCAAACCCCAGCGCTTTGACTGCCTTGGTTGGACGCCAAAAATAACGACCGTGGATGCGGCGCAACCGCGATATGGTCACTTTGATGTCCCCCATTGCCCCGCCACCCCCCACAGCGGATCGGATGGCGACTGTTGCGCCTCCCCATAGGCACCGTCAATCCAGGCACGAATTTCCGTTGGACTATAGCGTTTTACGACCGGCCGCCGTTTCGGGAACCCCTCGGCCTCAAGAGCTTTCCGATGGCGTCGGAAAGTCACGACGTCGCGATAGCCGAGCAGCCGCGCGACTTCATTATCGTCCAGGAGATGCGGAAGTTCGTCAGCCATTCCGCTCGCCGCACAAAGTGCGGGGCTTGGCGTCGACAAGCCGCGCGGCCACGGCCTCGGAATACATCGGCTCTATCGGGTCAAACTCCGGTTCGTCCACGCCTCAGCCTCACGCCGGTCACGCCGCGAGCGGGTGTGCCGGCTGATCCGGTGGCGCCGCATCGCGTTTATCCGGATCTGTTGGTTCATCGGCCGCTCTCGGGTTCGACTGGGTCTCGGTTTCGTCATCCCGCGGGAACGGGCTGAATAGATTGCCGGCCCATCGCTCTTTCTCCTGTGCGAGCTCGGCCTGTTTCCGCTTTTTCTCCTGCGCGAGCTCGGCCTGTTTATAGGTCAGTTCGATGGCGATAATTGCAGAACGATCGAGAGCATTTGCCCGCTGTAGATCGTGCAAGAGGTCGAAAATATTGAACGCATAATCCGGCAAAAGTAGCGCCCGGTCCGGATCGTTCGTGAGCACCTTGTCGGCCAATTTAATGGCCTCCCGGAGCAGATTACGGGTGGCGCTGTCCGCGAGCGCCCTCGATGAGGCGAGATCGTTGGGCGGGCTGAGATCGGGCGGATCAAAATTGGCCGCATTTGCGATCTTGAGGATCGTGTCCCACGTCGGTGCATGGGTCGTGTGCCCGTTCAGAAACCGCGTAAGTGTTGTCTGCGCAATGCCGGCTTTGGCGGCCAGCTTGTAAGCCGGCAATCCGCTCACGCGAACCGCGTCGCGCAGCCAATTTCGCAACAATTCGAGGTTCGGATTAGGGAGACGCTTCCGCGCCATCGTCGACCTCTCCTCGTTCGAATGTATGCTTGTATGCGCATATACCGTTCTTGTCCAGAGGCTTGGCGACAGTCTTGCTACTAAGGCGCAAATCCGCTTATCATGAGCGGTATGACGCCAGAAACTGTCCTATCCCCTGAGGAATTCGTCACGCGGGCCAGACATGCAGGGCTTTCGACCCGCAGCCTTTGCAAGCGTGCGGGCATCAGCGTCTCCACGTTTATACGATGGCAGGCCGGCAAAACGGTTCTCAACCTAGAAACGTATAAGCGCTTAATCGGCGCCATCCATGGTGCGGAGGCCGAAGTTGCCGGAATGCGGCGCCGGTTCAGCCGCATCGAGAAGCTCGTCGGTGCCGGCGGTTATGCCGCGCATCACGACTAACATGACGATGACCGGAAAGCGAAGCACCGGCTGTGGGCTCAGCCGGTGCTCAATCTTCGTCGTGGCGATGATGGGACTTGAAAATCGGCGGTGCATGGCCGCCGTCGGGAAAAAGGCCCCTTAGGAAGGACCTATCGAATGAATGTATATGCACGAACAGCAACTAGGCGTCAAGAAATAGCTGACCGGCGCTAGCGCTTCCCCCTTTCTAACTCTCGAGTTTTGACAGTCGAAAGGGGAACGCAGGCATGGCCGACTTGTCTTCTTTTGATACTGCAGCGGAAATTGCCACACAATTGGCTGGTGTTTGTGAAGGCCGAAAGTGGCGCTGCAATTGCCCCGTTTGTGGCGGTCATAACCTCACAGTAGGACCTGGTGATCGAGTACCGGTGCTTGTGTACTGCTTCAACGGTTGTGATCGGCGTGATGTCCTTAGAGCGCTGCGGGAAGAAGGGCTACTCGAAGCCGGAAACGCCGGAAATGGGATTGCTGAAGCCGACGCAAAAGTAAAGCTCGCCGACCGTATTCGAGAAGCCCGAAGCCTCTATCACAGAGGTGTGGATGCTCCAGGGACCTTGGTCGAGCGATATCTTCGACTTCGCGGCATCACGGTCTCAATCCCGGCGGTCCTGCGTTTTGTGGGGTGCTGCCCCCACCGAAATGGCCGCTACTTTCCGGCGATGGTGGCGTCGGTCGTCAACGTCGACGGGGGTCAAATCGGCTGCCACGCGACGTTTTTGCAGTACGACGGCAAGTTTGCCTTCCAGAATCCGAAGGATCAGCGGGAATGCCGTGGTGCAATCGCCGGCGGTGCCGTCCGACTGGCTGATCATGATCCCGATCGGGAGCTGATCGTCGGCGAAGGCATCGAGACGACCATAAGCGCAATGCAGATCTTTGATCTGCCGGGTTGGGCCGCCCTCTCAACCTCCGGCGTTGCCGGGTTGGATTTGCCGCCGGAGATCCGCCGGGTCGTCATCGCTGTCGATAATGATGCAGCTGGGCGGGATGCAGCCTCGTCAGCCTGCTACCGATGGCAAGCGGAAAGTCGACTGGTACGGCTGATCATGCCGCCAAACGAGGGAGATGATTTCAACGACGTACTGCGGGCGGGGGTCTGGTGATAGACTTCGATGTTAACCCTGAGGAGCTGGCTCGGCAGCAATATGAGCGGAAGCAGCGCGGCAGTGCTGAAAACCCAT
>Ga0306925_10001734_pt1 | contig 18202 bp, 19 predicted proteins | sample flu12Cox44000176_FD_203755 | JGI IMG/M metagenome (GOLD analysis project Ga0306925, IMG submission 203755) | Lab enrichment of tropical soil microbial communities from Luquillo Experimental Forest, Puerto Rico - flux8day.12C.oxic.44.000.176 (v2)... | ecosystem: Environmental > Terrestrial >... | reverse complement strand
AGCGTCATGATGTCGGGCACGATCTCGGCGTGCTCATAGTGGAAGAGTTTTCCGGTGCGGCCCATGCCGGTCTGGATCTCGTCGAAGATGAGCAACAGTCCGTGCTGTTCCGTCAGCGCCCGCAAACTCTTGAGAAACTGATCACTCGCCGGCCACACGCCGGCTTCGCCCTGGATCGGCTCCAGCATCACGCCGACGGTGTTGGCACCGATCAGCTCCTCGACGGAAGAGAGATCGTTCAGGCGCGCTTTGCGGAAGCCGGACACCTTGGGCTCGAACAGCGGCTCGAACGCCTTCTTTCCGGATGCCGACATTGTCGCGAGGGTGCGGCCGTGAAACGCCCCTTCGAAGGTGATGATCTCATAGGCGCCGCCGCGGTGCAGGCTGCCATATTTGCGCGCGAGCTTGATCGCGCCTTCATTGGCTTCCGCGCCGGAATTGGCAAAAAACACCTGGTCAAAGCAGCTTTTATCGACCAGCGCCCTCGCCAGCACCAAAGCCTTGTCGTTGTAGTAGGCCGGGCTCGGCGTGATGAGGTTCTTGGCCTGATCCGCGAGAGCCCGCGCCAGCGCCGGCGGCGAATGGCCGAGGCAGTTCACGGCCCAGCCCTGGATGAAATCGAGATAGCGCTTTCCGCCATCGTCCCAGAGATACGAACCTTCGCCGCGCACGAAGACCGTCCGCGGGCGCGCGGTGATGTCCATCAGCGCATCGAACGGTTTTGTGGCGTTGGTCATGGCAGGCTCCTTGAAGGTTTGGTGAAAAGCGAGGGCCGAAAACGGAGAAGGCCGCTACTTGGGGGTAGCGGCCTTCTCGAAACTCTGCTGATTAGCTGATTTCAGCGTTGTCGTCGGACATGGCGCGACCCTTCATCGTCACGGATGTGACGACGGCAACGGGCGCGGGCTTTGGTCCGGTTCAAAATCATGGGGCGTGGGCATACAGCGGAAGGGGCTTCGCTGTCAAGGGCGCGCAGCATTCGCTCATCGCCCCGATAGAGTGCGAGTCCATTGTCGCCGATCTCGAGGGTCAAGCGATACGAAAACCGGGTCGCTCCTGGTCCGAGGCGGGCGGCTCGTACCAGATGGTGACGACAATATAGGGTTGGGCGCCGCTCGATTTCTCGGTCGCGCCTCCAACCATTGTTTCGGTTTTGATAATGCTCGCCGAAGCCTGAGAAACCAGCCAGGCATTGATCTGCTCTTCCACCGCGCTTGCGTTGGTGTCCATGAATATCTTGACCTTCAACGGCCTTGGCATGTTGTTTGCCCCTTTAGAATCCCACGACGCTGCCGTGCAGATCGTATTCGTCTGCGCGCTCGATCCTGGCGGTGACGATCTCGCCGACCTTCAGTGGACGCCGGCTGGAAATGTAAACCGAGCCATCGATCTCCGGAGCATCCGCCTTGGAACGGCCCCTGGCGACCGTTGGACCGACTTCGTCGATAATCACCTGTTGGCGCGTGCCGATCTTGCGCTTGAGCCGCCGCGTCGAGATTTTCTGCTGCCGTGCCATCAACGCATCGTAGCGATGCCGCTTGACATCGTCAGGAACGGCGCCGGGAAGCGCATTCGAGGCCGCGCCTGCGACCGGTTCGTATTTGAAGCAGCCGACGCGGTCGATTTCGGCCTCTTCCAGCCAGTCGAGCAGGTACGCGAAATCCGCATCGGTCTCGCCGGGGAAGCCGACGATGAAGGTCGAGCGCACGGCAAGCTCGGGGCACTGCTCGCGCCATCTGGCGATCCGCGCGAGCGTCTTGTCCTGCGCGGCCGGGCGTCGCATCGCTCGCAGGATCTCCGGACTTGCATGCTGAAAGGGGATATCGAGATAGGGCAGGATCTTGCCCTCGCTCATCAGGGGAATGACGTCGTCGACATGCGGATAGGGATAGACGTATTGCAATCTCACCCAGATGCCGAACTCGCCGAGCTCGCGCGCGAGATCCACGAACTTTGCGCGGACCTCGCGGTCCTTCCATTGGCTGGCGGCGTATTTGAGATCGACGCCATAGGCTGAGGTGTCCTGCGAAATGACGAGGAGCTCCTTGACGCCGGCTTTGACCAGTCGCTCGGCCTCGCGCAACACGTCGTCGGCGCTGCGCGACACCAGATCGCCGCGCAGCTTCGGAATGATGCAGAAGCTGCACCTGTTGTTGCAGCCTTCGGAGATCTTCAAGTAGGCGTAGTGCCGCGGCGTCAGCTTGATGCCTTGCGGCGGCACCAGGTCGAGATGCGGATTATGTGCGGGCGGCAGCGCGCGATGCACGGCGTCCAGCACGCTCTCATATTGCTGGGGCCCGGTGATCGACAGCACGCCGGGGTAGGCCTGCTCGATCTGTTCGGGTTCCGCGCCCATGCAGCCGGTCACGATAACCTTGCCGTTCTCCGCCATCGCCTCGCCGATCGCGGAAAGCGATTCCTGCTTGGCGCTGTCAAGGAAGCCGCAGGTATTGACGATGACGAGGTCGGCGCCGTCATGCTTGCGGGCAAGCTCGTAACCTTCCGCGCGCAGACGCGTGATGATGCGTTCGGAATCCACCAAAGCCTTGGGACATCCGAGCGAAACAAAGCTGACTTTGGGCGCGGCGGCCTGTTGCATATCAAAAACTGCCCGATTGATGGTCGTGAGCTAGTCCCAATTGCGCACAATTACAAGGCTTTGAGCCGGCGCCGGGCGTGCTATGGATAGTATGCCGGACTATGAGTGATCGATGAGCGCGGAGCAGTCGCCCAAAATCGTGATTGTGGACGAAAGCCCGATCCGTGCCGCGATCCTGGAAGAGGGATTACGGGAGGCGGGCTATACCAGCGTCGTCCGGATCAGCGAGATGCAGAGCCTGCTCGCCCGCATCTACGCCCTCGACCCCGACATCATCGTGATCGATCTGGAGAATCCAAGCCGCGACATCCTCGAACAGATGTTCCAGGTCAGCCGGGCCGTGCGGCGGCCGATCGCGATGTTCGTCGACCAGAGCGACGCGGCCTCGATCCAGGCGTCCGTCGATGCCGGCGTGTCCGCCTACATCGTCGACGGGCTGAAGAAGGAGCGCATCAAGCCGATCCTCGACCTCTGCGTGTCGCGCTTTAATGCCTTCGCCAGGCTGCAGGACGAGCTCGACCGCACCAAATCCGCCCTCGAAGAACGCAAGGTGATCGACCGCGCCAAGGGAATCCTGATGAAATTGAAGGGCCTGACCGAAGAGGAGGCCTATGTCCTGATGCGCTCCACCGCAATGCGCGAAAAGAAGAAGATCGGGGAGATCGCCCAATCGATCCTGACCGCGTCGGAGCTTCTGAAATGACCACACCGCTGCATGTCGGCTTCATCCCGTTGATTGATGCAGCGGCCCTGATCGTGGCGGTCGACAAGGGATTTGCCGCCGAGTTGGGGCTCGATGTGACGCTCGTGCGGGAGGTCTCGTGGTCGAATGTGCGGGACAAGCTCAACATCGGCCTGTTCGACGCGGCGCATCTGCTCGCGCCGGTGGCGATCGCTTCGAGCCTCGGGCTCGGCCACGTCAAGGTCCCGATCGTTGCCCCCTTTAATCTCGGCGTCAACGGCAATGCCATTACCGTGTCGCCCGCACTGCATGCCGCGCTGATGGCTGAAATCGAAGGCGACGCCTTCGATCCGATGGCAACCGCGCGGGCGCTGGCGCGGGTGGTCGCCAGGCGGCGCAAATCCGGCGCCGAGCCCTTGACCTTCGGCATGACCTTTCCGTTTTCCACTCACAATTATCAATTGCGGTTCTGGATGGCGGCTGGTGGCGTCGACCCGGACGAAGATGTGCACCTGGTCGTGTTGCCGCCGCCCTACATGGTCGACAGTGTGGCCAACGGACATGTCGATGCCTTCTGTGTCGGCGCCCCCTGGAATTCCATCGCGGTCGATCGCGGCGTCGGCCACATCCTGCATTTCGTTTCCGACATCTTCGTGCACGCGGCCGAAAAGGTGCTGGCCGTCAGGCAAGGCTGGTCGGAGAAGAATCCGCAGGTTGTTGCGGCCCTCGTGCGCGCCGCCTCACGCGCCGCCGAGTTCATCGAGCATCCTGCCAATCGCGCCGAAGTGGCGCGCATCCTGGCCCAACCCGAAAGGATCGGCGTCGACGCCGAAGTTGTTCGGCGAACTCTGGACGGGCGCCTCAAGGTCTCGCCCGACGGCAGCATCCGTGAGAGCGGCCGCTATCTCCTCGTCGGACGGGAAGGAGCCGCGCGCCCCGATCCGGTGCAGGCGGCCTGGCTCTACGCGCAGATGGCACGCTGGAGACAAACCTCTCTCAGCCCGGAGGCGCTCAAGACGGCCATAGCGGTGTTTCGGCCCGATCTTTACGATGCGGCCCTTGGCAAGACCGCTCCGGCGGTCCCCAACCGTCCGATAGGCCCATTCGCCGGACCAGCCTTCGATCCGAATGACATCGCGGGCTACCTTGCTTCCTTTGAGATCCCGCGCCGGACGCGTTGAGTCCCTCCGGATCTTCTCCTGGTCAAAATTTAAGCACCCTGATTCGCTGCATAGAGTTTGAGCTTTTGCTCTTTGAAAAGGCATGAACGGTTATCCACTTAATGCACCGCAAAATGAACATCATATTGAAAGTGTTTTGTTTTTTGCACCGCGCCAAGTTGGCACATGTTTTGAATAAGCAATTACACGCCAGCCGCCGCTGATGGCCGCCGGTCAATCCAGGATGGATATCCGCAGCAACGAAGCTGATCGGATCGCTCGCAAAACTCACGGGTGATCACGCGTCCCCTATTCCTCGTTGCGGCCACGCCAGGCGTGGCAGGAGCCTCAAATGGATTACGCCAAGCCCACCGACGTCATTGCCTCGATGATCGATGCCGGCCAAAAGAAGCTGGCCCTCGGCCCGCGCGACCTCATGATCCGCGGTGCTCTTTCCGGCGCGCTGCTCGGCGCCGCCACCACACTGGCGTTCACCGGCGCCGTAACCACCGGACAGCCTTTGGTCGGCGCGCTGATCTTTCCGGTCAGCCTTGTGATGATCGTGCTGCTCGGACTCGAACTCGTCACCGGAAGCTTTGCGCTGGTGCCGCTTCCGCGGCTCGAGGGCACGACGACATGGAGTGCCGTTGTCGCCAATTGGTCCTGGGTCTTCATCGCCAACCTGCTCGGTAGCGTCGCGTTCGGGGTCCTGATCGCCATCTCGCTCACCAATATGGGCAAGGTCGAGGTCGCCGGCGTCGCGGCGCGCATCGTTTCGGTCGCAGAAGCCAAGACCATCGGCAACGCCGCGCTCGGCACGGCCGGAATGGTTAGCGTCTTCGTCAAGGGCGTTCTCTGCAACTGGCTGGTGTGCCTGGGCGTCGTGATGGCGATGACCTCGACCTCGACCGTGGGCAAGATCGCGGCAACGTGGCTCCCGATCTTTCTGTTCTTCGCGCTCGGTTTCGAGCACGCCGTGGTCAACATGTTCATCATCCCGACCGGCATGCTGCTGGGCGCCAAGGTCAGCATGTACGACTGGTGGGTGTGGAACCAGATTCCGGTCACGCTCGGCAATCTCGTCGGCGGCTTCGTCTTCACCGGCCTCGCGCTCTATGTGACCTACAAGCCGGCGAAGCAGCAAGTCGCAGCGGCGCCCATCGCAGTTCAGGCTGCCGCAGAATGACGGTGCTTTGACGCCATGAAACTGGAAACACTTTCGGTCGACTTCACCGATGAGCAGAAGCGATACCTCGAGGGCTTCGCCGCCGGTGTGCAGATCATGCGCAGCGGCCGCGGTCTTGGCGGCGGTGCAGCCGCCGGTCATGCGAATGCCGAGCCGACCGGTCCGGATGCCGCGCATGTCAAGGCGCAGGACAAGGTCATAGCCTCCGGCAAGAAGCTGGCCGACCAGGAAAAGTTCAAGCGCGAGGAACATCCCTTCGACGCATACGAGCGGCTCAAGGAGCAGGCACGGAACAACACGCCGCCGACACCTGCGGATAACTTCCGCTGGCGCTATTTCGGCCTCTTCTACGTCGCGCCGGCGCAGGATTCCTATATGTGCCGCCTGCGGATGCCGAATGGCATTTTGAAGCACTGGCAGTTTGCGGGACTTGCCGATCTGGCTGAGACCTATGGTGGCGGTTACAGCCACGTCACGACGCGCGCCAATCTGCAGATACGCGAGGTCCTGCCGAAGAGCGCGGTCGCATTGATCGAGGGGATTGGGGACCTTGGTCTCTGCTCGCGCGGCTCAGGCGCCGACAATATCCGCAACGTCACGGGCACGCCGACCGCGGGTATCGATCCGCAGGAATTGTTGGACACGCGGCCCTATGCACGCGAGTGGCACTTTCACATTCTCAACGACCGATCGCTCTACGGCCTGCCGCGCAAGTTCAACGTCGGCTTCGATGGCGCTGGTCGGATCGCGGTGCTCGAAGACACCAACGACATTGCGTTCTCCGCAGTAGACGTGAAGGACGGCTTTGGCGTTGAACCGGGAGTCTGGTTCCGGCTGGGTGTCGGCGGCATTACAGGTCACAGGGATTTTGCGAAAGAGACCGGCATCATCGTCAAGCCGGAGGACGCCACGGCGGTCGCGGATGCGATCGTGCGGGTCTTCATCGATACCGGTGACCGCACCAACCGCCTGAAGGCGCGGCTGAAATACGTGCTCGATGCCATGGGCGTGGACAAGTTCATGGCGACCGTCGAGGAAAGGCTCGGCCGCAAACTAACGCGAGCGCCGGCAGATGCGTTTGCGCCCCGAACTGGCTTCGACCGGCTCGCGCATATCGGCGTGCACAAGCAGAAGCAGGACGGGCTGAACTGGATCGGCGTCGTCCTGCCGATCGGCAAGCTGACCTGCGATCAAATGCGCGGACTCGCGAAGATTTCTCAAGACCTCGGCGACGGCGACATTCGTCTCACGGTCTGGCAGAACCTCCTGATCTCGGGCGTGAGTGACGAGAACGTCGCGCTCGCGAGCGCCGCGATCGAAAAGCTCGGACTGTCCATCAAGGCGTCGCAAATCCGCGCCGGCCTCGTCGCCTGCACCGGCAACAAGGGTTGCAAGTTCGCAGCCTCCGACACCAAGGGCCATGCAGCCGCGATCGGCGACTGGTGCGAGGGACGGCTCAATATCGAGACGCCGCTCAACATCCATCTCACCGGCTGCCATCATTCCTGCGCCCAGCACTACATCAGCGACATCGGCTTGCTTGCCGCCAAGGTGCCGGGCGCGAGCGACGACGAGACGGTGGAGGGCTATCACTTGTTTGCCGGCGGCGGCTTCGGCCCCGATGCGGAGATCGGGAGAGAGGTCTATCGCGACGTCAAGGCGGAGGACACGCCGAAAGTGGTCGAAAAGCTGCTCAAGGCCTATCTGGCGCATCGCGCCGCCCCCGACGAATCCTTCCTCACATTTGCTCGTCGGCACGACGGCGAAACCTTGCGAAAACTCGCGGATGCGGAGGTGTCCTCATGAATCAGATCACTCCGCCTCAAAAGCTCGAAATCATCCCGTCGAGCGCGCCGTTCTCCGAGGCGCAACGCTCCTGGCTGAACGGCTTCTTCGCGGGGCTGCTGACCAATGATGGCGCCGTCCCGCTGTCGCCGGAGCAAAACGCGGCCGCCCTGCAGGGACCGGCGGGAGAAGCCGACGATGACGACGATACGCCCTGGCATGACCAGACGCTGCCGATCGCCGAACGCATGAAGCTCGCCGAGGGCCGTCCCTTGCGGCGGCGGATGATGGCGGCAATGGCTCAGCAGGACTGCGGCCAATGCGGTTACAACTGTCGCGATTATTCGGACGCGATCGCGGGCAAGAGCGAAGCGCGGCTCAATCTCTGCGTCCCCGGCGGCAAGGAAACCGCGCGGATGCTCAAGACGCTGCATGAGGAACTCGACAAGGGCCCAGCACCGGCGGCATCTCCTGCTGCAGTGCCGGCGGTCGCGATCTCCACCACCATCAGCGAGCCCGGCCGTTCGCGCGACAATCCGATCGAAGCAATCTTCACGGCGCGACGCCTACTGAACAAGAAGGGGTCGGAGAAGGAAACTTACCATGTCGATTTCGACCTGACGGGCAGCCGCCTCGACTACATCGTCGGCGACTCCTTCGGCGTCTTTGCCAAGAACGACGTTGGGCTGGTCGACCAGATCATTGCGCTGCTCGGCGCTTCCCATACGACCAAGGTCAACGGCAAGACGCTCCGTGACGCCCTGATCTCGGACGTGTCGCTGTCGCCCGCGCCCGACAGCCTGTTCGAGCTGTTTTCCTATCTCACGGGCGGCAAGCTGCGCGAAAAGGCGAGGGCGCTTGCTCAGGGCGAGGATCCCGATGGGGATGCGGCAACGCTCGATGTCATGGCGGTGCTGCAAAAATTCTCCAGCGTTCGCCCGCATCCGGAATCCTTCGTTGAGGCGCTGGAGCCGCTGCAACCGCGGCTTTACTCGATCTCCTCGTCGCACAACGCAACGCCGGGGAAATTGTCGCTCACGGTCGATAGCGTCCGCTACGTCATCGGCAAACGCAAACGTCTTGGGCTTGCGTCGACCTTCCTCGCCGAACGCGTCGGTCCGGGCGAACAGGTGAAGGTCTATGTGCAGAAAGCGCACGGTTTTGCGCTGCCGCAGGATCCGAAGACGCCGATCGTGATGATCGGGCCGGGCACCGGCATCGCACCGTTCCGCGCCTTCCTGCTCGATCGCAAGGCGACCGGCGCGACTGGCAAGAACTGGCTGTTCTTCGGTCATCAGCGTAGCGATTGCGACTTCTTCTATCAGGACGAACTCAACGCGATGAAGACGGCGGGGCTCTTGACCCGGTTGTCGCTCGCCTGGTCACGCGATGGTGCAAAGAAGTTCTACGTGCAAGACCGCATGCGCGAGGTCGGTCGCGAATTATGGACCTGGCTCGCCGAAGGCGCTCACGTGTATATCTGCGGCGACGCCAAGCGCATGGCCAAGGATGTGGAGCGCGCGCTGGTCGATATCGTTGCTCAGTTCGGCGCGCGGTCGACGGATGAAGCAATCAGCTTCATTGCCGACCTCAAGAAGAAGGGCCGGTTCCAGCAGGACGTTTATTAGCGCGCGCTACGGGAACTCGGAATCCCCTGAAGTTTCATCAAATTCCGCCTAATAAGATTCTCCGCAAAATCCTCGGCGGAGAATTTTTCACTGCAATTTGAATCCGTCAAAGCGTCCGCATCACTATTTCCGGCGCTACCTTGCAGCCAGGGCTGACGCGTATTTCATGTCGGGCACGATGGGGCGATGGAGAACCACCATGCGCGAATTGTCGGCGGAAGCACGGCTGCATCTTTATGCGCGCTCGCTTGTGCCGTCGGAGCGGACGACCACGAGGATGCATCTGGTTGCGCTGTACAGTGCGTTGGCCGTGATCGCAGCGATCGTGTTCGGCACGCTGTCGGTTCACCCCTTCTGATCTCTCTCAAAACCCCGAGGCCGGCGGCTGCCAGGGTGTTTGCCCAGCATGCTTGCAGCAGGGTGAGTCCGAAGCTAGGCTCGAGCAGCAAATTGGCTTGATCCCCTTCGCCCTGGAATCTGGATGGCGCGCGCTGCCCGACTGCTCGATTTGGTCGCGCTCTTGCAAAGTCGCCGACATGCTGTGACCGGAACGCAATTGGCCAGCGTTTTGTCGATCTCGCGACGGACCCTCTATCGCGATATCCAGACGCTGAAGGCGCTGGGCGCCACGATCGAAGGCGAAGCAGGCGTCGGCTACTTGCTCAAGCCCGGGTTTGTCCTTCCGCCTCTGATGTTCACCGCCGAACAACTGGAAGCTGTCGCACTTGGGGCGAGCATGGTTGCTCACTCGGCTGACGAGCCCCTAGCCTTGGCCGCCCGGGACGCTCTTGCCAAGATCGCGGCAGTCCTGCCCGAAGATCGGCGCAACGCGATTGAAGAAATCGGGCTGCTCTCAGGCCCGCGGCCACCCGCCAGGCCCGACGGCGTTCCCTTGGCGAAGCTGCGTGCTGCGATACGCTCGGAATATCGCGTTGTTATTGATTACGCCGATGCGCTCGACCGGCATACAACGCGACAGATCTGGCCGGTCGAGTTGACCTTTGGCGTTCAAGTGCGGCTTCTCGCGGCATGGTGCGAACTCCGCGAGGATTTTCGCAGCTTCCGCGTCGACCGCATCATCGCCCTCACGGAAACGGCTTCGCGCTATCCGAAGCGCAGACGGTCCTTGCTGCGCCGTTGGCGCGAGTCGCGTGGGGTTTCGCCGGGCATCCTCTAAGACTGGTGACAGGAATTGTCACCTTGCCGATCTACTACGCTGGACAGGCCGATGCGCCGGGCATACCGAGAGCTAACCGATGGAGAGTGACCAATGGGGAATGTGGTCCGCGTGTTGTCGACCTTCGCTTTGAAGGGCGCGATCGAGCGTCTGGCCGGGCAATATCAGACAACGACGGAAACAAGGATCGCAGCCGACTTTGCGCCGACGCTGGCGCTGCTAAAGCGGCTGCGTGAGGGCGAGGTCACCGACGTCGTGATCCTGACGCGCGAAGGGCTGGATGAACTGCGGGCCGCCGGCATAGTGGTTGCGGCAAGCTGCGTCGACCTTGCGCGCTCTTACGTTGGCCTTGCCGTCAAGGCCGGTCACCCGCATCCCGACATCGCGACCGAGGTATCGTTGCGCAAGGCGCTGCTCAATGCTCGCTCGGTCGCCTACGGGCGCATCGGGGCAAGCGGCATTTTCTTCGCCAAACTGATCGAGCGGATGGGGATTGCGGCCGAGATCAATGCGAAGGCTACTGTGACCTCCGGACTTACGGCGGAGCGGCTGATCACGGGCGAGGCGGACCTTGCCGTGCAGCAGATCAGTGAGTTGAAACAGGTCGGCGGCATCGAGGTCGTCGGCCCGATCCCACACTCCTTGCAGACGCCGGGAGTCTTTTCCGCCGGGCGCATGGCGGCGTCGGATCGGATCGCGCCGGCAGAGCGGCTGCTGAAGTTCCTGGCTTCGCAGGAAGTGGTGCCGGTGTTGCGTGAGTGCGGTTTGGAGCAGCCTTGAATTTGTCGATCGGGCCGGACGGGCGGCGGATCCAACCCGGTCGCGATCGACGGCGCGTTGGCCGTGATCGCGGCGATGGTGTTCTGATCTCTATACGGCCCGCTTGAACGGCGCGACCTCGATCCCGTTGTCCTTCAGCGCCTTGCGCACGCCGCGCGCGATCTCGACCGCGCCGGGCGTGTCGCCATGGATGCAGATCGTATCCACACGCGTCTTGATAACCTTGCCGGTGATCGAGACCACCGCGCCATCCTTGACCATCTTCACCACGCGATCGGCGATCGTCCTGGCATCGTGAAGCACCGCACCGGGCTTGCGACGGGAGACCAGATTTCCGTCGTCCTCATAGGCGCGGTCGGCGAAAACTTCATGAACCATCGGCAGGTTGGCACGCTCGCCGGCCTGCACCAGACGCGAATTCGCGAGCACCACGAAAACCAGGTTCGGATCGACCGCCTTGATGGCGTTCGCGATCGCCTGCGCGGTCGTGTCATCCTCGCAGGCGACGTTGGAGAGCGCGCCATGCGCCTTCACATGCGTGACCTTGTGACCGGCCGCGGTCGCGATCGCCTGCAGCGCGCCAATCTGGTACGCGACGAGGTTTTCGATCTCCGCGGCTTTCATCCCCGGGAACGGTCTGCGGCCGAAGCCGTGAAGATCGCGATATCCCGGGTGCGCGCCGACCGATACGCCGCGCGCCTTCGCCATTTCGACCGTCTTGCGCATGATGTCGGCATCGCCGGCATGGTAACCGCAGGCGACGTTGACGGACGTAGCAAGCTCGATCATCGCGGCGTCATTGCCCATTTCCCATGGGCCAAAGCTTTCGCCGAGATCGCTGTTGAGATCGATTGTGGTCATGGGTTTTCCCGCTTCGTTGACGTGAACTAGTCCGGTGTCAGGACGTCTGCCTCTGCATGCCAGGTGTCTACATCGATTGCGTTGACCGCGCTGCCGGCAACATTAACATCATGCAGCGCGTCGATGTTGAGCGCCGTTGCATCGATGGCGCGCAGGCGGTCCGGCAGACTGCGCAACAGATCCGCGAATTTCCTGGCTTCGGCTTGCGCCTGCGCCATGCTGACGGCCTTGAAGCGGAACGCGGTTCCGGCCGGAATCTGCGCCATCCGCCCGAGATCGACCGAGAGCACGGTTGCGATCTTGGGATAGCCGCCGCTGGTGCCGCGGTCCGGCATCAAGACGATCGGCGCGCCATTACCGGGCACCTGGATGCTGCCGTCCACGGTGCCGTCGGAGACGATGTTGTGGCCGTCGAGATGCTTGATCACGGGACCTTCCAGGCGATAGCCCATGCGATCGCTGGTCGGCGAAATCTTCCATTCGCACTCCAGGAACAACGCCCTGGCGTCGTCGGAAAACTCATCGTCCTGCGGACCGAAGATCACGCGGATCGGACCGGTCGCCGGAGCGGGAAGCTCGATCCGGCGTTCCGTCCCACCGCTTGCGGCCCTAACCTGCAGCTCATCGCCCGCCTGTAGCGGCCGCGGGTAGGGGCTGCCGAGACCGGCGCGGGCATTGACTGCGAGGCTGCCAAACATCGGCTCGCCCGCGATACCGCCTTCGATCGCGAGATAGCTGAACGCGCCGCCCTTGGCAAAGCCGAGCGTCAAGCTTTCACCGTCCGCAATCGTCATCGACATATCCACGGCAACCGGCCGGCCCGCGACGTCCGCACTGCGGGGGGCGCCCGACAGGGCTACACGCACCGCGCCGTCCTTCGCCTTAAATGTCGCGGTGAATGGGCCGATTTCAATGGCAGCGGCGAACGGGTCGTTTCCGACCAGCACGTTTGCCGCCGCAAGCGCCAGCCGGTCCATCGCGCCGCTCGGCGGCAGCCCGTAACGTTGCGCGCCGTGGCGCCCGCCGTCCTGGACGGAGTTCGCGGGCCCGATCGATGCGACGATCAGCTTGCTCATGCGGACATCAGTTCGGCGACGATCTCGCCGGCCTCGGCAGCACGATCTTGTTCCCAGAAGGTCTTTGCATCGACCGCAAAGAACGTCACGTGGTCGCCGGGCTCAAGCAGAAAGATCGGATCACGATGCAGTTGGAAAGTCCTGACCGCCGTGCGGCCCAGGAGATGCCAGCCGCTGGGGCCGGCAAGACACTGGACGCCGGTCTGGATGCCGCCGATCGAAATCGTGCCGGCCGGCGTGAGCAGCCGCGGGTTTTGCCGGCGGGATATGTGCAGGAACTTATCCAGGCCGCTCAAATAGGACCAGCCCGGCGTAAAGCCGATCATGGCGACGCGGTATTGACCCGCGACATGCCGCGCCACGATGTCATCTGGCGTGGTTTGCAACGTCTTGGCGACATCCTCCAGATCGATGCCGTTCTCCCCGCCGTAGGCGACGGGAATACGCCAATGCTTTGCCTTCTCGGTCGGCGGGGAGGGCTGCAGCGCAAGCGCAACGATCTTCGTGCCGAGTTCATCAAATCCGATCCTGACCGGATCGTAATGCACGAGCAGCGAGCGATAGGTCGGAACGGTTTCGGTCACGCCTTCGATCGGCGTTTCATGAAGCGCGCGATCGAGCGCAAGCACCCGCTGGTTGGCGGCGTCATCGATGGTGCGGGCAAATTCCACCGTGACGGCACGGTCGCCACTCGGCAAAAGACGGGGTGGGGCAAGCGTCGCAGCCATGGCCTCACAGCGGATCGGCGGGTTTTGCGACCTGTAGCCTGTTTCGGTGCGAAGTGGAATTCGCTTCCCCGCAAATCACCCGTAAATTCAATAAATTAATCGAATGTGGCGTAATAGGGCGGCTTTGTCCCGGCAAAGCTGCCTCGGCACTTGACGCAAGGGACGCACCTCGCAAGATGCCCCTGCAGTTTTTTTGCGCGCGAACGGAGCCAAATCCCAAAATGTCCCTGTCAAAAGACGCGATCGCCACCCTCTCTCACGTCTCGACCGCAACGATCACCACGGTTCTCCTCAAGAAGGGACTGCGAAACGTCTGGATGCGCGGCGCTCGACCGCTGAAACCCGGTCAGAAGCGGCTGGTCGGGCCGGCATTCACCCTGCGCTTTGTTCCCGCGCGCGAAGATCTGGCGACGCCGGAGTCGTGGTCGTCGCCGATCTCGACGCGCACCGCGATCGAAGCGATGCCGAACGGCTGCATTGCCGTGGTCGATGCCATGGGCATCACCGATGCCGGTATCTTCGGCGACATTCTCTGCGCGCGCATGGTCAAGCGCGGCGTCACCGCACTGATCACAGATGGCGTCGTGCGCGATGTCGAGGGTGTCCTCGGCACCGGTCTTCCGGTCTGGTGCAACGGTTACGCGGCGCCGCCGTCCGTGGCGGGATTGACTTTTGTCGGCTGGGACCAGCCGATCGGTTGCGGGGGCGTTGCGGTGTTTCCCAACGACATCGTGGTTGCCGATCAGGACGGTGCGGTGTTGATCCCACAAACGCAACTCGACCATGTGCTGTCCGAGGGGCCGGAGCAGGAACGGATGGAAGGCTGGATCGTCAATGAGGTGAACAATGGCGCAGTGCTGCCGGGTCTCTATCCGATGAACGCCGAAACCAAGGCGCGCTACGCGGCTTCGAAGAAATAGCGGGGCAACCCGCGCTCAGCCCAAGGGAGAACAGGCATGGACATCTATCTCGCTGGATCGCGGCCGACGCGTCGTGCGCCCAAAGAAAGCTTTACCGGCACCGTCTGGCAGGACCCGATCATTACACCACAGGCGCCCGCGCGCGTGGTGGCGGGCCGGGTCGCCTTCGAGCCCGGCGCGCGGACCGCGTGGCATACCCATCCGCTCGGCCAGACGCTCTATGTGATTGCGGGCGTCGGGCGGGTCCAGGCCAAGGGCGGTCCGATCCGCGAAATCAAGGCCGGTGACGTCGTCTGGATTCCACCTGGCGAAAAACATTGGCATGGGGCCGCGCCGACGACCGGCATGGTGCACATCGCCATGCAGGAATCGCTCGACGGAAACCACGTCAACTGGATGGAGCACGTCACCGACGCGGAATATTCAGCCGCCGTCGGATAAGCCCGCCCGTCGAGGTGTGTTGCGATCAAATCTCCTGCGCGGTGCAGGCTCCGGTTCGAACATTGTGCGCGTGGCAGGCGACCTGACGCAGCCACAAAAGAAAAACCCCGTCTCCTTGAGACGGGGTTTTTCTTGCGGACGCGTCAATCCGACTGTCAGTTCACACGGGTCCAGGTTTGGCCGCCGCAGAACATGCCGCCAAAAGCGCAACCCTGCACGCGCAGCGTATCGCCCTTCAGCGCGATGGTGGAATCATAATTGCTGCCGGTGTTTGGATCGTGGATCCGGCCGGCCCATTTCAGAGCCTGCGCGGGCTTCATGTTGATCAGAACCTGCTCGCCATTGAGGTTGGTCTTGGCGTCGACCGAATAGCCGCAGAGGTTCGGTCCACACGGCTCGATACGGACCTTGCCCTCCTTCTCTTCCGTCAACCAGACGCCGATCGGCGAATTAGGGTCCCTGATCGCCGGCGCAGGTACCGACGGCTGAGGAGTTGGCACCGGTGCGGTGGTGGCAACCGTCGGCGCGGGAGGCGGCGCCGCCACATCCTGAGAAGGCAGCGGTGGGGGCGGGGGCGGCGGCAAAGCCGCAGTGTCTGTCGGCGGAGCGTTGGCCGTCGCAGTGTCCGGCGCTGTCGTGGTGGTCGTGGCCGGCGGAGGGGCCGGGGCCGTTGCGACCGCAGGCGGCGGCGCGGCGGGTGCTGCCGTTGTTGCCGGTGCGGCGGCTGCCGGCGCAGGAACTGCGGGTGGAGGCGGTGTCTCCGGGCTGACCTTCGCTTCTCGCGGGCTCTGCTTCGTCTTGCTGTCCTGATCGCGTGCGCGCTTCGATTTCCGTCCGGTATTGTCGTAGACGCCGGGGATCGAAACCGTTCCGCGGTCCGGGTCGATGCGGATGGTTCGGCCGCCATACTGGAATTCGTATTGGGCGTGCGCAGTGCTGCTCGCCAGCAGAAACACAGCAACGGCCAACATCCTCTTCATCGTGACCTCCTGAACAGACTGGAAACCCCGAGAGCCTACGGCGCCGTTATTCTGGGTAGCGTGATCTACATCACGCTCAAGACATAAGTCGTGAACTAACGAATTTGGTTCAATGTTGGTTCGATCCGCAGTTCGAGCCGAACGAACGCCGGAACCGGTCACTCGAACCAGGCGTCATATATTTTCTTGAAACTGCCGTCTTCGGTCGCGATGTGCAGCCACTGATCGACGAACGCTTTGAGCGCCACGTCACGCTGCAGCCAATAAGCCTTTTCCGCGAAGTCGAACGGCTTGTCCGGGTGAACAGCGCAGAGCACGCCGGGATGCAGCTTCTGCTGGTAGCGTGTCTCCGAAGCGTCCGTCATCATCAGGTCGGCGTCGCCATTGGCGATCTCGTCGAAGATCGCGACGTTGTCGCCAAAAACCTTGATCTCGGCGCTTTTGATATGACTGCGGGCAAAGCGCTCATTGGTGCCGCCGGGATTGACGATCACGCGCGTGCCCGGCTTGTCGATGTCGGCAAGGGTTGCGTATTTGTCCTTGTCCGCGCAGCGTGCAATCGGCGTCTTGCCCTCACGCATGATTGGCGTCGAGAACATGCCCTTCTTCTGCCGGTCGAGTGTGATCGACACGCCGCCCATCGCGATGTCGAAGTTGTCGGCCTCGAAATCCTTCGTCAATTGCGGCCACGCCGTCTGTACGTATTCGACCCTGACGCCAAGTGCCTTGCCGAGCGCCTCCGCCATATCGACATCGAACCCGCGGAACGTTTGCGTGGCCTTGTCGAAATAGGTGAAGGGCAGGTAGTCGCCGGTCATGCCGACCCGCAGCGTGCCGCGGCTAACGATCTCGTCGAGACGGGACCGATCTTGCGCATATGCCGGCGCAGCCGCGAGAACGAGCCCGACGAAGACGCAGGACAGGAATTTGGACATCAGGCTCTCGGTTTTTTCGATGCGATCATCGCTGCCGGTATATAGCGGCGGTAATTATCAGCGAATAGTGATCCGCGCCTTTCTCGAGAAACGACGGATTGATGCCTTTGCGATTGGGATGCGCAGCTTGGCGGCGTGAACCCGAATCGTCGGCGCACTGATGCCCATCCGTGCGGCTATTTCGCCTACAAGCAATCCCGAGCGCGCCAACTGTCGCAAGGTGTCGTCTTCAACTTTGGTCCAGTTGAGACGCTTGCCCAAGCTTTACCTCACTTCCCTCGATGAAAGTCCGCCATTTCATGCAAAGAGCGCTGCAAGGAGAACAAAAGCCTCCTCGGTGCCAAAGGTTGAGAAGAAAACAGAGAGCGGCAGCCCCGCGCCGAGAAGGACGGTGACAACTTTGAGCGAAATCATTTCGCTATCCCCAGTAGGACCTTATTTCGAGGCGCGACCATGCTGCTCGCAAGTCGTTTCTGTTCGTCTTCGCGGAATTTGGAAAATGGCTTCGTGCTCGTTTCGCCGGAGTTCGACAGATGAAGTCAGTTCACAGGTCTGAGAGCCATAGCTCTAAGGTCCCTGCGCAGGCCTTCGCGTCCCGCGCTGTTCTCGCTCCGATCGCGATACGTTGCTGTTTTCGATAAAAGCGCACTCGGAACACAGTATTCATTGGCCTTTCGCTACAAGCCGAAAGCAACGCAAACCATCACGACTGGCTGTCAGGAGAGCCGCCACGCATTGTTGGCTAAGAGACGTTGGCGCTAGGGTCAGTCAGAGCCCGAGGCGTATCCCCTCAAGCTTTTGCATGTTGCGATGATCTCGTTCATCTTCTTGTGTGCCGTTTGAGCTTCGTCGTTGCTTGAAAAACCAAAATGAGCGGCGGGTCTTCCATCGTTCCCGTAGACGACAAAGCCGCTTGCGGAGCGGGTCTTGACAACGGCCTGGGAATAATCTCGCACAGGACTTAATTTCAGCACCGGTAAAAATCCTCCTGTTGCAGGCGAGCGAGCCACTTGACGGCACCGTGGATGAGCGCCGCAACTGGCAGGTCAAACCACATGGCAAGTCTCCCTGTAAAGCTGTAGAGCCGGCGAAACTCCAATCGATTCTAGTTAATGAATCCCAAATTATCGACTCTCGGGCCTGGGCTGGTGACCGAGCGGTGACCGACCGGAACGCTTCGTTTTGCGGAGCCGGTTGTCACGCGGTTGTATAAACCCACGGATTTTCAGATGACATAGTTAGGTAACAACCTAAAGCACGTCCT
>Ga0306925_10001732_pt1 | contig 18208 bp, 13 predicted proteins | sample flu12Cox44000176_FD_203755 | JGI IMG/M metagenome (GOLD analysis project Ga0306925, IMG submission 203755) | Lab enrichment of tropical soil microbial communities from Luquillo Experimental Forest, Puerto Rico - flux8day.12C.oxic.44.000.176 (v2)... | ecosystem: Environmental > Terrestrial >... | reverse complement strand
AGCCGTACCGTATAATTGCGATTTTACCTAACACGGTTTGAGGTTGTCCCTATTTCTTTGAATAGCCAGGTAAGTCCTGCGGAGAGCCTCCGCCGCGGGCGGCGCTTCTGTGCTTCAGCGCTAAGTCTCCTATTCGTAATCATCTGTCTGGCAAGGGTATCCGCCTGGGCGCAGCAGGAGGTGATCGTGGAGATAATAATCCACGGTAACCGCCGTATCCCTGCGGACACCATCCGCGCCCGTATGTTCAGTCGCGCCGGTGACGTTTACGACCAGCAGGCGCTGGAACGGGACTTCAACTCGCTGTGGAATACCGGTTACTTCGACGATCTGCGGATTGAGCGCGAACAGACGCCCAAGGGCTGGATCATTCATGTGTATGTGAAAGAGAAGCCGACCATTCGCGATATCAAGTACGAGGGATTGAGCTCGGTCTCCCAGAGCGACGTGCTCGACAAGTTCAAAGAGCGCAAGGTGGGACTGAGCCAGGAAAGCCAGTACGATCCAACGAAAGTGAAGCATGCCGAGGTCGTCATCAAGGAGCTGCTGGCGGCCCATGGGCGGCAGTTTGCCACCGTGCGGTCGGAAGTGCGGCCGATTCCGCCGGCCTCGGTTGGCCTGACCTTCGTTGTCAAAGAGGGTCCGAAGGTGAAAGTGGGAAGGATCACCTTCGAGGGCAACAAGGCACTGAGCTCGCGCGAATTGCAGAGCGCCATGAAGAACCTGAGGCCCATCGGCATCCCCCACTCGATTTTCCTGGAGAACCTGTTCGCCCGCACCTACGACTCGACCAAGCTCAACGAAGACGCCGAACGGGTCCGCTATTACTACCAGACCAAGGGTTACTTCAAGGCGCTGGTAGCCGATCCAAAAACCCAGATCCGGGACACGAATCCTCCGTGGTATTGGCCGTTTTCCAGGAAGCCGGGAAAAGCCGTAGACATCACCCTACCGGTGGAGGAAGGCGAACGCTACAAGCTGAAGGAGATCACCTTTACCGGCAACAAGGCGGTGGCCGATCCCCGGGCGCTGCGGGCCCAGTTCAAGATCAAGGATGGCGACGTTTTTGATTCCGAAGCCGTCCGCAAGGGGCTGGAAAACCTGCGCAAGGCTTACGCGGCGCTGGGCTACATCAACTTCGCTCCGGTGCCGAACACCGATGCCAATGACGATACCAGGGAGATAACGCTCAAGATCGACCTTGACGAGGGAAAGCAGTTTTTCGTGCGGCGCATCGAATTTCAGGGGAATACCACTACCCGCGACAAGGTGATTCGCCGCGAGCTGGCGCTGGAAGAAGGCCAAGTTTACAACGGAAACCTTTGGGAGCTCAGCCTGTTGCGGCTGAATCAGCTGCAGTATTTCGAACAACTTAAACCCGACCAGGATTCGGAAATCAAGCAGAACCCGCAGGATGCAACCGTGGACATTCTGCTCAAGGTCAGGGAGAAGGGGAAGAACAGCATCGGCTTGACGGGCGGCGTCAGTGGGCTGTCCGGTGGCTTCATCGGGGTCAATTACACCACCAACAACCTGTTCGGCAAGGGTGAATCGCTGTCGATCCAGGTATCGGTGGGGCAATATCAGACGAACGAGACCCTCTCGTTCACCCAGCCTTACCTGCGGGACCGGCCCCTGCAATTCAGCTGGACGGTGTACCACAGCAGTTACAACTACAACCAGCAGCAGCAGCTGGCCATTGCGTCGGGCCAGTCCATCAACCTCCCCGCCAGCTACCAGGCGCTGCTGCAGAACTACACCCAGACAAGCACGGGTTTTACCACGTCGCTGAGTTATCCCATCAAACGTTCATTCAAACGGGTCGGCATAACGTACTCGTTCGACGACACCACCCTGCAGACGTTCAGCGCGGCCTCGACCCTGTACTTCCAGAGCCTGGCGTTTCGCGGCTTGTCGGGTCCGAACGCATTGACCGGTATTCAGACCAGCAAGGTGGTACCGAACTTCTCCTATAACCGGATCGACAACCCCCAGCACCCGCACAGCGGCCAGAGTTTCTATGCCGCGACGGAAATTGCCGGGCTGGGAGGGAACACGCACTACCTCAGACCGGTCGTCGAATACAAGAAGTTCCGGCCGGTAAACAAAGGCCGGAACACACTGGGATTCCGGGTACAGGGATCGTGGATATCCGGTTATGCCGGGGACGTGGCGCCCCCCTTCGACCGGTTCTACATGGGCGGCGACCAGGACATCCGCGGCTTCGACATCCGTTCCGTTTCTCCCGTGGTGTTGTTCCCCACGACGATCACGATACCTTTGCAAAATCCCGACGGCAGCACGGTTCCGCTCGATCCCACGAACCCGCGCCGGGGCACCTGGAATGTCACCATTCCGGTCAACCAGATCATCTTCCCCGGCGGCGATACCAGCTGGGTGTCCAACCTGGAGTACCGGGTGCCGATTATTGGTCCGGTTACGCTGGCGCCCTTTGTCGATACGGGTATGGACTTCATCACCAATACAAACCAGCTGCGGATTGCTGACAGCCAGGTGCTGGCGCTGAACGCGACCAACTATGGGTGTCCTTATCTGAACCTCGACTTCACCTGCGCGGGAACGGTCAGGATTCCCACTGGGGCTACCTTGAGTCCCATATCGGGCACCAATTACCAGCCGCGAATGTCGACCGGGCTCGAGCTGCAAGTCGTCCTTCCGGTAGTCAATGCTCCCTTCCGCATTTATTACGCGTATAATCCCCTGCGCCTTGACCAGTACATGGCCCCGGTGTCGCCCATCACCCGGTCGATGTTCCCTTCCGGTCCTGCCGGAGATTACACGTACGCCAACGCCGTGGCGCTCTACAATCCGGCGTATCTCATACGGGAACCACGTAAAACTTTCCGCTTCTCGGTGGCAACTACGTTCTGATAACCGCGACGCGCTGTAGTTTTGCGGGAAACGGTGTCGAGCTATGGTTGTGAAAGTGGTCTGCTTATTTGACGCTGGCCAGCGAGGTTGCCTATAATTTGGGTATCCGCACCGCCGAATCTTCCGGCCGTGAGTTCACACGCAGGTGTATCTGCGAAGCGTTTGTGATCCGGTCGTCCGCAGCAGCACCGATCGAGACATTGTCTGCCGCTGGAACACCCGAGGAATTCCCGGAGCACTTCAAGGAGTAATAGCAAACCTAATGAAGCGTACGTTTGGAAGCCTAGTCCTGCTCGTGCTTGTCTCCCTGGCTTCGCTGGCACAGACGAGTTCGGCCGCCCCCGCACCGGCCCCGGCCGCCACCTCCGCCCCCGCCATCACCGGCACAGGCGTGAAGGTTGGCGTTATCGACATGCAGGGAGCGATTGCTGGCAGCAATGAGGGCCAGCGTGATTTCGAAGCCCTGGCCAAGAAGTTCGAACCCCGGCGGGTGGAATTGCAGAAGCAGAATACCGAGATCGAGGATCTGAAGAAGCAACTCAACACCCAGGGCGACAAGATGAATCCCGACGCCCATGAACAGCTGGTGAAGTCGATCGAGACCAAGACCAAAAGCTTGCAGCGCGGCGCAGAAGACGCGCAGAACGAATTCCAGCAGCAGCAGAATGAGATCGCGCAGCGGATCCTGCAAAAGATGGCTCCGGTAATCACCAAGTATGTGTCCGACAACGGATACGGGCTGCTGCTCGACGCGTCTGCTCCCTGGCCGCAAGGACCTGTAGTGGTAGCGACGCAAGCCATGGATATCACCAAGGCTGTCGTGGACGCCTACAATGCGCAATCGGGTGTGCCTGCTCCTGCCAAGACCGGGGCGACGACGACGCCGCGTCCGGCTTCGACCACCCCGACCGCCAAGCCCGCGACCCCGGCGGCCACTACCACCACAAAGCCCCCGGCAACCCCCACGTCGACCAAGCCGCAGTAGGGCTGACTCATTTCCCCTCGGGCCACCCGGCGAGGTGGCCATTTTCATTGCGGGAGCAGTGGTCAGAGGCTGTGTCGGGCAAGGATGTCCAAGCCGGGCTGTGGAAAATTCTGTGGATTCCTCCCGCCGAGGCGTAGCACCCGCCGCACGCTTGCCCCCGCCGAAGCAATTCGCCGCCGGCGGGGATTAAGTTAACCATCTTGCAAATCAATAGCTTGCCGGGCTGTTGGGGAAACCCTCAATGGGTCCGAAGGCTAACCTTAAGGGTTGGCCGATTGCGAAACTTTTGCACATGTTACTTAAAGGCTACTGTACCCCGAAAGGGGACACGGGAGTAGGGCCGGAGGCGGTTTGCGGTTTCATGCTTCTAGTCCTCCCCCACCCGCAGAACCGCCAGAAAAGCTTCCTGGGGAATATCGACGCGCCCGATGCGCTTCATGCGCCGCTTCCCTTCCTTTTGCTTTTCCAGCAACTTGCGCTTGCGGCTGATGTCGCCTCCGTAGCACTTGGCGATTACGTTCTTTCGCATGGCGGCCACGGTTTCCCGGGCAATGACTTTGGCACCGATAGCCGCCTGGATCGCAACTTCAAACATCTGCCGTGGAATCAACTCGCGCATCTTCGATACCAGCGCCCGGCCGCGCTCGTAAGCAAAGTCTTTGTGCACGATGATTGACAGGGCGTCCACGGGTTCACCGGCGACCAGTATGTCGAGCTTGAGCATGGGCGACTCCCAGATGCCGGCCAGGTGGTAATCGAGCGAAGCATATCCGCGGGAGACCGACTTGAGCTTGTCGTAGAAATCGAGGACGATTTCGTTCAACGGCAGCTCGTAGGTGAGCATGACACGCGTGGCGCTGACGTATTCAAATGCTTTCTGCTTCCCCCGTTTTTCTTCCACCAGCTTGAGTATCCCGCCCACAAATTCTTCGTTGGTGAGTATGGTGGCGGTGATGATGGGCTCCTCGATTTTGGCGATCTCACTGGGATCGGGCCAGCGCGACGGATTGTCCACCTCAACGACGGTGCCGTCGGTCAATGTGATCTTGTAACGCACACCTGGAGCCGTGGTGATGAGGTCGAGGTTGTACTCGCGCTCCAGGCGCTCCTGAATGATCTCCATGTGCAGGAGGCCGAGAAAGCCGCACCGGAACCCGAATCCCAGCGCCGCGGAGCTTTCCGGCTCGAAGAAGAATGAAGCGTCGTTGAGGCGCAGCTTTTCCAGGGCTTCGCGCAACAGAGTGTGCTCGTGGGCGTCCACGGTGTAGAGTCCAGCGAACACCACGGGCTTTAATTCTTCGAAGCCGGGCAACGGTTCCAGGGCGGGATTAGCGTCGTCGGTGATGGTGTCACCGATCTTGGTGTCGGCTACATTCTTGATGTTGGCAATAAGGAAGCCGACTTCGCCCGCGCTCAGCTCATCGACCTCGACGGGCTTGGGCGTCAGCACTCCCAGAGTCTCCACCTCGAAGGCGCGGCCGTTGGCCATCAGCCGGATGCGTTGCCCCTTGCGGATGGTTCCCTCGACGATCCGAGCCAACACCACCACACCGCGGTAAGGGTCAAACCAGGAATCGAAAATCAGTGCCTGCAGCCGATGAGTAGCTTTGCCCTTCGGCGGCGGGATCTTGTGAACGATAGCCTCCAGTACGTCGGGAACGCCGAGGCCGGTCTTGGCGCTAATGGACAGAGCATGGGAGGCATCGAGTCCTACCGCCCCCTCGATCATTTCCTTGGTGCGCTCGATGTCGGCACTGGGAAGATCAATCTTGTTGATGACGGGGATGATCTCCAGTCTGTTGTTGATGGCGATGTAGGAGTTGGCCAGGGTCTGAGCCTCGACGCCCTGGGAAGCATCTACGACGAGCAATGCGCCTTCGCAAGACGCCAGCGAGCGCGAGACTTCGTAACTGAAGTCCACGTGGCCGGGGGTGTCGATGAGGTTAAGCTGGTAGATCTGGCCGTCTTGCGCGGGATACATCATGCGCACCGAGTGCGCCTTGATGGTGATGCCCCGCTCGCGTTCCAGGTCCATCGCGTCCAGCACCTGGGCCTGCATTTCCCGCGCTGTCACCGCTCCCGTCAGCTCGAGCAGACGGTCGGCCAATGTACTTTTCCCATGGTCAATATGGGCGATAATGGCGAAATTTCGGATGCGCGAGGGATCCATCGAGAGCGTCAGGGGACGCATTCAATTTTAGCAGCATAGGCTGCAGGGCGACGGGTCGCCCGCGTACCATGGGAGCAGCGATGAACACCGCATCCAACGCAGTAAAAACCGGGTTATTCACGCTGTTCGTTCCCCTGGTGGTCGCCCTCTGGATTCCCCAGCGGATGATTGCCAACGGCCAAGCCGGGGGTGCCGTGCCGGCGCTCTGGCGGATGCTTGGCGTCCTGCTTTTCTCCCTGGGGGCGGCAGGTTACTTCTGGTGTGCCGCCCTCTTCGTGGGCGCACAAGGCACGCCCGCACCCATCTTTCCAACCCGGAAAACAGTTTCGACCGGTCTGTATCGTATCAATCGCAATCCCATGTACAGCTCGGTGCTGGCGGTGGTGTTTGGACAGGCGCTGTTCTACCGCAGCGTGCGAGTGACGGAGTACGGAGCTTTTCTGGCGATTTGCTTTCATCTCTTCGTGGTGTTTTACGAAGAGCGGGATTTGCGAGCGCGCTTCAACGGCGAGTACGAAGAGTTTTGCCGGCAGGTGCCGCGATGGATTCCGCGGCTCCCCCGCTCCGCTGATCGCTGACTGGCAATCCCCGTCAGCGATTAACCCCGGCGTCCGGGGAACCAGGTTCCTGCGGTGAAAAGGTGGCCCAAGCGGAGTCTTCGCCAGCCTGTAAAATCGGGCCTGCATGACCCTGATTCTGGCTTCCGCCTCTCCACGGCGCTGCGAGCTTTTGCGTAACGCAGGCATCGACTTCCGGGTTGAGCCGGCGCATGTCCCCGAGCAGGCTCTTCGGGGTGAACCAGCGGTGCAATACGCGCAACGCCTGGCTCGCGACAAGGCGCTGGCGATCTTCGCCAGGCACCCCGACAATGTGGTACTCGGCGCCGATACCGTGGTGGTTGTGGACGAGCATCTGCTGGGGAAGCCGCGGGACGAACAGGATGCAGCGCGGATGTTGCGACTGCTCTCGGGACGCACTCACAACGTGATCACCGGGGTTTGTCTGCTCGCTCCCGCCTATGAGCAGACCGAAGCGGAGGCGACGGAGGTGCGCTTCGCTTCGCTGTCCGAGCGAGTGATCGCTAACTACATTGCGACCGGCGAGCCCATAGACAAGGCCGGAGCTTATGCGATTCAGGGGATCGCTTCGCGATGGGTGGAGGGCATCGAGGGATGCTATTTCAACGTGGTTGGACTGCCGGTGCCACGCGTACACCGGATGCTGCGGAGGATGGAATCGGCCACCGGAGTCCGCGTCCTGTGAGGGGGAAGCAGGGAGAGAATAGAGCGGAGTTTAGCTGGCAGGAATCCTCCCGGGAAACCGGGATGGCTATTTTTTTTCTTCGCTCGAGCCCGTGGTGCCGGATGCGCCTTCACTCATCGACGACCTGAAGTTGCGAATGCCTTCGCCCAACCCCTTACCCAATTCGCCCAATTTCTTGGGACCAAAAATGAGCAGGGCGATGAACACAATGACCGCCAGCTCGGGCAGACCGATCTTTCCACCAAACATAAATCCTCCGGTCGAAGAGCCCGATTTCGAATTGCGGCTACGAAGAGCATTTAGCGGGCTTCAACAGTAAATTCTAGGCTGTTCGCCCAGTGGCGTCAAAGAGCGAGCCCGGGCCGGCGAATCATGGTGCCAGGCAGCCCAGGTTAAAAAGCTCTCGTTCTTGCCAGCGACACTGGAGTAGGGCCAGAGAACATCGAGCAATCGTGATACCCGGCAAACAAAACGGGACGCTGCACGCAGAGCCTGAATGTAGACGGCCCTGTCCAAGTCGTCATCGGATCGAGGGTGGTGAGGCTTCAGAAGAAACCGGGATTCCTCGCCTACCAGACGAGTTTTAATCCGAATTGCACCTGACGCGCGGTTGTGGAAGTGCTGGTGATAGCGCCTGCCGTGCCCGACACTCCGGAAGGGGTAAACACAATAAGATTGGGGGTATTGAAGTTGGCGCGGTTCAGGAGGTTGAAGATCTCAGCCCGGAACTGCAGGCTCAGCCGTTCGCGAAGCCGGGTGTTCTTGACGGCGGAGAAGTCCCACGTCACCAGGCTGGGGCCAACCAGGTTGTTGCGGGTAGCATTACCCCAAAACCCGCTGTTCGGGGGCGGCTGCAAAAAGAAGCTGGGGTAAAACCACTGCGTGGGCGTGCCGTTAATGGCAGAGCCGGTAAAGTTGGGATTGACGAACGGGCGGACAGGATTGCGCGTGTCGCCATTGTTCGACGGGTTGTAGCTGAGCTGCCCGGTGAAGGGAAATCCGTTCATGGCGGTAAGGATGCTGTCGAGCGACCAGCCGCTGAGCAGCGTGTTGGCCGGCCCGTGCAAGTTGCTGACATATGGTTTTCCTCTGCCCAACGGCAGTTCGTAGACCACGCTCATGACTCCGACATTTCTGACGTCATAGGTCGCCGGGCCCCAATCGGCGCGGATGTCGAAGGGGTTGGAGATCAAGCCGGGAGCGTTCCCCGCCGTGGTTTGATTGACCGAGTCGCCGTCGTCGAGCGCCTTGGACCAGGTGTACACGCCGCGAAATGAAAGACCATTGCTGAAACGGCGATTCACATCCAGCTCCAGCGCGTTGTAGAGGCTGTCCCCCCAGGAGAACCAGGTCCACGTATTGGCCAGCGTCGGATTCTGCCTGGGTCGACCCACGGGAATATAGAACGCACCCGCCGGAACCGGAGTCCCCGCCAGGCCCACGGGGAAACTCCCGGGATAAGTCGCCGGACATGGCGATGCCGGACAGATGGTGGGATACGGTGTATTGGCGTCGACGCCAACGATCTCGTGATAGCCGTGCGACCCCACATAACGCAATGTCAGCGTCGTGTTCGACGTTAACTGCTGCTCGATGCCCAGCGTATACGAGATCAGCGTCGGCATCTGCAGATTGGGCTGCACGCCGCCCGGAACCAGCAACGCCTTCACCGGCACCGGCGCCGACGGGTTAATGGGAAGGTGTGAAACCGGCAACGCGGCAATACTATATGTCGGATTGAACGGTGCGTTCTGGTCCATACGGTAACCCAGGGCGTCTTGTAACTCGTTGTAGATTCCGAAGCCAGCGCGAATCACGGTCTGGCCGGGATTGAGGCTCCAGGCGACTCCAACGCGCGGCTGCGGCAGGAACTTCGCGTTATTGCCCGTAAACGAGCTGCCCGCAATGCGCGGCTGGCTGGAGATCACGCCGTTGCTGAAGGTATAGTTGGCGGCCCGTCCATGGGCTTCATTCCAGCCCGTGGAGGTCTCTCCGCGAAACCCCAGGGTCACAGTCCACTGTGGACTCATCCGAATGCTGTCCTGGGCGTAGATGGCGCCGAACAGTGAGCGCCAGTTCATTCCCGTGGGAGCGGGGTTGTACAGGAAGCTCGAGGTGACGCCGGTCAGGAACGTCTGCAGACTGGCAAAGGTTGCCTGCCCATACTGACTGAGGGCAAGGGTTTCGTTACTTTGAAACTGTTGCAGCCACGCGCCGAGATCAAGCTGGTGCTTTCCCATTGTCAGCCCGACGCGGTCTTCATAGGTGTAGAGGTTGCGCGCCAGCCTGAGGTTGCTGCCATTGTTGCTGCCCGCCAGGCCCACTTGCGCCTGCGGGTTCGAGGCCGCGCTTCCACCCACCACCACTGCACCAACGCGCTTTCCCAACAGAAATCCGGGAACGGTGGCCGCCGGAGTACCCGGCGTTGGTTCACCAGTGAAGAAATATCCTGCTCGCGAAAAACCGAAGCGCGCGACGTTTAACAGTGTGGGTGAAAAGACGTGCGTCCATTCCAAGCTGAGCACTTGCTCTTGCAGACTCAAAATGTCGGTGCTGTAGGGATTGATAGTGGTCGGGGTAAAGTCGTTGCCGTTGTCGATGGTGTAGACCGCCGAAAAGCTGTCTTTCGCCGAAAACACATGATCAACTCGGGCATTGCCGAAATACTCGCGAATGGTTTGCAACGGGCTACTGAATACTTGGGCTATGCCGTTGAAGTCGGGTGCGTTGGCCGGAGGTGTTGGCCACAGGTTGAGAAGCGGCTGAACGCTCGGAACAGCCGCCGCCCGCGACGTCAGGTCGGGAACGAATGCTGCCGAGGTCTGGTGCAGGTTCTGTATGTATCCCTCGAAATTGGCAAAGAAGAATGTCTTGTCTTTCTGAATCGGACCGCCCAAGGCGGCGCCAAACTGATTGCGCTGGAATGGCGGGGCCGAGCCCAGATCAAAATAGTTGGGGGCATCCAGAGCGTTGTTGCGCAGAAATTCGTACACCGAACCGTGGAATTGGTTGGTGCCCGACTGGGTAACGATGATCACTTGCGCGCCGGGTCGCTTACCGTACTCGGCACCGTAGTTGTCACGTAGAACGTTGAACTCGCGCACAGCTTCGACGCCGATAAGGTTCTCACTTGGGCCTCCCGGTTGCATGTTGTTTTCCGCTGCACCCGTAAACTCCACACCGTTCAGCAGGAAGAGATTCTGTTGCGGGCGATTGCCCGAGACGGCAAAATTGTTGCCGGTAGTCGAATTCGACACGCCGATGCCGCCGGTTTTCTCCCAGGTGAAGTTCACGATTCCCGGATTGAGCATCAGCAGCAGGTCATAGCTGCGCCCGTTCAGGGGAAGCTCCTTGACTTCTTCCTCACCGATCAGTCCTGAAATGTCCTGCGAGGTGGCGTTGACCAGTTCCACGCCGCCTTCTACTTTCACCTGCTCTGTTACCTGCCCGACCTTCACGCTGAAATTGGCAGTGGCGTCCTCGCCCACCACCAGCAGAACTCCGGTACGCACATCCTCCGCAAAGCCGGCCTTCGTGGCAGTTAGCTGGTAACGGCCAATGGGAAGCGCCAGCAACTCGTAGGTGCCGGCCTGGTTGGTAGTCGCGGTTCGCGCGATGCCAGTCTCCTGGCTGGTTGCCGTGACCGTTGCTCCCGAAACCACGGCACCGGTCTGATCCGTCACCCGTCCTGACAATACGGCGGAAACCTGCGCCCGGCAGGGCAAACAGTAGACATGCAGCACCAGGGAAAACACTACTGTCCACAGCCACGGCTTAGCCCGCACTCTCGACTCCAGTCGTTGAAGAAGGTCCCGGCAAATGTTCCTTGTACCGAACAACCCGGGAGGTGAAAGGAAACCGGTAACCGCACCCCGACAGCGAGTGGCGACTTGCGTTGCGCGCTTCCCTCAGGAGCGCGCAGGCCCGCCCCCGGCCCAGTCGATTTAATCGAATCAGACCGATATTGTCAAACGGTTCAGCTCAGTCCGGTATGATGATCATGACTTCCGTGGACTTAATGAGCGCCGCTGCAATCTGGCCTTTTTTCAAACGTAATTCGCGCACGGCGTCGGCGGTGATGATGGAGGTGATGTGCTGCTGGCCGATGGAAAGGGTGACTTGGGCCAGCAGCCCGTTGATCCTGATGTCGGTGATCCGGCCAATCAGCTGATTGCGTCCGCTGATGCGCCGGAAGGTGCGGCGGCGTTTCGCCGCCGGGCCGGTACTGGTGATTCGCGGCAGCAGGCGGTCCACTTCCGACTCGGGTATGCGGTGATGGCCGCCGGCAGTTTGCATGCTTTTGAGTTTGCCGTGGTAGATCCATTGCTTGAGGGTGGAGTAGCTGATTCCCAGGACCTGAGCGGCATCATGCGGGGTGTAGAGCTTGGGCATGGGGGAAGGGGTGTTGCAGCAAAAAGCATAACGATGTTCCCGACCAGGGTGCAATTGCAATCAATGGACCGGAGAAGCCGTATGATTCAGCCGAAACACCGCCTGCACTGCAGCCTTGGCGTACTGCTCTTGTTCACCTGTGGGCTCGGCGCCCAGTCTGTGCAAATTGTCGATGCCGAGGGGCACTCGGCTACGGTGACCGCTGCGCAAATGGCCAAGGCGCCGCGTATAACCGTTCGGGTCAAGGATCACGACACACCGGCCGTATTGGAAGGAGCATCGTTAGCTGCGATCCTCTCCCTGGGAGGAATTCAACTGGGCGACACGCTTCGCGGACCGCGCATGAGCGAAGCCTTGCTGGCCGAGGCCAGCGACGGCTACAAGGTTGTCTTCGCGCTGGCCGAGCTCGACCCGGCATTCGCTACCCGGGAAATCATTCTGGCGGATATCCGTGACGGCGAGCCGCTGCAAGCCAAAGAGGGCCCATTGCGCATCGTCGCTCCCGGCGATAAGCGCCCCGCCCGCTGGATCCGCCAGGTAACCACACTGCGGATTGTCACCGTCAAATAGAAGCGCTTCGGGAGATGCCGCAGCCTGCCAGGAGAGCCGGTCACGCCGCACGCTCCGAGCGCAGCCAACAGCGCCGCGGCTGCAGACGCCAAGCAGACAGCCTCAGCTCGCATCGTGCTAACGTTCCCAAGGGCACAACCCTGGCGGGTGCAGGATCGAAGCCCTTGTGGGGTGCAACCCCGGCCTGGCCATCCCGCCCCGCCATGCCTTATCTTCAATCTCTATCTTTGGACTCTACCTATGGTGAATGTCAGCCGCCGCAGCTTCTTGTCGACCTCCGCCCGTACCGCCGCCGTCCTCACTGCCGGATCATTCATCGTCGCCGAAGTTGCGCACTCGCAGACCGGCGACGCCGCGCACACTCCCTCCGACCGGGCGCTTGACGAGTTCATCGAGTCCTATATGAAGGCCATGCACTCTCCCGGACTCACTCTGAGCACGGCCAACCGCGCCGGCCTTGTGCGCGTCGCCAGCTATGGATTCAGCAATCCCGGTCTCAAACAGCCGGTCGACCCCAACCAGTTGTTTCACATCGGCTCAATCACCAAATCGTTTGTGGCCTTGCTGATTCTGCAATTGCATGAGCAAGGCAAGCTCGATCTCCAAAGGCCGGTGCTCGATTACCTGCCGTGGCTGCCGATTGTCACCAGCTACGGCGCGGTTTCCGCTCATCATCTGTTGACCCACACGTCCGGTCTGCCCAACGCTCTTTCGCTGATTCCATCCGATCGCGTCACCCGTTATCAGCAGGCCTGGAAGCCAGGTGAACGTTTCTACTACTGCAACCTTGGCTTCGATATTCTGGGGCACCTCATCGAACTGCTTGACGGGCGTAGCTGGCCTGCCGCGCTTAAGGCGCGGCTGCTCGATCCATTGGGAATGCACGCCACCGCGCCGGTCATCACCAACGATATCCGTCCGCGCACCGCTGAGAGCTGGGTAGCGTACTTTGAAGATCGGCCCTTTCCCCGCCGCGGACGACTCGCGCCCGCGGGGAACCTGCAGTTCGACGATGCTGCCGGAAGCATCGCCTCCTGCCCGGGCGACATGGCGCTCTATCTCCAGATGCTGCTCAATCGCGGCCAGGGACCGAACGGGCCCATCATCTCTTGCGACAGTTTCGCGCTCATGAGCAGGGCATGGACAAAAGCGAGCGAATTCGGCCCCACTGCCAGCTACGGTTACGGAATCGCCGTCGATAGCCTCGACGGTCACACGATTCTCCGCCACACCGGCGGCATGGCCTCCTTCATGTCCGCTGTCCAGCTCGACCTCGATGCCGGCGCGGGCGCCTTTGCGTCGATCAACGCCCAGCAGGGCTATCGTCCTGTTCCCGTAGCCAGGTATGCGGTGCAGTTGATGGCAGCTTCGGCCGCCGGCAGGCCCGCCCCAGCGCCTCCCGAGATCAGGGATCCCATGGTGGTAACCAACTCAGCCGAGTACGTAGGCGTGTACACCTCGCCCGAGGGCCAGAGCGTCGAGATCAGCGGCAACAATGCCCTGTTCGCTTCCCTGAACGGACAGCGGATTCCGCTGGAACATTTTGAGGGGGACTCCTTTATCGCCGCTGATCCGCTGCTTGCCCGCTCCTCCTTTCGCTTTGGCAGGGCCAAGAATGAAACTCAGAAAGATAAGCCGGGACCGGTGGTCGAACTCATGCACGGCAGCGGTTGGTACACCAATCCCCACTATTCGGGCCCCAGGAGCTTCGCGGCACCTCCGGAATATGCTGCGCTCACCGGCACCTACCTCGGCGCCGGCGGATTTGAAGGCTCATTCGTACGCATCGTTGTGTTGAAAGGCGAACTCTGGTGGGAAGGCGAGTCTTCCCTGGAACGCATCGGTGAATATGAGTTTCGCCCTGCGGAAAACGCTCCCAGCCCGGAGCGAGCGGAATTTCTCTTCATCGTGAACGGCAAGGCCCGCTTACTCAAATTCACCGGCGCCGACCTATTCCGCTTCGCGAGCGAATGATTCCCGGCCCCAGGGGCCCATTCCGCAGGATACATCGGGTAATCATCGATCGCCGCGGTCTCGATCACCTCAATGCGCCCAGTTGCCCCCGTGCGGATCGATTTCGTATCATCCGTACGGAATGTCCACACCCTCCAGAGGCCTCAACCATCTGCGCGAAAAGGCGCAGATCATGTCGGCTTCCGAAATCGAGCGCACCATCGTCCGTCTGGCGCACGAGATTGTGGAGAAGAACAACGGTGCCGACAGTCTCGGTTTGGTCGGCATCATGCGTCGTGGTGTCCCGCTGGCGCAGCGTCTCGCCAAGATCCTCGGTCGTATCGAGAAAACCGAAGTTCCGGTCGCGACTCTCGATATCACACTCTATCGCGACGACCTCTCCACGGTCGGTCATCGCCCTGAGATCCGCCGCGGAAAAATGGAGTTCGATATCCAGGACAAGAACATCATCCTGGTGGACGATGTTCTCTACACCGGCCGCACAACGCGCGCCGCACTTGACGGATTGTTCGATCACGGACGCCCGCGACGCGTTCAACTGCTGGTGCTGATCGACCGGGGGCATCGCGAGCTGCCCATCGAAGCTGCATTCGTCGGACGCAAGGTGCAAACCACCGCCAGCGAGTTCGTCGAGGTCCAATTGAAGGAAACCGATGGCACCGAGAGGGTGTTATTGGTCGAGCGCGTCGCCGAGGCGCGATGAAAGGGCGGCGGGCGCGCTCCCTGCTCGGCACTGATCAACTTACTCTCCCGGAAATTACAGCCATTCTGAGGCTGGCGCGGCGCATGGATCCCCGGCGTCCACCGCGGCTTCTGCGCGGCAAGCGCGTGGTGCTGCTCTTCTATGAGCCTTCGACCCGCACCCGCACGTCCTTCGAGTTCGCTGCCAAGGCGCTGGGCGCTACCACGACGCTGATCACCGCAACTTCGTCAAGCATCGAAAGAGGCGAGTCGCTCATCGACACCGCATGGACGGTAACCTCGCTGGGTGCTGACATTATCGTGGTGCGGCATCCCAGCAGCGGCGCGCCCTACTTGCTCTCACGCTTCATCCCGGTCCCCATCGTGAATGCCGGCGACGGACTGCATCAGCATCCCTCGCAAGCCCTGCTGGACGCGCTTACCATCATGAATCACAAGAAGCATCTCAAGGGTCTGCGAGTCGTCATCGTGGGCGACGTCTTTCATAGTCGGGTGGCACGTTCGAACGCGCATCTTCTTTCCAAGTTCGGGGCGGAAGTTGTCTTCTGCGGGCCTCCTGATCTTGTGCCCGAGGTCTCGGCCACTCTCGCCCCCGGCGTTCTGGTTAGCCACGATCTTGATGCCGCATTGCCCGGGACCGATGTCGTCATGTCGCTGCGCATCCAGATGGAACGTCTAGCCGGTAAGCAGATCGGCGTGGAAGATTACATTGCCCGGTACCAAGTGACGCCGCAGCGCATGCAGCTGGCGAAGTCCGATGCCATCGTCATGCATCCTGGGCCGATCGTGCGCGGCCTGGAGCTGGCCAACGAAGTAGCCGACGGTCCCCAGTCCTGCGTGCATGAACAAGTCGCCAACGGGGTAAAGACTCGCATGGCCATCCTGGCTACCGTGCTGAAGGCGGGGCAGTGAAGCCGAAGACCGAAGGCAACTTGCTGCTCATTAAGGGAGGGCGGGTCATCGATCCCGCCGGCGGCATCGACCGCGAGATGGACGTGTTGCTGCGCAACCAACGCGTCGCTGAGCTTGCGTCGCCCGGGGCGCTGAAAGCCAGGGCGCACCAAACGCTTAACGTGAAGGGTTGCATTGTAGCTCCGGGCTTTGTCGATCTGCACGTGCATTTGCGCGAGCCCGGCCAATCGTACAAGGAGACCATCGCTACCGGTACCGCGGCTGCTGCTGCAGGCGGATTTACCGCGGTCTGCGCCATGCCGAATACCAGTCCAGTGAATGATTCGGTCGAGATCACGCGCTGGATGCAAGCTCCCGAACGACAATCTGTTGCCCGTCTGTTTCCCATTGCGGCGGCAACCGCTGGCAGCATGGGTGAGAAGCTTACGGATTTTGCCGCGCTACAAGAGGCAGGTGCGGTCGCGGTCAGCGATGACGGCAAGCCAGTCCTTGCCGACCGGCTGATGCTCGACGCGCTGCGCACCGCCGCGCGCCTCAAGCTTCCCGTCGTGCAGCACGCCGAAGACTCGCGGCTGACTGCGGGAGGATCCATGAACCTGGGGCCGACATCGTTCCGGCTCGGTCTGCGGGGAATGCCCGATGTTGCCGAATCCGATGTTGTGCGACGCGATATTGCACTGGCGCGCGAGACCGGCGCCCACCTTCACGTCGCACATATCTCCACCCGGGATGCGATGGAAGCCGTGCGCCAGGCCAAACGGGCGGGGATCCGCGCCACCGCCGAAGTCACGCCCCACCATTTCACCTTGATTGACGAAAACGTCGCCGACTTCGACACCCACTTCAAGATGAATCCCCCGCTGCGTTCCAAGGCGGACCGCGACGCCATGATCGCAGGCATTGCCGATGGAACCATCGATGCCATTGCCAGCGATCATGCACCGCACGCCTGCCACGAAAAACAGGTGGAGTTCGAGCGCGCGGCATTTGGAATCATCGGACTGGAAACCGCGCTGCCCATCGCCATCACCGTGCTGTATCATCACTTTAAGCTGCCGTTGTGGCGCATTGTTCAACTGCTTTCGTCGAATCCTGCACGCCTGTTCTCGCTCGACGGACTGGGAACTCTCACGCCTGGAGCTCACGCGGATGTAACCATCTTCGATCCCAAGAAGAAGTGGACTTACGATGCGTCGCAGTCTCGCTCCAAGTCGCGCAACACGCCCTACGATGGATGGAGTTTTACCGGCAAGGTGATCGCGACCATCGCCCGGGGACGAGTCTGTTACCACGACTAGAGAATGTGCACGGTGGAAGCGAACCGTGGTCTGCAACTCAGTGCGGCCGCCTCCGCCTCCGAGGAGTTGCCGCCACGGCTTCGTTCCCATCGGCAAGAGTGAATCGCAGCCGGGAAATGTGGCGCATCCTCAATAGGCGAAATACGGCCCCGTGCCGGCAGGGGTGTGGGCGCCGTTGATTGCGGTGAAGACGAAGCGTCCATAAAAGAACGGCAATCCGAAGACGAAGCCCGACGTGCGGTTGCCGCCAGGGCCGGCGAGGCTCGAAAGGGCGAAGTTGCCCGAGCTAAATAACGTTGTGGCGTTGTCCACCGTAAGGGTAACGGCGGCGCTTTTGCCGTTGGTGCCGGCGTTGGTTATGGATGGCGACTGCGCGGCGCTGGGACAGTAATAGTTGGGGTTGCTGCACGTGGAATACCCGGTAATGGCCGAGCTGAGGAAATAGTTGGCGTCCGCGCCGCTGCTGATGGTACCGGGATAGGCGACGCTGTTGAACGTGGAAGTAAAGGCACCGGCGTTGGGAGGGGTGGCGTTGACGCCGTACACGGTGGCGCTGTTGAGCCCGTTATTGGGCTGCGTGCCAATGCCGAAGATGAGCGCACCCTGGGTGGTAGGGGAGCCTCCCGCAGGCAGAGGCGGAAGTTGAACCTGGCTGCCGTTGTTGTCGTTGGGGAAAAGGGAGACCGGATTGGTAACTTGCTGGTTGGTGGCGACCGCAATGGGCGCGCATCCGGCCAGCGGGCAGCTATAGTAGGTGCTCTGCGGTCCCCCGCCGGGTGCACAGACGCTGCCACAATCCTGTACGAAGAGACCGATACCCAGGATCGCCTTGGCTTTCAGCGTAGCCACCGTGTTGAGTGCCCCGGCGGTAGTTTGTGCGGTGCAACTGGCAGGCGCGGCGGCGAAGTTTGCCGGCGCGATGACTTCGACAGGAATCGAGGAAGCGATTTCACCGGCAACCTGTACCTGGGCCAGAGAGACGGGTCCCCATGCGTAGCCAGAGGGCGCGACATAGCACTCCGCCATGGGATTGCCGTCAGAAGCGTTCTG
>Ga0306925_10001729_pt1 | contig 18213 bp, 20 predicted proteins | sample flu12Cox44000176_FD_203755 | JGI IMG/M metagenome (GOLD analysis project Ga0306925, IMG submission 203755) | Lab enrichment of tropical soil microbial communities from Luquillo Experimental Forest, Puerto Rico - flux8day.12C.oxic.44.000.176 (v2)... | ecosystem: Environmental > Terrestrial >... | reverse complement strand
AGGTGCCGCAGGATGTACAGCATGGCGTCGGCGAGGTTCCTGGCGTGCAGGTAATGCCTGGTACCGATGTTGCCCTTGCGCCCGTGGACGGTGACCTTCTCGCCGCGGTGAACGCGGCGGATGAGCATCGGCAGGTACTTCTGCGGGTCCTGCCGTTCGCCGATGAGGTTCATGCAGTTGACCAGGGTCACGGGTGCCCCGTAGGTGCGCCAGTACGCGATGGCGATGGCTTCCTGCGCGGCCTTGGACGCGGAGTACGGGTTGGACGGCAGGATGGGCGCCCATTCGGGGTGCGCCTGCCCGGCCACCGTGGGCCCGTACACCTCGTCCGTGGACACCCAGATCAGGTGCGCGGGGGCGGCTTCCCGGGCGTATTCCAGCACGGACAGGGCGATGTCGGTGTTGTTGCGGGTGAAGGCCACGGGGTCGGCGATGGAGTCGTCCACGTGCGACAGGGACGCGACGGCGAGGACGTAGTCGACGGGGCCGATCTTGTCCCGCAGCTGAGACGCGACGGGGGCGGCGAGGTCGTGCATGACCACGCGGGTGCGCTGCCGCCACTCCGGCGCCCCGTGCTCCAGCACCTGGCGGATGCGGTCCGTCTTCCCTTTGTGGCGGAAGGAGTCGGTGGCGGTGATCTCCCAGTCGCTCTCGTGGAGGAGGTGCTCGAGGACGTGGTGGCCGATGAACCCGCCGGCGCCGGTGAGCAGGACGCGCTTAGTCATGTGACTCCCGGGGAAGAGGTGGCGAGGGCGGCGACGGACGTGGTGCCGTCACGCGGGTCGGACACCCCCGCGGCGGAAGTGTCCGGGGCGGCGGCCGACGGGGTGCTGCGCGCCACCTGGAAGGGCGGTGCGGTGAACGGCGGCGGCGGCAGCGGCTGCTGCAGGTGCCGGAACTGCCGCAGCCACGTGCGGCCGGGGAGCACCTGCATGAGCGGCGGCGCGCCGGTGGTGACGACGCTGGCGTCCAGCGCGGTGCCGGTGCCGGCGGCGGGGGCGGCGCCGATGGCGATCGACGGGGCCGGGTTCTGCCCGGTGCCGGTCGCCGCAGCGGTGCCGCCGTTGGTGGCGAGGGAGCTCGTGGCGCCCAGCGCCGCCGCGGTGGCGGCAGGGAGGCCCGCGTTCGGGGCGACTGACGCGATGTCCGCGCCGGTGTCCTGCCCGAGCGCGGTGCCGGTGGCCTGGGCGAGGCCGCCGGAGACGTTTGTGGCGGGCGCGGGGGCGGTGAACGCCGCGGGCTGCTGCGGGTGCTGGAAGTACTTCCGCCACACCGCGCCCGGGTAGGCGGCGTTCTGCGGGAGCACCACCTGGGCGCTGGCGCCCAGCGCCGCCCCGGTGGCGGCTGGCAGCCCGGCGTTCGGGGACACCATGGCGATGTCCGCGCCGGTGTCCTGCCCGAGCGCGGTGCCGGTCGCGGCTGGCAGCCCCGCGCCGGGGGCGACCGACGCGATGTCCGCGCCCGTGTCCTGGCCCAGGGCCGTCCCCGTGGCCGCCGGGAGGCCCGCGTTCGGGGACACCATGGCGATGTCCGCGCCGGTGTCCTGCCCGAGCGCGGTGCCGGTGGCCGTGGCGAGGCCGGCGGAGACGCTGATCCCGGTGACGACCGGTGCTGGGGGCACCGGCTGCTGCGGGTGCTGGAAGTACCGGCGCCACGTCTTTCCCGGCAGCGCGGGCTGCGCGGTGAACGGCGCCGGCGGCGCTGGCGGCCCCTGCAGCACCAGGACCCAGTCGGCGTTCCCGGCGCTGTTATTCCCCAGCGGCGTGCTGTTGTAGGTGCCGCCTGTCGCCGTGGCCGTGGTGGCGGCGGTGACCGGGTCCACCCAGGTGGCGGTGTACCCGGGGGCCAGCAGCGCCTGGTTGATCGTGATCGTGAAGAACTGGCCGCAGTAGATGACGGCCAGCGACCCGTCGGGGGTGATGCTGCCCGCGACGTAGTTGTCCGAGTCGCCGTATTTGGCGGGGTTGAACCCGGGGGCGTCGTTAGTGGTTTTCGTGCCGCGGCCGGAGGTGATGAACACGTTTCCCGTGTCGGGGATCAGCGTGTGCCACCCGGCCAGGCTAGTGAAGTACGTGGTGATGACACCGCACGTGGACGTGACGAACGTGCCGTTCGGGTCGGTGGTGACGGCGGCGAGGGCACCGTTCTGCCACTGCCACACCAGGCCGTTGTTGGTGGACCCGGACGTGTCGTTGAACCCGCGGGCACCGGACGCGAGCGCCCACCACGTGAACCGGCGGATGGTGTAGTCGGCGATGTTCTGGGTGCTGGAGTTGTCCCCGTACCAGACACCGTCGCCCCACACGACCGGCTGCCGGCCGGGCACCGGCAGCTCGGTGTAGGACTTCTCCACCCCGTTGTAGGACGGGTCGTAGGTGTACACCCAGTTGTAGTTCGCGCTGGCCTCACCGAAGCCGCCGGGGAGGTAGACCGCGGTGGTGTCGAACTCGATGTGGGAGTTCGTTTCCGGCAGCTGCTCCACGCTGACGTGCCGCGTGTCGCCGGCGTCGGTGATGCCCGACAGCATCTGCGTGAAGAACGTGTCCTGGCCGCCGGAGCCGTCGTCGCCGAAGAAGAAGAACACGTTCGGGTACGACGCCCGCGGGTACCGGGCGACGATCAGGGCGCCGAACGTGTACGCCTGCGCCGTGGACAGGTTGAACCAGATGTTCGGCGACCCGGTGAAGTCGTACTGCATCCCCAGGTTCAGGTAACAGGAGATGCCGTTTTTCAGCGCCGACGTGAACAGGTAGTCGATCCGCTGCCAGAACGGGTCGTTCAGGGTGATCGTCTCAGACCCGGTGGTGATCTTCCCCGGGGTGCCGTTGACGACGATCGGGTAGATGCCGTCCCACGTGCGGCCACCGGACAGGGCGGTGGAATCGACGTGGTTGTCGGACCATGCGGTGCCGAACCAGGCGGTCATTCCCTGGGTGCCGCGGGCGGACATGTACCCGTCCATGTCGGCTTGCCAGTTGCCCGAGTTCCACCGGCCCGCGTTCCACGGCAGCGCCCACGCCTGCTCCAGCCGCAAGATGCGCGGGTTCCCGAACTGGTCGGCGAAATACCCGGCCGGGGTGCCCGGGTGGGCGATCCGCGCGATGAACGGCGGTGACGTGGGGTTCGCGGTTGCGGTGGCCGTGGCGAGGCCGGCGGTTGCCCACGCTAGTGGCGGCGGCCCGGACAGTTGCTGCTGCTGCGGCCACTGGAAGTGCTTGCGCCACGTGCGGCCCGGGTTGAAGGTGGGTGCCGCCGGCGCCGACACCGTCACCACAGCAGGGCTGAGCGCGGTGGCGGTGGCCGTGGCGGTTGCCGGGGACGCGGTGACCATCACCGGCCCGGGCGGCTGCTGGCCGATGAACCCGGGGCGGCGGAACCGCTGCAGCCACGTCCGCCCCGGGATGGCCGCCGGCACCGGCACCGGCGGCGGCGGGGATGCGCGCACTTCGACGCCGACGGCGCCCCAGGCGTCGCTGGTGATGGTGTCGGTCAGGGTGACGCTGCCGCCGGCGGCGATCGTCGCGCCGGACAGGTTCGACGCACCGGACGCGGCGCTGACCTCGTCGTCGAACTGCTTGGTGCCGGAGGTGTAGGTGACGGCGGCGTTGGTGCCGTGCGCTTCGACGCTGACGGCCATGTTGCCGCTAGTGGTGCCGCCGACGGTGACGGTGGCGCTGGCCGAGTTGCCGGAGTTGGTGACAGCGGCACCGAACGCGGTGGCGCCGGTGAAGGAGATGCTGTTCCCGATCGCCTCGTCGGTCGGGTTCGCGGTTGTTTTGATCAGGACGGTGTTGGCGCCGCTGGCCTGCCCGGTGATCCCGTAGAGGAACACGGTGCCGTTGCCGGCGGCGTTGTTCGTCTGGATCGACCCGAGCAGCGTCATGGCGTTGCCGCCATACGTTGCCTGGCTGATCGTCGGCGCGGCGCCGGTGCTGCCCCACGTGAACCCGACGATGACGGTGCCGCCGCCGGTGCCGGCGGTGTGCGTCCAGGTCAGGAACGGTGTCGTGGACGGGGTGGTGGTGGAGAAACCGGTGGAGGAGCCTACGGCGTCAAAGGCGACAGCCACCCCGGGTCACCTCACCGTCGCGGGGGCGGGGACAGAAGGATGGCCTCCCCGTGCGCTAGTTCAGGCCGAAGATCATGTAGTTCGTCAGGGTCAGCGTCGGCGAGCCGGTCGTCGCCGACCACCACCCGAACAGGTCAAGGTAGTAGGCGTTGGTGTTGGTGATCGTCACCCCGGTCTGCGGGGCGCCGATCATCGTCACCCCGGCGGCGCTGGTGGCGCCGTTGGAGGCGAACGTGGGCGCCGCGGCGTTGTTGCCGGGGCCCCAGAACACGTGCCCGACCGCGTTCAGTTTCGAGTTCGCGCCGGTGCCGAGCGCGGAGCACGTGACGAGCAGCTCGAACTCCCAGCAGCCGTTGGTGATCGATACGACGGGGGTGATCGCACCGGTTTGCGCCATCACGGTGAGCTGCGTGCCGGCGGTGGTGTCCAGGTACCAGGCGAGGGTGATCGTGTCGGCCGTGCTGCCGAGGGTGAAGTTGCCGCCGCCTTTGATCAGCAGGCTCTTCCCGAGGCCGGTGCCGGACTGCTGCGTGAAATACGCCGCGGGCAGCTGGTAGGGCAGCAGTGTCGTCGAGTTCGCCGACAGGATCGACGTTGTCGCTGTCGCGGTTACCGCCGGCGCCGACCCAGGCATCGCGTAAAGCAGCTCGCACTGCGTGCCGGTGTAGAAACTCATGTACGGAACCTTCCTGGGAGTGTTGTGCCATGCGGATATTGCTCGGCTATACCGATGAGGGCCTGCACCCGGACACCGCCGCGCGGATGGCCGCGGTGCCGGGGGTGGAGATGGTGGACGTCTCCGCCGACGACTTCGCCTACTGGCGTGCCCTGGAGGAACGGTGGACCGGGGACTGCGACCTGCTGGTCGTCGAGCAGGACATGGTCATCCACGACCAGGTGATCCCGCAGCTGGAGGCGTGCCCCGGCGACTGGTGCACGTTCGGTTACCCGATTTTCAACTCGCGGCAGCGGCTCATCCAGGGCCTCGGCTGCACCCGGTTCTCCGCCGCGCTGCAGCGGAAAGTCCCCGCCGCCGAGTTCGCCGCCGACGGGGCGCTGCGGCACATCACCGAACCGGGCCTGTCCGGGGTGCCGTGGCAGTTCCTCGACCTGGTCATCGCCGAGCGGCTGCGCGTCGGGCACGGGCTGCGGCCGTGTGTCCATGCCCCCGATGTGGAGCACCGCCACGACTACAGCGGCCCCCCGGCGCTGCCGGGGGCGCGCGGGCTGCGGCATCCAGGCGAGGACACCGGCGACCCCGCTGACAGTCCTCTCGCCGTCTACCACCGGGAAGTGCCCGTCGTGCACAAACCGCGGCAGCCGCCGGCGATCCAGGTGTACGGGGCGGCGCTGACCCCGGTGCGCTCACCCGATGACGCGGCGCGGCTCGCGAACGCGCTGAGCCAGCGGTACCTGCATCCGGACGGCAGCCCGCGGGATCTTCCGGCGCAGATCGACGCCGGCCGCCCGGCGGCGCTGCGGTTCGCCACGGACAAGGTCGCCCAGGGGTACCTGCCCGCGTACCTGGGCATCGCCGCCGCCGTCGGCACCTCCGGGCGGGTGTGCGAGGCCGGCGTGTGGACAGGTGAATCGCTGCGCATGTGGCAGGCGCTGTTCCCCGGCGGCATCGTCGCCGGCGTGGACATCGACGGCACCGCGCTGTGGCCGCATGAGACGGTGAAGATCGTCGCCGCCCAGGACGACCCGGGGCTGCCCGCCGCGCTGGCCGGCGTCTCCCCCGGCGGGTGGGACATCATCGTTGACGACGCATCCCACCGCGGGGACCTGACGCGCCGCACCTGGGAACTGCTGTGGCCGCTGGTGGTGCCCGGCGGGTGGTATGTGGTGGAGGACTGGTTCGTCGGCTTCGGGAACCATCCATTGTTCCCCGGCGACCATTCGATGCTGCGCACCGCCGAGTCGTTCCTGCAACTGCTGGCCGCGCCGGGCGGCGAGGTGGAGTCGGTGACCTACCGGTACGGGATGATCATCCTGCGCAAAGTCAGGTGATCGTGAACTGCAAGATCCCCGACCCCGACCAGACAACGGTGAACGTCCCGGCGGTCACGGACTGCGACCCGCCGAAGTAGTTCCAGCAGAACGCGTTCTTCGCCGCGAGAGTGTTGTCGTACACCAGGCACCCGAACACCGCCGTCAGCGTCGCGTTGTTTCCCGACGCCGTGTTCGCCGCGCCGATCTGCGCCGTCCCGGACCCGAAAGTGTTCGTCTTGCTGGCAAGCGCCACCCCGCCAGCGGCCCACTGCCCGGCCTGGGATATCTCGTTACCCGCCCACGTGCCCGCCGCGTACGCGTTGTTAGCGAACGTGTCGTTCTTGTTCGGCGTCACCGAGTTGTTGTACAGGGCAACGTTGACCGTGTCGCCGGTGTAGGTGAGCGCCGCGGCGGGGGCGAAGAAGTTGCTCACCATCGCGGCGGAAATGTTCGACGTTGCCCAGGCCATCGATCAGCCTTCCTGTTGAGCGGACGCGGCGGCGGGAAAAACGGCACAGTCCTGGCCATCGTCACGGGTAGTTACAACTGACATCACGGGACGCCCGTCCTGGTCGGTGCGCAGCCCCAGCTCGCCGGCCGCGTAGTCTTCCCGGTCCCGCGCCTCGACCTTGCACCGGGTTCCCGCTTCCACGTAGGGGGCGAGGATTCCCCGCAGCCCCGGGCACTCGTGGAACGGCAACTGCGCCCCCGTGCCAGCGGTGACATGCGTGGCAGGGCAGTTCGGGCATTCCCACCGCGTCTGCGCCCGGAGGAGGGGAATCAACCGTTCATCCTTTCCCCGGCTTGTCGCCGAGGTACAGGTGGTACCGCTTGGTGATCGTTTCTTTCGCCGGCGGGTCCGGGTGGTGCCGGTGGCACACCACGAACGGGGTGCCGTCCACCGGGAGGTGCCCGACGCGCCAGCACCCGGGCTGGTGGCAGTTGTGCTTCCTGGCGGTCACGTACGCGTTCAGGCCCAGGCTGCCGCCGACGACCAGCACCCCGAACAGCCCCGAGTAGAACAGGTAGAACGCGCTGTTGCCGGAGTCGGTGCCGAGCCAGTGATGCCACACTCAGCCGTTTGCCGTCCGCTGGGTTTTCCGGGACTTCGGCGGGACGCGTTCTTCCACGCCGGTGTCCTTCACCGCGACCGGGACCGCGCTGCCCTGCGCGCACAGCCCGGCGCCTTCCTCGTCGGGGACGTCGAAGTCCTCGCCGACGCGCGGCCACGGCCGGCCGTCGTACCGGCCGCCGGACCGGTGCTCGGTCATGCGGATCTTCATCTCACCATCAGCCCCTCGTAGGCGTCCGCCCACAGCTTCCAGCCCTGCTCGATCGTCCAGGCCCGCGCCTGCTCTTTCGCCTTCGCGCCCATTGACCGGCGCAGCCCCTCGTCGCCGGCGAGTTCTTCGAGGTATTTCAGCCATTCGTGGTCCTGCCGGACCAGGAACCCGGTCACCCCGTGCAACACGAACCGGTTGTACGGTTCGGCGTCGGAGGCGATCACCGGGATGCCCCGCGCCGCGTACTCCAGCGCTTTGATGTGGGACTTGGACCGGTTGAACACGTTCAGCTGCAACGGTGCCAGGCCGATGTCCCAGTCGATCGCCGTGTAAAACGCTTCCGGGGCGTCGGTGACGTGCACCCACGGCACGTACCCGCACCGCTCGTGCCGGACGGCGTTCCGGTAGTCGGCGCCGATCATCACCGCGTCCCACCCGGGGTGCCGGTTCAGGAACTCCCGCACCGGGCGGCCGATCAGGCGGATGTCGGTGCCGTGGGACGCGCCGCCGTGCCATCCGACCGCGGGCCGTTCCCCCGCCGGGGCGGGGAGGTCCAAAACCCACCCGGGGATGTGGTTGGGCAGGACGGCCACGTTCGCCGCGTACTCCCGCATCACCTCCGCCAGCGGTTCCGTGCTGACGGTTACCAGGTCGGCGGTTTGCGCGGCGTGGACGACCGCGTCGCGGACCTCGGGGCGGGAGAACTGCTGCCATGACGCGAAGTTCACCGGCTCGATGCTGAACATGTCGTCATCGAGCTCGTACACCAGTTTCGACCGCAGCGCCTGCCGCCGCCACACCCCCAGCCCGGCGTGGTTGTCCCACTTTTGCGCGACGATCACGTCGTGGCCGGCCATCGCCTGCCTGGTGGCGCCCTTGCCGCCGTCCCGTTTGCTCGAGGAGACGGCGGTTGTCTCGTACCCGTGTTTCGCCAGTTCGGCGAACGGGAGGATCACCCGGTACCAGGCGCACCCGGAGCCGCCGTCGTGGCCGCCGAAGATCCGCATCAGATGTCCGCCGACGAGTGGTGCCAGTGGACGGTGATCTCGGGCACGAACTCCCACCGGGCCCCGGCAGCGACCCACCGGGCGATCAGGTCCCAGTCGGCGTCGCCGCCCCACCGCCAGTTCGCCGTGCGCAGCAGTTCCGCCTTGTGCACCAGGGCGTTGCCGTCGATGCGCCCGTGCGCGGGGGTGCCGTCGCCGATCACGTCCCACGGCTTCCCGTCCAGGTGCCGGCGCATCTGCGTATACGCGAAGTCCGCGCCGCCGGCGAGGGCTTTCGCGCAGGTGCCCAGGTGGTCCGGGAGGTATTCGACGTCGGAGTCGAGGTAGGCGATGTGCTCACCCGCGGCCAGGTACGTGCCGGCCAGCGCGGCGGACACCGCCCGGGAACCCCGCGCGCCGCGGGCACCCGGGGAACCGGGAGGCTGCCCTGCGGTGTCACCGCCGAGGAAGGAGTGCCAGTTCCGCCCCAGCTCGGCGAACACCCGCAGCCCCGCGGGCCCGTAACCCAGGTTCCGCAGCCGGCCGCGCAGCTGCGGGTCCGGGCCGTCCGCGACGATGACATGCTGCCAGTCCACGTGCACCTGGCCGTCGAGGGACGCGATGGCCCGGCGCAGGTCCGGCCACTGCCGGTACGTGGGGGTGATAACGGAGATCACGGGGCCAGCTTGTCGCAGCGCATCACGTCGATCACGTGCCCGTTCCTGGCGATGGTGCCAGTGACCTGGTACCCGATGCGGCGGCAGATCTTCTGCTGCCCCGCGTTGTCCTGCCGCACCTCCGCGTGCATGGGCACCCCGCGGGCGTGGGCACGGCGGACGTTCTCAATGGTGACCGCCTCCCCGAAACCCTCACCGCGCCGGTCCGCTTTCACCCCGGTGGACGACCAGGCGCGGCCCTCCTCGTCCCAGATGAGCAGCCCGTACGCGACCGGCTCATCGTCGAACATGAGGAAGCCCTCCACCTTCCCGGTGGCGATCTTCTGCTCGTAGAACGCCCGCTGCTGCCCCGGGGTGATCTGCGCGGTGTCCCGGGTCATCCACTCGGCGCACTCGTTCCGCAAAACCCGCAGCACTTCGGCGGCTTCCAGGCCGTCGATGACACCGAACGTGATCATCGCTTCTCCGCGAACTCGGTCACCGCGCCCGCGACCGCGCGCCGGTCGGCCTCGGTGAGGGCCCAGTGGACGGGGATGCAGCATTCCCGCTCGAAGAACTCGTCCACGCCGGGCAGCGGCCCGGCGGCGTACTCCCGGAAACAGGTGAGGCGGTTGAGCCGCCCGTGCACCCGCGACACCTGAATGCCCGCGGCGCGCATGAAGGCCTGGAACGCGGCCCGCTGGCCCCCGTCGCGCCACAGCAGCGTGTACAGCCACCACGCGCCCTCCGAGTACCGCCGCGCCGGCGCGGCCTGCACAAGGCCGCACAGCGCGTCGTCGTAGAACGCGGCGTTGCCCCGGTGCGCGGCCAGGATGCCCGGCAGGTGGCGCAGCTGGGCGAGGCCGATCGTCGCGGCGACGTCGTTCATGTGGAACTTGTAACCCCAGTCGCCGATGTCGGCGGCGACGCGGGCGTCGGCCTGCTCGGCGTCCCGGTCGATGCCGTACCAGCGCAGCAGTTTCCCCCGCCGGTAGTTTCCCGCGTCCCGGGTGGTGAGGATGCCGCCGTCGATGGTGGTGATGTGCTTGATCGCCTGCAGGGAGAAGCAGGTGAAGTCCGCCGCCGGTGACCCGACGGGTTCACCGGCCCACTGGGCGCCGAGGGCGTGCGCGGCATCGACGATCACCGGGATGCCGTGCCGGGCACCCAGGTCCATGAGGGCGGTCATGTCGCACGGCTGCCCGCCCCAGTGCACCGCTAGCACCGCCCGCGTGTCCGGGGCCAGTTTCCGTTCGGCGTCCAGCGGGTCGATGTTCCCCGTCGCGGGGTCGATGTCCGCCCACACCGGCCGCGCGCCCTCCGCGAGGACCGGCAGCACGGTGGCCGCGCAGGTCATCGGCGTGGTGACCACGCTGCCGCCGCGGGCACCGGCGAGGCGCAGCGCCAGTTGCAGCGCCGACGTGCCCGAGTTCACGGCGAGGACGTTCCGGTTCCCTGCCACCGGCGCCAGGGCCGCCTCGAACTCTTCGACCTTCGGGCCCTGCCCCACCTGCCCGCTGTACAGGACATCCCGCAGCGCGGGCAGGAGTTCCTCCTCCGGGGGCATGTGCACCCGGAACAGGGGGATCAGGTTTGCTGCCAAGGGCCGCCGCCGGGGTCGCCGTAGTCCGTGCGGAACAGGGCTTCCGACCCGCCGGGGACGTCGTCGGCGACTTTCGCCCAGCCGCCGGCATCGCCGGACCCGTCGGAGGTGTCATACGGCTGCCAGTCACGCCCCGGGGGGCTGACGATCGGGTCCGGTGCGTCAGGCACTGGGGGTCCCCTTCCACGACACCGGCGACGGCGAATACGAGGTGTCGATGCGCCGCGGCGGGGAGCCGACCGCCACATCCTCCATCGGCCCCACCGCCGGGTCCGCCGCCTCTTTCGCGGTGGGCATCGGGTCCACCGGCACCGACCCCGGCGCCGACATCGCGTTCTCGTTCGAGCTGGTGGTGTTCCCGCCGGACATCGACGACACCCACAACGACGTCTTCGCCAGGGGCAGCCCGGACAGGTCCTGCATTACGGCTGCACCGCCCGGCCGCCGCGCAGCACCCGGCCGCCCCCGGCGCCGGTGCCGTCGGGCATGTTCCCCGCGATACCGGGCAGCTGCGGGCCGCCGCCGTACGACCCGTCGATCGCCTGCGTCCAGTCGTTATGACCGGAAATGTTGTCCTGCACGGTGTCGGTCTTGTTCGTCCCCGAGATCGCCGACCCCGGCCGCGTGTACGTGATCGTGTCAGCGCCGCCCGGCAGGTTCTGCGCGCCCATGCTGCCGGGGGAGCCGGTGTCCGCGGTCTGCGCCGGGGTCAGCCCGGAGATCCCCTCGTAGTTCTGCCCGTCCTCCAGCGTCGGGTCGGGCTGGTTCGCCGCGCCGGGGCCGCCGGGGGCACCGGTGCCCTGCGGGAGCGCGACGCCGAACAGGGAATCCGCGTAGTTCCCCGGTTCCAGCGTCGGGTCCAGGCCGGCGATCTTCACGCCGGTCGCGGCCTGCGGCGGCGACTGGCTCTCGTCGCTACCGCCACCATCGGGCGTCTGATGCGGAGGCAGGTTCGCCATCGGGTTATCCCTTCCACTGGAACAGGGTTAGCTTGCCTGGCGCGCGCCCCGCGCACCCATGAACCCGGGGCGCGCGCCAGCGTTGGGGGTCAGCCGCCCTTGAACGCCTTGACCGCCGTGGTATCGACGAGGGTTCCGTCGCCGCGGAGCAGGCAGCGGAAGCTGATCAGGTCCGTGTCGAACTTGAAGTCGTCGGACCGCTCGAACCGTATCCCGCCCACCAATCGGACGAAGAACTGGGCGAAGTCGCCGAAGAACAGGGAGAAGTTCCCGGTGGCGACCGACTGGACGTACGGGTCGGCCACCAAGGGCTTTCCCAGGAGCAGGTCCGGCGACCCGAGGACCGTGGACGGTTCCCACACCGGCCGCCCGACCGTGTCGGTGAGCTTCCGCAAAACAGCCACTGTTTTGTCCGCGCACATCCAATAGCACGACCTGGACTGGCGGTACGGGGCGATCACCGAGTACTCCATGTCCACCAGGTTCGCGTACGTGGGGCCGCCGGTGACCCAGTTGACCCCGGTCGGGCCGGTGGCGGTCGTCGGGCCCGTCACGCCCGGGCTGGCGGAGGTGGCGAACGTCAGCCCGGAGGGGACGGTGCTGCCCGCGCCGAGGATCAGGTCCGACCCGAACGCGTTCCCCACCGCGCGGCCGGCCTGCATCGCCAGGTAACCCAGCAGGTCCACGGAGTTGTCGTCGATCAGCTCGCGTGCCACGTAGATGGTGCGGCCGTACTTGTACGCCGACAGGGTCGTCTGCGCGAACGTCGGGTCACCCGAGGTGATCTGCGCGCCCTGGCCAAATACCGCACCGGACACGTGCGCGGTCGCCTTCGGGATCTGCAGCGTCTCGCCGCCGCTGGTGTTCAGCACTGTCGGCCCGGCCTGCATGATGCCCGACACTTCGATCAGGTAGGCGATCAGGCGGTCGTAGAAGTCCGTCGGGACCACGCCGGTGCCGGTGCCGGAGTTCGACAGCAGGGTACGGACTTCTTCCATGCCGAACGTGCCGCCCTGGTGCTTCACCTCCAGCGACCGGGCTGCGCCCTGCGCGCCGCGGATCAGCGCGCGGATCTCCGCGTTGATGTCCCGCCCGTCGGAATCCGCCGGGTGGGAGTACCCGTCGGTGCCGCGGCGGTACTCGGCGGGGCGGCGGCCGATCGCGTCGAACGCCTTGTCCGTGTCGGACTGGCGCCGTTCCGCGGTCAGGACGCCCTCGAGCTGCCCGTCGACGCGGTCCATCTCCTCCATGAGCCGCTCCCACGTCCCCTGCTCCTCCGGGGTCATGTCACGGTTCTCGGTGGCCGCGTCCTCCACGTACTTGCGGGCCTCGGCCCACAACGACTGCCTGCGGTCCTGCAGGCGCTTCGCAACCTCGCTTGCCACGGCGGCTGCTCCCTTCCAAGGGGTGGGTGAATGGTTGCCGTGCGCGGCCTCGGTTGCGTTGCCTGAAACCGCTATTCAGTTGTCCTGCGGGGAAGTCAGTCCAGCGGGGGGCCGAACCGCTTCTCCATCAGCTTCATCATCGCCGCCGCGCCGGTGACCTTCGGCTGGTACGACGGCCGGTCGGTGCGGGCGAAGAACCGGCGCAGCTCATCCGCCGCGGCCATCGACCGGACCTCCTCCAGCGGCGCGGACATCGCCGCCGCCAGCGACCGCAGCCCCGCGGTCGCGTCCGGGTACGCCGGGTCCAGCACCGGCGCCACGTCCACCAGCTCCACATCGTGCAAGACCCGCATCGGGTAGTTCTGGTCCGTCGTGGACCACTCGTCGCCGCCGGCCGCGCAGCGGAACGCGAACGAGGAGAACCGGATGTCACGGCGCTCCACCAGCTCCAGGATGTCCGCGCGGGACTGCGGCGGCAGCACCGAGTAGTCCAGGCCGACCCCGTCGGTGGACAGCTGCAGGTACCCGCTGGCGGACGTGCCCAGGACCATGTTCGGGTCGTGGTTGTACCGGCAGACGACGTTCGGCCAGCTGTCCGCCCGGGACCGGTTGAACGCCCCGGTGCCCACCTTCTCCACGAACCCGCCGAGGTTGCGGGACAGCACGTCGAACACCGCCCCGTACCCGCCGATCCGCTGCCCGTCCGCCGCCGTGCGGACCTCGATCACGCCGGGGGTGAACCGCCGCTCCGTCTCCCCGCCGTGCGACCGGCCGCCGTTGTCACTGGCCACGTCCGCGCCGAGTTTCTTCATCGCGGCCCGGATGCGGTCCTTCACCTCGGACAGGGTGACACCGTTCATCGGGTACTGCGAGGCGTTCTTCGGCATGTTGATGTACGCCCACGCCGCCCGGATGTGCTCTTCGGTGTCGATGGGGTACTTGCCGTTCTTGGGGTCGGCATAGGTGACGTTGCCGTACGGCTTCTTGCTGCTGCTGCTGTCAGCCATGCCCGTTTCCGTTTCCTTGGTTTACCGGCTGCTTACCGTTAGGGGACGCCTGCCCGTTGCTCGCGGCCGGGGCCTGCGTCGTGGGGTAGATCGGCGGCGGCGGCTGCGCCACCTGCGCCTCCTTCGCCAGGGTGAGCGCCTGCTCCCTGGCCAGCGTGTCCGCCGGGCTTTCGGTGACAAGGTTCTCGAACGACTTCGGGATCTCCTTGATCCCCCGCGCCATCGCCACCAGCACCTGCAACGGCAACGGGTCATCCCCGACCGCGCTGCTCACCAGCGGCAGGCCCTCCGCCCGGGCCACGTCGTTCTGCGTCATCACCCCGACATCCCGCGCCGTCCGGTACACGTTCCACCGCGTCTCCGGCGTCATCCGCAACCTGGCGTCCCGGTTGAACTGCATGTACTGCGACGCCGGCAGGTACTCCGCCAGCGCCTCCTCCAGCCGCACCAGCCACGGGTCCAGGGAATCCTGGATGAAACCGATCTGCTCCGATTCCACGTTCGAGTACCGCATGTCACCCGTGGACGTCGCCCCGCCGACCTTGTGCGCGGGCACCCCGTAGATCGCCGCGATCTGCGTCGCGTTCATCTGCATCGCATTCAGGAACTGCGCCTCATCCGGCGGCACCACGATCGGCGTGTACTCCCAGTCCCGGCCCAGCACCAGCGGCTCCCGGTTGCGCTGCACCGCCACCAGCTTCCGCCGGATCACGTTCGACTGCTCTTCCTCCACCTCATATTCGGCGTTCTTGAACACCCCCGGCGGCGCACCGCCGGACTTGTACCACCCCGCGCCGTACGCCAGGGCGTCCATGCCGGACTCGATCAGCATCTGGAAGTGGCGGATCACCGACACCCCCCGCGTCTGCCCGGGGACCGTGAACGCCCGCACCAGCAGCAACTGCTCCCGCGGCACCGTCTTCCCGGCGTAGTAGAACCGGGTCTTCGCCGGGTTGAACGGGGAAGAGTCCTGCACCGCCATCAGCTCCGGCGGCAGCCATTCGACAGTGGTCGGGAATCCATACCCGTCGGTTTGGGTGATCAGCCCGAACGCCGTCCCGTCCAGCGCCGCCGACGAAACGTACTGGTACTTCCAGTCGAACTTGTTCAGGAACGCCGACGGCTTCGACAGCAACTGCCCCAGGGGCATCTTCACCTGCTGGTCACCGGCGTCGCGGAACTGCTCCCACGGCAACTGCGCCACGCCCTCAGCCAGCACCCGCACACACGAATACACCGGCTGCAACCGCAGCGCGCCGTCGATGCCGCCCGCACTGTACTGACGCGACGGGTGCAGCGGGCCGCCCACATCAAACCTTACGTACGGGTCATCCCACGGGCGCCACGGCACCCCGCCGATCGCCCGCGACTCCGCCCGCGCCGCGTTCACCCGGTCAAGAACACCCACAACGTCACGCACCCAGGCGCTTGGCCGCGTCGCGCCAGTGATCCCGCTCCGCCGTCAGGCTCGTGATCTGCCGGCCCCGCGACGGGCCGTGCTCGGCCTCCCACCCCACCCGCACCGCCGTCCACGACCACGCGAACGCCAGCCACAACACGGCGAACGCCCGCGACGTCACCCACCCCAGCCCGAACAGGACCGCGGCGATCAAGGTGAGGACCGCGCGGCCGAACTTGACCTGCTTAGCCTGCTCGGTGATCTCATCAACCGGCACCCGGTCCAGCACTGCGGTCATCCAACGCTCCTCAGCAGGTCATACGGTGCCAGCCGCCCGCGGCCGAACTTGTTGAACCCCCACAGCGCCAGCGACGCGCTCACGATCGGGCCCAAGTCCACGACCAGGTTCTTCCGGTCCCACGCCAGCGCGTCCGACAACGGCCGCGACGTCGCCCCCGCCAGCGACCGGTCCAGGGACTCCTGCCCCAGATGCCGCAGCCCCTTCGACGCCACCGCGTCACGGAACTGCCCGAACGCCTGCGCCGCATCCCGCGCACTGAACGGGCTGGCCACCTCCACCCCCGCCTTCAGCAGGCCCTCGATCAGCGCCCCCGCATGCGACGACGGGTCCACCACGATCGCGCACGGCCGGTGCCGCTTCCGCAACTCTGCAAGCCGCGGCACCACCCAGTTCACGTCCCGGTGGTGATCAACCACCTCCACGTGCGCCCGGCCATCCGGGCGCAGCCCGCACGCCGAAATCGTCGCCCACTGCTTGTGCGGCGCCACCAGCGTCACCTCAGCGCCGAAAGCCACCGGGTCACCCGCCGAGCTCGACGGGACCGCCAGGGCGTCCCAGTCCTCCCGCGGGATCACCTGCCACGCATCCGCCAAGTCCGTCGGGTACATCCCCACCCCCAGCCGCTCCCGCGCAAACGCCCCCGCGTCCAAAGAAGCCCGCTCCAGCCCGATGTACTCCGGCGAAATCCTGATGCCCATCCCCGGATTCGCCCGCGCCCAATCCCGGGGATCCGCCGGATCGTAGTCATCCGGGTCCACCGACCACTCGAAAAACGCCAGCGACCCGTCCCCGCCGGCCAGGCCGCGCGCCCGGATGCGGCCCAGCTGCACCGACGTCGGCTCACCCGCCGTCGAGGTGTACCACACCTGCGGATTCGGCCTGGTCGACAGCGTCGGCAGCATCGACGCCATCGCGTCCTCAGAGATGTTGAACGCCTCGTCCAGAATCACCAAATCGGCGGCGAACCCCCGGCCCGCGCCCGCCGACCGGGCGATGAACCGCAGGCGGCGCCCGTTCCTCAGCTCAATCGACTCACTGCCGTGCGACCGGATCACCTTCGCCACTTCCCGGTGAAAGTCCGGATTGTTCTCGATAAGCCCCAGAATCCGCCGGAAAGCATCCGCAGCCGTATCAAACTTGTGCGCGCTGTGCAGGATCAGCTCCACCCCGCCGAACAGGAACAACGCCGCCAGCTCCAGCGCCTCAATCACGGAGCCCTTACCGTTCTGCCGGCTGACGATCAGCCCCGCCTCGAACGCCGCGTGACGGTCACCGCGCGTCGCCAGCGCCTGCCGCAGCACGTACCGCTGCCAGTCATCCAGCACCAGCCCCGCCTGCGCGGCCAGCTCGATCGCGTCCTCGCCCTGCGACCAGTCGTCCGCCGGCGGCAGCGAGCACAACCGCGGGCGCTGCTCACCCAGCGGAACGGGCGGCACGCCGGGCCCGGAGGTCATCGATCGCGCTCCTCGCCTTCGGCGCCGCCTTCAGCAGCTCCGTCATCGTCACCCGCAGCTCCCGCGCCGCCTGCGCCGACGCGCCCAGCCGCTTGTCCGTGCCAACGTCGCCGTCAGTGCCGGCCTCGTCGAGCAACCTGGCCAGCGCCAGCGCCGACGCGGCCAGCGCGCAAGCGCGATCGGCCGGTGGCAAACGCCGCAGATCACGCCGCACTGCCAGGGTGACCGGCCCGGCTCGTTTCGCCACACGGCCCTCCGTTACGGTGCGTGACAAATCTGCTGGGTCCCCGCGCGAGACTCAGGGGGGGGAGCCCAGATGGGGGCGGCGTCAATCGAGATCCCTACTGAAAAACTAGGGTTCTGTTTGCGCAGGTCAGCGCGCTGTTCAGCGGTTCAGCCATCCCGGAGGGCCGACAGGCATGCCTGGCACTCCCCGGATTGCCCGGACCATGGTTACGGATTGTGACCGGTAACCATGGGCGGGATGGCTTCACTTCCCGCGCCGCCGTCACCGTCCTGCGCGCTGCGCGGGTCCTGTTTCCTCGCCGGGCACCGTCTGACGTGTTGCAGTGGGCATGCTCCAGGCCACGGTAGGCCGTCTTGTCATCGGTGTGACCCAGATGGATGGCTTGCGGAGGACCCCACATCGGCTGGCCACATCTGCTGCAGGGATCTCCCGGCGACCATGCAGCCATCAATGCGCGGCGCAGCTGCTGGTGCTCGTAGCCGTAGCCTTCGGCGGTGGTGTGACCAGGTACGCGCACGCGCGGCTTACGTGGCCTGCGCCTGCGCACGGTTCAGGGAGCCGGTGGTGCTGCGGCCCGCTCGGCCGCAGTGGCCGTGTCCAGGTCCGCCACCGCGGCGGTGAGCCCGGACAGGTCCAGTGCCGGGTTGGCGCCTTGCAGCGCGGCGATCTCGGCTTTGATGGCGGCGAGGGCGGTGTTCTGCTTGGCGACGTCGGCTTCGATTTCCTGCGCCGCGGCGTTGAGGTCGTCCTGCTGGGTCATGAGCTTGTTCACCTTGACGTTGAGGGCACCGATGGCGTTGAGGATGTCCTGGTGGGTGACGATGCCGAACCACATGGCCACCTCCCCGCAACGGGATGTTACAGGTCGAATA
>Ga0306925_10001728_pt1 | contig 18214 bp, 13 predicted proteins | sample flu12Cox44000176_FD_203755 | JGI IMG/M metagenome (GOLD analysis project Ga0306925, IMG submission 203755) | Lab enrichment of tropical soil microbial communities from Luquillo Experimental Forest, Puerto Rico - flux8day.12C.oxic.44.000.176 (v2)... | ecosystem: Environmental > Terrestrial >... | reverse complement strand
CTGGGCAATTGCCACCCGCCCCCGGCGGGGGGGGGGTCCCCCCAAATTTTCTTTTTTTTTTTTTTTTGTGTTTTCTTTTTTGGGGGGGGGCCCCCCCCCCCCCCCCCACCGCGACCGGGAGGGAGGCGGCAGTTTTAGCCAAGCGAACCCAGAGGAGCGCCGGTGCTTTTGGCCAAACGAACCCGAGGCGTAGCAGTCCTGGCCAAACGAACCCAGAGGAGCGCAGCCGCCTTTTGCCAACGAACCCCAGGAGATATGTAATCTGAGGTTGTAGAGACCATAAAATGCACTTCGACGAAGCCGTTTTTGCAAAACGAACCCAAAGTTCCTTGAAACAATAACCCATCGCGAACCGTTCGGCGGCTCGCTCACCAGCGGTGCAACAAACTCGGTCATACCTCCCCTCAGGGGAGGTCGATCGCTGGGAGCGTAGCGACCAGCGATCGGGTGGGGTTTCTTGCTGCCTGGGAGGCTGTGGCCAGTCCCCACCCGGCCTCGCTTCGCTCGGCCACCCTCCCCTGCGGGGAGGGAATCACTCCTGCTCGGTGAAGCGCCCGCCCACCAGCGCGGCCAAGGCCTCGACCACCTCGTTCGCCTCGCGCCCCGTCGCCTCCACGGTGATGCTGCTGCCGGGACCGGCGGCCAGCATCATCAGCCCCATGATGGAAGTGCCGCCTACCACCTCCTGTCCGCGCCTGACCTTCACGTCGGCGTCGAACTTCTCCACCGTCTGCACGAATTTCGCGGAGGCGCGCGCGTGCAGGCCCTTCTTGTTGCGAATCTCGAGGACGCGCGTGACGCATGCCTCGCCCCCGCCGGCGGGCGCCGCGTCGTTGGCGCTGTCCCCGGCAGTCATTTCCCGGTGAGAACGCGGCTCGCGATGGTGATGTATTTGCGCCCGGAGTCCTGCGCGGCGGCGACCGCCTCAGGCAGCGGGCACTCGTCGCGCACCTTGGCGAGCTTGACCAGCATGGGAAGATTGATGCCGGCGAGCACCTCGACCTTGGGACGGCCCATGACCGAGATCGCGAGGTTCGAGGGCGTGCCGCCGAACATGTCGGTGAGGATGGCGACCCCTTCGCCCGAGTCCACGCGCTTGACCGCCTCGATGATGTCGTTGCGGCGCTGCTCGACGTCGTCGTCGGGATCGATGGTCACCGCCTCGATCTGGGATTGCGGCCCCACCACATGCTCAAGCGCCGAGCGGAACTCGAGCGCGAGCCGCCCGTGCGTGACGAGAACGAGACCGATCATCGAGCCCCCTGCCGACGGACCCCGTTTGCACCGCGGGAAAAGGCGAGCATCATGAGCATCCCGATGCCGCGCGCAAGGGCGCAAAGCGCATTTTGGATGCCGTGTTGCATTGCGGTCAACAACCCCTGCCGGCGCCCATCATGCGCCCGGGAGGGTTACTTTTGTCCCGCCGGGGCCCCCCGCAAGGCTCCCCGACCAAGCCTTAATGTCGCAACTCTATCCCATCCCCGAGCCCCTCACCCGCTCGCGACCTCTCCCCACCGGGGGGAGGTTATCCGTGCTTGCCGCACGCTCGATCACCTCTCCCCACCGGGGAGAGGTCGGCGCCGAAGGCGCCGGGTGAGGGGGCCCCAGCCAAGGCGGGAAGGCGCTCAGGAAGCCGCGGCGGTGGTCAGCGTCGCGAGCACGGCCGGCAACGGTTCCACGCCGGGCGCAACCGCAAGCCGCGGCAGCGCAATACCGGCGATGATGGCATCGCCGCAAGCCGGCATGCGTTCGGCGTCCTCGGCCGCAAGATCGACCACGAGGCCCACCACGGCGCACGGCTCGTGCGGCATCCGCCGGATGCCGAGCCCGCGCACCTCGATCATCCCCGCCAGCGCAGGCGCGGGGCGCGCCAGAAGGCGCCCGTGGCAGGGCTCGAGATGAACGCGGTCATCGCCCACCAGCCGCGCGAAGGGCAGGAGCCCAGTCTGCGCGGCCTCGATGATGGCAAGCGCAAGCCGCGACTTGCCGCTTCCGGCTGGCCCGCGGATGAGCACGGCGCGCGCGCTCGCAAGCACCGCAGACGCATGCACGCTCGGCGCCTCACCCGCCATCACATCGCGGGCAGCCGCACTGTGAAGCGCGCGCCGAGGATGTTTTCGCCGTCGCCGCCCTCCGACGCCGCGGCGCGCCGGTTCTCCGCCCAGATACGCCCGCCATGCGCCTCGACGATCTGCCTGGAGATCGAGAGGCCGAGGCCGGAATTCTGTCCGAAATCCTGGTCCGGCCGATGGGTGTAGAAGCGCTCGAAGATCCGCTCCATCGCTTCCGCCGGGATGCCGGGACCGTCGTCCTCGACCACGATGTCGATGTCGTTTTTCAGCGGGCGGCAGGTGACGCGCACGGTACTGCCCGCCTTGGAGAACGAGCGGGCATTGTCGATGAGATTGTCCACCACCTGCCCGAGCCGGGAATCGTTGCCCGCGACGGTGAGGCCGCCGCTGCGCGCGCCCTCGAACTTGAGGCTCACGCGCACGCCGTCGTCGTGGCGCTCGTTGGCGACGCTCACCACGGTGGTGAGCAGCTTGACGAGGTCGATCGGCGCCGCCTCGTGACGCTGCATCTCCGCGTCGAGCCGGCTCGCATCGGAGATGTCCGAGATGAGCCGGTCGAGCCGCTTGACGTCATGCTGGATCACCGCCAGCAGACGGTCGCGGCTCTGCGCGGTCTTGGCCAGCGGCAGCGTCTCTACCGCCGAGCGCAGCGAGGTAAGCGGATTCTTAAGCTCGTGCGCGACATCCGCGGCGAAGCTCTCGATCGCCTCGATGCGGGTATAGAGCGCATCCGTCATGCCGCGCAGCGAGCCGGCGAGATGCCCGATCTCGTCGCGCCGGTGGCTCAGATCGGGGATCTCCACGCGCGAGTGGATGCGCCGGCGCACGAGCTGCGCGCTTTCCGCCAGCCGCCGTACCGGGCCGGCGATTGTTCCCGCGAGCAGGAAGGAGAGCACCACCATGACGCCCGAGGCGATGAGGAACAGCTTGAAGATGGCGACCCGCTCGGCGCCCACCATGTTGTCGATGTCGGCGCCCTGGGTCGAGAGCATGAGCGCGCCGCGCACGGCGCGGAAGCGCTGCACCGGCACTGCGACCGAGACGATCGCCTCGCCGCGCTCGTTGATGCGCACCTGGCTCGATTTGAAGCCCTGCAGCGCGTTTGCGACCTCGCTGTAGCCGCGGCCGTCCTGCGGCCCGAGCTCGCGATAGCGCGGCAGCGTGCCGCGGCCGAACCAGGTCCGGAACGCGACATAGGTGCGCTCGATCAGGCTCGGCCTGGAGGTCGGCGGCGGCAGGTCGAAGCGCAGCACGTCGTAGAAATTGCGGCTGTCGAGGATGAGGCCGCCGTCGGGGCCGAAGATGCGCGCGCGCGTGTTGGTCGGCGAGACGAGCCGGCGCAGCACCGGAGCGACGCGCTCCGGGTTGATGGAAAACTCAAGGCCCGCGAGCGACTCATCCGACGGCCCGTAGCTCTCGCCCGCCTGCAGGTCGAGCAGCCGCTGCGGATCGATCGCAATGGTATCGGGGTCGACCGTCGCCGAGGCAGCGAGCGCGCCCGCGATGATCTCGCCTTGCACCAGAAGGCTCTGGATGCGCGCGTCGATGAGGCCGGCGCGGAACTGCGAGAGATAGAGGACGCCGATCACCAGCGCGAGCAGGCCGGTGACGTTGAGGAAGATGATCCGGCGCGTCAGGCTCGCGAAGCTGACGCGGACAAAGAGATGCCAGCCCTGGCGCAACAGCTCGACGAGGCGTCCGCGCCGCGCGGCGAGCGGCGGCGCGTCCTCGAGCGCAAGCGGCTCGGCAGCGAGTTCGGCAAGGCTCTGCGGCGTTCGTTCGAGCACGGTCGCTCCGGCTGTGCGTGTGCCCCTTCTGTCATTCCGGGGCGAGGCCGAAAGGCCGAGCGCCCCCGGCGTCCGGCCTCACATTTCCTTGAACCGGTAGCCGACACCATAGAGCGTCTCGATCATGTCGAAGTCGTCGTCGGTTCCCTTGAACTTCTTGCGCAGGCGCTTGATGTGGCTGTCGATGGTGCGGTCGTCGACGTAGACCTGATCGTCGTAGGCGGCATCCATCAGCGCGTTGCGGCTCTTGACCACGCCGGGCCGGCTGGCGAGCGCCTGCAAGATCAAAAATTCGGTTACCGTGAGCGTCACCGGCTCGTTCTTCCACGTGCAGGTGTGACGCTCGGGATCCATGCGCAACAGCCCGCGCTCGAGCACCTTGGCTGCGTCCGTCTCCTTCGGCGCGCTGCCGTCCTTCGGCGTCGAGCGACGCAGGATCGCTTTCACGCGCTCGACCAGAAGGCGCTGCGAGAACGGTTTGCGGATGAAATCGTCGGCGCCCATCTTGAGCCCGAACAATTCGTCGATCTCCTCGTCCTTGGAGGTGAGGAAGATCACCGGCATGTCGGACTTCTGGCGCAGCCTGCGCAGCGTCTCCATCCCGTCCATGCGCGGCATCTTGATGTCGAGAATGGCAAGATCCGGCGGACTGGTCTTGAAGCCGTCGAGCGCAGAAGCGCCGTCGGTATAGGTCATGATTCGGTAACCCTCGGCCTCGAGGGCGATCGAGACCGAAGTGAGAATATTGCGGTCGTCGTCGACGAGAGCGATGGTCGGCATGACCCCTTCCTGGCGTTCGTGCGCACGCCCCCTCGGCCTTGAAGCCCCCAAAGCAAGGCCGAAATGTGACGAATCGCGGCAAGCGCATGATTCGCCAATGGCTTCGTGTAGCATAGCCCCCCAGCCCGCCCGAGGCAAAAAGGTGGCGTGAGCCATTCGTCGCACTGGGCCTGCTAAGGAGACACCCGTGGAACCGAGCCCCGCTTTCGATCCGGCCCTCGCCGCCAAGAAGCTCCTGCGCGAGAGCCGTTCAGGGGCGCTGGCGACGCTGCTGCCCGCATCCGGCGGCCCTTATTGCTCGCTGGTCAATGTAGCGAGCGCCGCCGACGGGGCACCGCTCCTTCTGATCTCACGGCTTGCGGTCCACACCCGCAACCTTCTCGCCGACCCGCGGGTTTCGCTCATGCTTGATGAGCGCCGTGAGGGCGACCCGCTCGAAGGCGCGCGGGTGATGCTGCAGGGAAATGCCGCCGCCACCGACGATCCCGCCGCGCGCCGGCGCTATCTCGCACGCCACCCCGAGGCGGAGATGTTTGCGGGATTCGCCGACTTCGCGTTCTACCGCATTGCGGTCACCGGCGCGCATCTGGTCGCCGGCTTCGGCCGTATCGTCGATCTCAAGCCATCTGACATCCTTACGGAAACCGCTGACGCGGCCGCGCTCCTCGCAGCCGAGCCGGAGATCGTGGCGCACCTCAATGCGCAGAGCGCGCAAGCTATGGCGCACCATGCCGGCAAGCTCGTCGCCGCGCGCAGCGGGCAGTGGCGCTGTGTCGGCATCGATCCCGAAGGCCTCGATCTGCAAAATGGTCGCGCGGCGGTGCGGGTTACTTTCTCGGAGCGTGTCCGCACGCCCGAGGCGCTGCATCGGGCGGTGAGGCAGGTTGCCGGATAATGTTGCGGCGCAGCATTGGAACTTATTGCTGCTTCAAACCTTGCTCGGTGCAGGAACGACCGGAATAAACTCTACGCAGCTTGCACCTTGGCAGGGCATTTGAACCCTCCTAAGGTCGCCGCGCGCAACGGGTTCCAGCAATTGCCTGACCCGCTTTATGTCAGAAGGGGAGTGCGTCCGGCGCCGGCCGGGCTCGTCGAGGAGGCAACAGTCGTGCAGGAAACCGGTCTGAGGAACTCGAGCTGCGGCGCCGACAAGTTCGGCTTCAAGGAGCTTGCCGCCGTCCATTGGAACCTGACCGCGCCCGCCCTTTACGAGCATGCCATTGTGGCTCGGGAGGCCTTGCTGGTGGAGGGCGGCGCGCTCTGCGCGCAGACCGGGACCCATACCGGCCGCTCGCCCAAGGACAAGCACACGGTGGTCGACGAGCTTACCGAAAGCTCGGTCTGGTGGGAAGGCAACCGCAAGATCAGCCAGGCCAATTTCCAGCGGCTGTACGAGGATTTCATTGCGCATGCACGCGGCCGCAAGCTGTTCGCGCAGGACCTCTATGGCGGCGCCGATCCGACGTACCGGATCAAGACCCGCGTTTTCACCGAGCTCGCCTGGCATTCCCTCTTCATCCGGCAATTGCTGATCCGCCCCCAGCGCGCAGAGCTCGCCTCCTTCGTTCCCGATCTCACCATTGTCGATCTGCCCTCGTTCAAGGCCGACCCCGCGCGCCATGGCGTGCGAAGCGAGACCGTGATCGCCATCGATTTCAGCCGCAAGATCATTCTGATCGGCAACTCGTCCTATGCCGGCGAGATCAAGAAGTCGGTGTTCACCACGCTCAATTTCTATCTACCGGCGCAGGGTGTCATGCCCATGCATTGCTCGGCCAATGTCGGCCGCGAAGGCGACGTTGCGCTGTTCTTCGGGCTCTCCGGTACCGGCAAGACGACGCTCTCTGCTGATCCCAACCGCGTGCTCATCGGCGACGACGAGCACGGCTGGGGACCCGACGGCGTCTTCAATTTCGAGGGCGGCTGCTACGCCAAGTGCATCAAGCTCTCGCAGGAAGCGGAGCCGGAGATCTATGCGGCCACCAACCGGTTCGGTGCGGTGCTGGAAAACGTGGTGATCGACCCGCAGACCCGCATCCCCAACTTCGACGACGATTCACGGACAGAGAACACGCGCTCGGCGTATCCGCTCGAGTTCATGCCGCGCGCATCGCGCACAGGACGCGCCGGACATCCCCGCAACATCATCTTCCTGACCGCCGACGCCTTCGGCGTGATCCCGCCGATCGCCAAGCTCACGCCGGCGCAGGCGATGTATCATTTCCTTTCCGGCTACACCGCCAAGGTGGCGGGCACGGAGAAGGGGCTGGTCGGTGTCCAGCCTGAATTCTCGACCTGCTTCGGCGCGCCGTTCCTGCCGCGCCCGCCCGCGGAGTATGGCGCGGTGCTGCGCGATTTCATCGCGCGCCACAAGGTCGACTGCTGGCTCGTCAACAGCGGCTGGACCGGCGGCATTTACGGCGTGGGCCGGCGCATGCCGATCAAGGCGACGCGCGCCCTCGTCACCGGCGCGCTCGACGGCTCGCTCAAGGCGGTGAATTTCCGTACCGATCCCTATTTCGGCTTTTCAGTGCCGACCTCGGTGCCGGGGATCGAGCCGCATTTGCTCTATCCCATGAAGACCTGGCGGGACAAAGCCGCCTTCGACGACACTGCGCGCAAGCTCGTCGGCATGTTCCAGACGAACTTCATCAAGTACGAAGAGGACGTCGACGCCGAGGTGCGCTCGGCCGCGCCGGAGGTGCGCATCGCGGCTGAGTGATGCGCGCGACGCCTCGCCTCGACAACGACGGCCGGTAGGGGCGAGGCACGCCCCTACGCAGAATTAACAGAAACAATCAGCTGCGCCCGGGGGAGAGCCGGTTGAAGCGCTCCTTCTGCTCGTCGCTGAGCGAGCCGTAGAATTTCGCCAGCGCCGGCTGCACGGTATCCACCGCGTGCAGCATGGCGTCGAGCCTCTGCTCCATCGCTTCGAGGCGCACCACCGGCGTGAGCGGCTTGTAGGTGGGACAGTTCGATTTGAGGACCTCGCCCGCCTGCGCGATCGCAGTCTGCAAATCGCGATACGCATTGCGCTGGGCATCGTCGGGCTGCACCATGCGTTCGATCCGCTCCATGGGTAGCGCCGCTATACCCGTCGCGCGCTCGCTGCACGCCTGGTCGAGATCGCGGCGCGCCTGCTCCTCATTCTGCTCGTCGGTGCCGGAGCCGAGCGAATTGAAGCGCGCGCGCTGCTCGTCGTTGAGCAGATCGTAGAATTTTGCCAGCGGCTCGCGCACGGTGCGCACCGCCTCGAGCATGGCGGAAAGCCGCTCGTGCATGGCCGTGATGCGCCCGTTCGGCGTGCTCGCAAGCGAGCTGGGGCACGCGTTCCTGAGAATGTCGAGCGATCTTGCCATGGCGGTGCGCAGCTCCTCGAGCGCGGCGCGCTGCGCCTCGTCGGGCTCGACCACCTTCGCAATCTCGTCGATGCGCCAGTCGGTCACGCCAGCGGTCTGGCCGCTGCAGATGACGCTTGGCTCGACGCCAGGGCTTCTGCTCCCCGGCGCGCCCGGCCTCGCATTCACGCGAACAGCGGGGGTCGCGGGATAAGGGCCGGTTGCGACGTAGCCGCCGGGCTGCGTGTAGTCCTCCGGAGCGTAAAGGCCGAACATGCCGTCGTAGAGATCGTCATACGCATAGGGCCAGAACGTGTCGTACGCGTAGGGATAGAACGTGTAATCGAGGAAATCGTCATAGGCATATGGCCAGAACAGTGGGCCGAACCAGCCGATCACGATCGGGAAGAACCGCCGGTGAAAATGCCGCCAAGGCAGGTGCGCAAAGCGACCCTGGAAGGTCGCGTGCGTGAGCCCTGGGCGCTGCGCGATGAACGGGTTGTGCAGCGTCCGGGCGAGGCCGTGCGGGCCTGCCAGCGCGAAGGCGCGGCCCGTCGGGCTTGCCGCCGGCACGTGCGTCAATGCGCGCGGGTTGGCGATCGCCCCGGTGGCGACGGGATGGGATGAGCGGTCCACCGGGCGGGCGAAATGTTGTGCGGCCACGTTGGGCGTGTGGATGGCCGGCCGCGCCATATGCGGTGGCATGTGTGGTGTCATGTGCGGTGCCGAAATGTGCGGCGTCGCCATGTGCGGAATGTGCGGTGTGGAGAAGTGCGGCGTCGACATATGCGGCGCAAAATGCGGCACCGACAGATGCGGTGCCGATATGTGCGGCGCAAAATGGGGTGCCGAGAAGCTCGGTGCGAAGTGCGGCGCCGAGAACGCGTGAAAGCCGCCGCCGCCGAAGCCGTGGAAGCCGCCGAAGCCACCGCCGTGGAAGCCGCCGCCACCAAAGCTGCCCCCGCCATGGAAACCTCCGCCGCCGCCAAACGGGCCGAGGCCGGCGTGGCCGCCAGCGCGGTGGAAATTAAGAGAAGCGAGGCGAGGCGAACTCCCGGTTGCTTCATGATACGGGCTCCCGATGGTAACCCCCCCCGTTATCATGTCCATTGAAATTGGCTTCTCCGCTCTCCCGATGCAACTGGTACTTATGCCAGTGCGACCGCATGGCTAATGCGCTCGGTATTGCCGCACCAACCCCAAGGGGACTCAGCGCGTGAACAGGGTTCCGGCGCCGTGGTCGGTGAGCAGTTCGAGCAGCACGGCATGGGGCACCTTGCCGTCGAGAATGACCACGCCTTGGACGCCCGCTTCGAGCGCGTAGATGCAGGTCTCGACCTTGGGGATCATGCCGCCGGAGATGGTGCCGTCGGCGATCAGGCGGCGCGCATCGTTAGCCGAGAGGTGCTTGATGAGGCTGTGCGACTTGTCGAGCACGCCCGGTACGTCGGTCAGCAGCAGGAGCCGCTTGGCCTTGAGCGCGCCGGCGATGGCGCCGGCGAAGGTGTCGGCGTTGACGTTGTAGGTGATGCCTCCCTTCGAGGTCGCGACGGGCGCCAGCACCGGGATCAGATCGCGCCCCAGGATCTGGGTGAGCACGGTGGTGTCGACCGCCTCCGGCTCGCCGACGAATCCGAGGTCGACGATCTTCTCGATCTTGGAGTGCGGATCGATGGTGTTGCGGCTTGCCTTGCGCGCCAGCACCATGTTGCCGTCCTTGCCGCACAGCCCCACCGCCTTGCCGCCGGCTTCGTTGATGAAGCCGACGATCTGCTTGTTGATCGAGCCGGCCAGCACCATCTCGACGATCTCGATGGTGGCGGCATCGGTGATACGCAGGCCGTCGGCGAATTGCGACTTGATACCGAGCCGGGCCAGCATGTCGCCGATCTGTGGCCCGCCGCCGTGCACGACCACCGGGTTGATGGCGGTCTGCTCCATCAGCACGACGTCGCGCGCGAAGCTTCTGGCGAGCTCATCCTCACCCATGGCATGGCCGCCGTACTTCACCACGACCGTCTCTTCGTCGTAGAGCTGCATGTGCGGCAGCGCCTCCGACAGGACGCGCGCGATGTCGTGCGGGGAGATGTTCATGGCAGGAATGTCCGACTGCGATCGGCGTCGGCGCCTTTTAGCGGGGCGCCGGCCCGCGAGGAAGGGGTCGGCTCCCGGCCGATGAAGCGCGCTCGGCAAGAAGAAGCGCGATCGCCGACCGCAGCTCGGGGAGCCCGGCGCCGGTGCGGGCGGAGGTCACGAGCGGCTGCGGGAACGCCGCCGGATGCTCGGCGATGGCGGGCATCAGTGCCGCGATCAGCGAGACGCGGTCGGCCTCCTTGACCTCGTCCGACTTGGTGAGCACCAGCTGATAATTCACCGCCGCCTGGTCGAGCGTCGCGAGAACGCCCGCATCGGAATCCTTGAGCCCATGACGGGCGTCGATCAGCAGGTAGACGCGCGCGAGATTTGCGCGCCCCCTGAGATATTCGTCAATGAGCGCGGTCCAGGCCTTGATCCTCTCCTTGGCGGCCGCCGCATAGCCGTAGCCCGGCATGTCGACCAGGGTCAGCGCCGAGGGTCCGGTGAAGAAGATCAGCTCCTGCGTGCGGCCCGGCGCGCGCGAGGTGCGCGCGAGCGCGCGCCGCCCGGTGAGCGCGTTGATCAGGCTCGACTTGCCGACATTGGAGCGCCCGGCAAACGCGATCTCGATGCCGCGCATGGGCGGCAGCGATGCCGCCGAGCCCGCCGCGGCGCGGAACTGCCAGTCGCCGGCGAACAGGCGCCGCCCGGCCTCGATGTCGGCGCGGGTGAGAGGCATCGGATGACCATCCCGGATTTCGCTGCGCTCAATCCGGGCTACGGGTGTGCGGGCATCATGCCTTCTTCTTCTTGGCGAACAGGGCCTTGAGATTGTCGAGGAGCTCGACCTTGGCGCCGTGCTTGCGCATGATCACGCTCTGCTGGAGGACCGAGAGCGTGTTGTTCCACGCCCAGTAGATCACGAGCCCCGCGGAGAAGCCCGCCAGCATGAACGTGAAGATGATCGGCATGTAGTCGAAGATCATCTTCTGCGCCGGATCCGGCGGCGGCGGATTGAGCTTCATCTGGAACCACATGGTCACGCCCATGATCAGCGGCCACGGGCCGAGATGGAGGAAGCTGCCGATGACCGGCACCACGGTCGGATCCCACGGGATCAGCCCGAACAGGTTGAACACGGTGAGCGGATCGGGCGCCGAGAGATCCCTGATCCAGCCGAAGAACGGCGCATGGCGCATCTCGATGGTGATGAACAGCACCTTGTAGAGCGAGAAGAACACCGGAACCTGGATCAGCATGGGCAGGCAGCCGGCGACCGGATTGACCTTCTCCTTCTTGTAGAGCTCCATCATCGCCTGCTGCTGCTTCATCTTGTCGTCGGCGAAGCGCTCACGGATGGCCATCATCTCCGGCTGCACCGCCTTCATCTTGGCCATGGAGGCGTAGGACTTGTTGGCGAGCGGGAAGAACAGGATCTTGATGAGAACGGTCACGATCAGGATGGCGACGCCGAAATTGCCGACCCGGTGAAAGATCCAGTCGAGCGAGAAGAACATCGGCTTGGTGATGAAATAGAACCAGCCCCAGTCGATGAGCAGGTCGAACTTGTTGAGCGAAAGCGCCGTGTTGTAGCCATCGACGATGGAGACGACCTTGGCGCCGGCAAAGAGGCGCGCGTCCGTCGTGCCGGTGCGGCCCGGCGCAATGGTGAGAGGGTCGAGACGGTAGTCGGTCTGGTAGGTCTTGGTGTCGCCAAGCGGCGCAAACGCGAACTCGGCATGCACCCGGGCAGCGGTATCGGGCATCAGGGTGGCCGCCCAGTACTTGTCGGTGATGCCGAGCCAGGCATTGGTGACGTCGAAGGTCTCGGTCTTCTTGCTCTCGATGTCCTTGTAGGTCGCTCTTTGCTCGCCCTTCTCGCCCAAGACACCGATGAGCCCTTCGTGCAGGATGTAATAGCCGAGCGTCGGCGGTGTGCCGTGGCGCGATATGCGCGCGTAGGGATAAAGCGTCACCGCAGAGGCGCCGTTGTTGACGACCGCATCCTTGATGGTGAACAGGTAGTCGTCGTCCACGCTGATGGTGCGGCGGAACTCGAGCCCCTCGCCGTTGTCGTAGAGGAGCGTCACCGGCCGGCCGACCGAGAGCGCGCCGCTTCCTTCCTGCCGCCAGAGCGTGTCGGAGGTCGGCACCTTGGTGGCGGCTCCGGTCTCGACCAGCCAGCCGAACTCGGAATAGAACGGCGCCGGGCTGCCCGTGGGAGAGAGCAGCTCGATCGGCGGCGAGCGGGGATCGACCGTCTCGTGATATTTGATCAGCGCAAGATCATCGATGCGCGCGCCCTTGAGCGAGATCGAGCCGGCGACGCTCGGCGTTTCGATGCGCACGCGCGGTGACGCGGCGAGCGCCGCCTCGCGCGTCAGCGCCAGGGCGGGCACGCCCGCCGGCCGGCCCGGCGCCTGCGGGGCGGCGCCTGGCACCGGCTGGTTCGGTGCCGCTGCCTGCGGCGCAGGCGCCCCGGGGGCAGGCTGCACGCGTTCCTGCGCCTGCTGCTGTTGCAGCTGCTTCTGCTTTTCGACCTGGGGGAGGCCGAAATAGAGCTGCCACCCGATCAGCACGAGCGCGGACAGCACGATCGCGAGAATTGTGTTCTTCTGGTCGGTCATCTCTTCCGCACTGGCGGTTGGCTCGTCAAAAACTCGGTCATACCTCCGCTGGAGGGGAGGTCGGCGACCCCGGCCTTGCGCCGGGGGAGCCGGGTGGGGACCGAAACGCAGATATCTGTCGGATCTCCCCCCTTCATCCCACCCGGCCGCTTCACTTCGTTCGGCGCGTAGCCGACGCTTCGCGTCGGCGTTCTTAGCGCTAAGAACGGCGGCTGGAGGCCGCCTATGCTCCCCCTTTCAGGGGAGGTATGGGATCGGGTTGGCGTTGCTCGCATAGGACTAGCGCGCGCTTGAAATCTCTCACGATTTTCTCGAACGGCAGCGATAGCGCCGCGCGCCGTCCGACCAGCACATAATCATTTCCCGCGGCAAGGCCAGTCGCGCCGTAAAGCCGCACGATCTCCTTGAGCCGGCGGCGCACGCGGTTACGCTCGACCGCGGTTCCGACCTTCCTCGATACCGTAAAACCGACGCGTACCGGCCCTTCTTCCCCGCGGCGGCGAACCTGGAGCACGAATGCCGCGGTCGGCACCTTGGTCGCGGACGCGGCGGCAAGGAAATCGGCCCGTTGCCGCAGCCTCTCCAACTCAGGCGCTGAGCCGCTTGCGCCCGTGCGCGCGGCGGGCGCGGATGACCCGGCGGCCGCCCTTCGTCGCCATGCGCGCGCGGAAGCCGTGACGGCGTTTGCGCACCAGCTTGCTCGGTTGATAGGTCCGTTTCACCGATCGTTCTCCGCCGGCTCGCAAATGCCCGTGAACGCAGCATCAGACCGCGGCCCGCGCCTTGCGCTGTTGCCCGGACTGCCCGTACCACTGTCGGAATTCCGGAATTGCGCGGCTTATAGGGGAGGGGGCCCTTGCCCGTCAATTGCGGACATCGGGCATGCGGGCATCGTCACATGATCGTCAACAACGAGCAGCCGGCGACCATCGGCAATGACGCCCGCAAGTTTCGCTGGCGGCGGCTCATTCCGCTCATTGTCGTCGCGTGCATCTCGCTCGCCGTCTTCGCCATGGGATGGTACCGCCAGCTCTCGTTCGACAATCTCCTGCGCCATCACGACGAGCTGCGCAGCTTCATCGCCGCGCATGAGGCGTCCGCACTCGCCGCCTATGTCGCGCTTTACATCGCGGCGGTGGCCCTTTCGCTTCCGGTCGGCGCCTATATCAGCTTGGCCGGCGGGATGTTGTTCGGCGCCGTACTCGGCGGGATCGCCGCGGTGATCGGCGCGAGCATCGGCGCGGTCCTCATCTTCCTCATCGCGAAGAGCGCGCTCGGCGAGCAGCTTGTGCGCCGCGCGGGACCGGCGGCGGAGAGGATTGCGCAGGGCTTTCGCGAGGACGCCTTCAGCTATCTTCTCTTCCTGCGGCTGGTGCCGGCGTTCCCGTTCTGGCTGGTCAACCTCGTTCCCGCGCTCGCCGGGGTGCGGCTTGCGCCGTTTGCGGCGGCAACCGCGATCGGCATCATGCCGGCGACCTTCGCGTTTGCCTTCGTGGGCAGCGGGCTCGAAAGCGGCATCGTGGCGCAGAAGGCCGCCTACGAATCCTGCCTCGCGGCCGGGCGTGGCGATTGCAAGCTCGCGTTCCATGTCAGCGACGCGCTCACGCCGCAGCTCGTCGCTGCGCTCGTGGCGCTTGGCGTGCTCGCGCTCGTTCCGGTCGCGGTGAAACGGCTGCGGGGGCGCGGATAGCCATGACGGAAGCATTGACGCCGGACATCTGCGTGATCGGGGCGGGAGCGGGCGGGCTTACCGTGGCAGCGGCCGCGGCCGCGTTCGGCGTGCCGGTCGTTCTGATCGAGAAAGGAAAGATGGGCGGCGACTGCCTCAACAGCGGCTGCGTGCCGTCGAAATCGCTGATCGCGGCGGCGCGGCATGCGCATGCCATTGCGCGCGGGAAGATGTTCGGTGTTGTGGCGCGCGGCGTCGAGGTCGATTTCACGCGCGTGCACGCCCACGTGCACGAGGTGATCGCGGCGATTGCGCCAAACGATTCGGTCGAGCGCTTTAGCGCGCTGGGCGTGCATGTGATCAAGGGCGCGGCGCGCTTTCGCGATGCGCGCACGGTGACGGTGGCGCAGGCGTCCGGCGAGGACATCGAGATCAAGGCGCGCCGCTTTGTCATTGCCACCGGCTCGTCGCCCTCGCTGCCGCCGATTGCCGGGCTCAAGGAGACGCCGTGCCTCACCAATGAGACGGTGTTCGACCTCACCGTCGCGCCGGCGCACCTCATTGTCATCGGCGCGGGGCCGGTGGGGCTCGAGCTTGCCCAGGCCTTCCGCCGTCTCGGCAGCGCGGTCACGGTGATCGAGGCGGGCGAGCCGCTTGCCCGCGAGGACGCCGAATGCGCCGCCGTGGTGCTCGATGCGCTTGCGCGCGAGGGCGTGCGGTTGCGCCCCGGCACCGCGGTCGCGCGCGTGGCCGGCACGGACGGCAGCATCGAGGTGGTCGTGCGCGCCGAGCACGGCGAGGAGACGATCGCCGGCAGCCATCTGCTCATCGCCACCGGACGGCGCGCCAACGCCGATGATCTCAATCTCGAAGCCGCCCGCATCCGCCACGACGGCGCGGGCATCCTGGTGAACCGCCATCTCAAGACCGCGAACCGGCGTGTTTACGCTATCGGCGACGTGGCGGGCGGTGCGCAGTTCACCCATCTCGCCAGTCATCATGCCGGCCTCGTCATTCGCAACGAGCTCTTCCGCCTGCCGGTGCGCGTCAACGAGGACGGGGTGCCGCGCGTAACCTTCACCGACCCCGAGCTTGCCCATGTCGGGCTCACGGAGGCGCAGGCGCGCCGCGCGCGCACGCGCTTTGCCGTGCTGCGCTGGCCCTTCCACGAGAACGACCGCGCGCAGGCCGAGCGCGACACGCGCGGCCACATCAAGGTGGTGGTGGGCGGCGGGGGCAGAATCCTCGGCGCGACCATTGTGGGGCCGTCCGCCGGCGAGCTCATCACTGCCTGGACGCTCGCGGTGGAGCGGCGGCTCAAGGCGCGCACGCTGGCGGGCATGATCGTACCCTATCCGACGCTCGCGGAAGTTGGAAAACGCGCCGCCATCACCTATTACATGCCGGGTGCGACTCGCGGCTTTGTGCGGCGCGTCATCGCTTGGCTGCGCCGGTTCGGGTGAGCAGGTGCAGCGCGCCCCTCACCCCACCCTCTCCCCGTAAGAACGGGGAGAGGGAGTGCACGTCCGTGCCAGCACACGACAGGATGCTTGCACGGTGTTTCACTCCCTCTCCCCGCTGGACGGGGTCCCCGCGACGCTTGCGTCGCGGGGTGTCCTTGCGGGGAGAGGGTGGGGTGAGGGGCTGGGCGGAGAGATTTTTTGCATGGCCGAAGAGAGTGCCGCTGCAGCCAAGCCGAACGCGCCGCCCCCCCGCAGGCGAGGGCTTGGGCTCTCCGGCAAGCTTCTCCTCCTCACGGTGCTGTTCGTGATGATGGCGGAGGTGCTCATTTACGTGCCGTCCGTCGCCAATTTCCGCTTGAACTGGCTGCACGACCGGCTTTCCGCCGCCTACACCGCGGCGCTGGTGTTCGAGGCGGCTCCGGGCGGCATGGTACCGGATTCGCTGGGCAAGGCCATTCTCGACAGCATCGGCGCGCGCGCGCTGGCGGTGAAGATGGGCCAGCAGCGCCGGTTGCTGGCGGCTTCCGTGATGCCGCCCGCAATCGACCAGGACATCGACATGCGCGACATGTCCTGGCACCGCGCCATCATCGAGGCGTTCGAGACGCTGTTCTGGCCGGACACCGACGTGATGCGCCTGGTGGGGCCGGCGCCCATGGGTGGCGAGTTCATCGAGCTGGTGATGGACGAGGCGCCGCTGCGCCGCGCGATGGTGGATTTCTCCATCCGCATCCTCATCCTTTCGCTGATCATCTCCGCGATCTCGGCGACGCTCGTCTATCTTGCGCTCCATCTTCTGCTGGTGCGCCCGATGCGGCGCATGACCGCCAACATGGTGGCGTTCCGCGCCGATCCGGAGAATCCGTCCCGCATCATCGCGGCCTCCGCGCGCGGCGACGAGATCGGCACCGCCGAGCGCGAGCTTGCCGCCATGCAGTCCGACCTCGCCGCGCTGCTTGCGGAGAAGAGCCATCTCGCCGCGCTCGGGCTTGCGGTCTCCAAGATCAACCATGACCTGCGCAACCTGCTCACCTCCGCGCAGCTCTTCTCCGAGCGCCTCGCCAAGGTTTCCGATCCGCACGTGCAGCGCTTTGCGCCGCAGCTCATGCGCGCGCTCGAGCGCGCCATTGCGTTCTGCCAGTCGACCCTGTCCTACGGCCGCGTGCAGGAGGCGCCGCCCGACCGGCGCATGATTGCGCTTGGGCCGCTGGTCGAGACGGTGCGCGAGACGCTCGGCCTCGACGAGGGCTCGCGCGTGCGCTGGATCGATGCGGTCGAGCGCGGGCTCATCGTCGATGCCGACCCGGAGCAGCTGTTTCGCATCCTGCTCAACCTTGCGCGCAATGCGCTCGCCGCGCTCGAGGGCCGCGAGAGCAAGGATCCCGGGCGCGACCAGATCCGCATCACCGGTCGGCGCGAGGGCGCGGTGGTGGTGATCGAGGTCTCCGACACCGGCCCCGGGCTTTCTGAGCGCGCGCGCGCGCATCTGTTCGAGGCGTTCCAGGGCTCGACCCGCACCGGCAGCGCGGGGCTGGGCCTTGCGATTGCGGCCGAGCTGGTGCGCGCGCACGGCGGCGAGATCCGCCTGGTCGAGGGCACCATCGGGGCGACCTTCCGGCTCACCATCCCCGACCGCGCGGTGGAGCTCACCGCGCGGCGCGCCAGCGCGTGAGGTGGGTCGCGGCCGACGCGGGATGGAACCTTGGGTTCGTTTTGCAGAATCGAGGGTGCGAAGTTGCAGTTAGGCGACTTTACAACCTATGCCTTGCATGACCTCCCTGGGTTCGTTCTGTCAAAGTGACAGCCCTTGCCAAACGTTGGTAGGGACGAAGCCTGCCTCGCCCCCATCGCCACGCCGGCCTCGGGTTCGTTCTGCCAAAATTCCGGGACCTTGGGTTCGTTCGGCCAACATTTGACCCTCGCTCATTCCGCCACCGATCGCGGGCGCGTTGCGTCATGTCATAATGACTGCCGCTCCCGCTCAAGGGCAAGGTGAGGTAATGCCTTGCCCTCGCGCCACTGTATGCTTCGAGATCGGTCAATCGGCTCTCGTAGCCGCATTTGTTTCTGTTTTGCTCTAGCGGCAGGTCTGTGGATTTTCAAATCAAATCCTTGCCAAGTTCGAATCCTCTTCGAGGATGCGCCCGCATCGCATCCGTCGCTAGATGCCAACCTTGCCAATGCGGGTCGAAGCCTATAGCTAGGGCGCGTTTCCCGACCCCAATCCGTGGGCCGGAGCAATCTCCTTGCGCGAACCGCGCGCGACGCGCCCGTAGCTCAGCTGGATAGAGCACCAGACTACGAATCTGGGGGTCAGGAGTTCGAATCTCTTCGGGCGCGCCAACAAAATCAAACAGTTAACCAAAAGACGCGCTGGATGCAATTTAGTGCAACAATCACTT
>Ga0306925_10001727_pt1 | contig 18223 bp, 20 predicted proteins | sample flu12Cox44000176_FD_203755 | JGI IMG/M metagenome (GOLD analysis project Ga0306925, IMG submission 203755) | Lab enrichment of tropical soil microbial communities from Luquillo Experimental Forest, Puerto Rico - flux8day.12C.oxic.44.000.176 (v2)... | ecosystem: Environmental > Terrestrial >... | reverse complement strand
TCGGAGGTCATCGGGCTCTCTCCCGAGCTGAAGGTTGCTGGACCTTCGATGCTCGGGATCCGAGGGCCCGACCGTCACGTGCTACCCCGCATCACCTCGCCGAAAACGAGCCGACCGCACACGCGCTCCCTCCCGCGCGAGCGGGTTCGTTCGTCCACCCGTATGCGACCTTCCGCGATAACGACTTGTCAACGGCTCGAGCCGTCCCACAACGGCCGCTCGCTTTGGTCGACCGCGACGACGGCCCCTGCCCCAAACCGGACCAGGTCCCGCCACCCCGGCGCCTTTGCTTGAGCAGCGCTCCTTAGAACGCCGCAGCGCGCGCCTCTCAGCTTGGGGCAGTTATTGAGCAAGCCTCGCAGGCGGCCGGGAATCGCGATGGAGAGAGATTTTTCTCTTTTGCCGACCATCGTCCCGTCATACTGATCCCGGCCTGCAAAACGCGACCCGCTCGCGGGCGGCGGCGGGCAACATGTGGCTCTGTTGAGGAGAGAAACGGAATGTTCAGCCATATCATGATCGGGAGTAACGACATCGCGCGGTCGAAGAAATTCTACGACGCGATCTTCGGCGTGCTGGGTGTTAGCCCCGCCACCCCGGACGCGAGGGGCCGGATCTCCTACGCGCATAATGGCGGGCGCTTCATTGTGACAAAGCCGATCGACGGCAAGCCGGCCAGCGCTGCCAATGGCGGCACGATCGGCTTTCTGATGAACAGCGCCGATCAGGCCGCGGCCTGGCACAAGGCCGGGGTCGCAAATGGCGGCACGTCGATCGAGGACCCGCCGGGCTTCCGCCAGGGCGCTGCCGGGCAGATGTATCTCGCCTATCTGCGCGATCCCGACGGCAACAAAATCGTCGGACTCCATCGCGTTCCTGCCTGATCCATCGCGGATCAGAATTGACGAGGGCCGCCCCGAACGGGCGGCCCTTTTCGCATCATCCGTTGTGTAGCCGATAGCGCAGCCAAACCGCACCGCCCTCCAGCACCTCGCAGCTCGCCAAGGTCATCGCGGTGATCGGCGCCGGTACGCCGGCATCCTTGTCGCTCGAGTCGAAAATGCTCGGCGCGCCCTTGGCACCGTCGACGGTGGGGCAGATCGCCAGGCTGATTTCGTCGATCAGGCCGGCCCGTAGAAAAGCCCCGTTCGAGCCGCCGCCGCCTTCGAGCAGCAGGCGCTCGATGCCGAGCTCGCGGTTCAAAATCTCCAGCGCCAAGCCGAGATCGAGCTCGCGCTCGCCGGCGAAAATGTAAGAGACACGGTCCTGGCGCAGCCCCGCCAGATGCGCGTCGGAAACCTGCTCGGTCAGGACCGCGACGACCGGATCGCCCCCGATATCGGACCGCCCCCAGGCAATCTTGCCCCTTGCGTCGAGCGCGATGCCGCAAGCCTTCGCGTCGCGCCGCGCGAACCAGTGCTCCCGCGGATAGGTCTGATCCGTGTGACTGGGGTAGGCCTGCGCCTTGGCGTATTCGCTGCCGGTGACGCGCCCGATCAGCCACGAGCCGCCGCCGAGCTCTTTGTGGATGCGCTCGAACAGCCCGGCCATGCGGTTTTCGCTCGGCCGCCAACGGCTGCCGAGGATGCGGCCGTCGATGCTCGAGTTCATATGGCAGACCACATAAGGCTTCATTCCCCCTCTCCACTCCCGCCGGCACTCAGGCGGGGCGGCGCCAGCCTACCCAGTTGCACACCGCTTCGCCCATGACGAGTTCGAGGTCGCGACCCTTGAGCCACGGCAATTCCTCGGTGAACACCGTCACGCATTGCCGCCACGAGCACGGCATCCGGGTGATGTCGGTGCCCCAGAACATCCGCGCGGGGCCGAAGGCGTCAAAGCAGCGGTGCAGATGCTCATGAAGGCTGCGGAACGGATAGGCGTCCTCGGCGTAGCCCACCTGACCGGTCGCCTTGACCGCGATATTCGGGTATTTGGCGAGCGCCAGCAGCTCCGGCTGGAATCGATAGGCGGCCTCGCCCATGCTGGCGCGCGGCACGCCCATGTGATCGACGATCAGTTTGAGGCCCGGGTGACGCGCGGCGATCTGGCCGACGGTCGGCAGAAACATCGCAGCTCCCAGCGCCACCGGCACCCCCGAGCGCTCGGCGGCAGGCCACAGCCAGTCGAGGGTTCCATCGGTGAACCAAGACTGTGGGTGCCGCTCGTTGGTATAAAAGCGCAGCCCGACCATGCCCGGCCGCTCTTTCCAATGGGCGACGAGGTCGCTCCCCTTGGGGTCATCGAGATAGAACCAGCCCATGATGCGAAAGCGGTCGGGATATTTCCGCACTGCTTCCTGGGCCAGCTCGTTCGAATCCGGGTCCCACAGCACCGGGTGGATCAGCGCGCGGTCGACGGCACCCTCATCCATCGCAGCGATCGCCTGCTGCGCCGAGTAAGGCTCCTGGCGATGGTGCGGTGATGGCGTGCCCTTTTCCCAGAGATGAATTTGGCCATCGACGATCAGCATCTGGCGTATCCTTCTGATCTGAAGAGATTCAGCGGCATCAGCAACGCACGAAGCCTCGGCCTTCTAGACACGAACCTGCTGCGACAGCCAAACTCGCCTGGCACAGAGGAGATTCCCCTATGACGATCATCGATTCCCAGGTCCATGTCTATGAGGCGAACACTCCGAAACGGCCCTGGCACAGTGTGCCGAACTGGCCCGATCATGTCACGGGTGACGAGATGGTGGCGGCGATGGACAAGGTCGGCGTCGACGGCGCGATCTTCATCTCCGCCTTTTCCATGTACCAGTATGACGCCGGCTATGCGGTGGAAGTGCAACGGGCCTATCCCGGCCGGTTCGCGCTCGTCAAGCCGGTCAACCCGGACGATCCGGCGGTCGCCGATGTCATCGCCGACTGGAAGAAGACGCCGGGCACGGTCGGCATCCGCATCATGTTGACGCAAAACGCAAAGCGCGCGCCGGACGACCCGGGCCTAGACCGGATCGCACGGGCGGCCGTTCGCCACGATTTTCCGGTCAACGTCCTGTTCTGGGGCAATGTGGACGCGGGCGCTGCGCTGATTGATCGCCATCCCGATACGCGCTTCATCATCGACCATCTGGCCATCCTACAGCCACGCGTGCCGCCGGCGCCGCCGCAGCCCTGGGCCGACCTCCCCAAGGTGCTGGAACTCGCCAAGCGCCCGAACGCGGTGATCAAGGTCAGCGGCGCCTGCACACTGTCGCGGGAGTCGTATCCCTTCCCGGACATTTGGGACTCGCTTGCCCGCGTGTTCGATGCCTGGGGTTTCGATCGCTGCTTGTGGGGCACGGACTGGACGCGCGCGTTCGCCGTCGTCAACTACGAACAGGCCGTCGAGCCCTTCCGAAAGACTGATCGCCTGAGCAACACGGAGCGGGCAATGCTGATGGGCGGCGCCTGTGCCAAAGCCTACGGCTGGTCGCCGAAAAAAGGCTGACCCTCCGATTGGGAGGAAGGGCGATGATGTCGAGCGTGATCGGCGGCGCGATGCTGCCTCATGCCCCGCAATTTTTCACGATGCCGGAAACCGAGGATCGCTATGTGCAGGTTTTTGGACGCCTGTCACCTGAGCGTGCCTACACGGTCGAGCGCGTCAAGACGGCGGCCGCCGAGATCGGCACCCGATTGCGGGCGCTGCGCCCCGATCTGTGGATCATCTTCGCCAACGACCATGTGGAGCAGTTCTTCCACACAGCCGCACCGCCCTTTACGATCCATGTCGGCGACGAAGCAAAGGGCGAGTTCGCTGGTCGCCAATTTCATTGGCGCGTGCCGGGCGAGATCGGGTTTGAGATCGTGCGCGAAATGTACGACCAGGGTTTCGACCCGGCCTTCACGAGCGTCGCCAAGATCGATTACGCGCTCGGCATTCCGCTGACCCATCTCGACGTTGCCGATCCGGTTCTGCCGATCTATGTCAACGCCTATCTGCCGCCGCAGCCGTCGATGGAGCGCTGCTACGCCTTTGGCCAGGCCTTGGGACGCATTGTCAGCGCGATCGGAGTGAAGACGGCGGTGCTGGCGAGCGGCGGCATGTCTCATTACCCCGGGACAGATCGCTATGGGGCACCCGACCTTGCCTGGGACCAAGCAGCGCTCGCAAGGATTGCCGCCGGCAATCTCAAATCGTTGATCGGTTATGACGCGGCCGAGCTCGACGCCGCCGGCAATGTTGAACTTCGCTGCTGGGCTTGCGCCGCCGGTGCCATTGGTGAGCGCAAGCCCGACATCGTCTCGCTCGAGCCGAGCTGGCACCACAATTATGCGTCGCTCGGCTGGTTCAGCCCGGCGGCGGGACGGCCCGAACCACACTACCCGTCGATCAAGCCCGAGCTCGTCGAATTGACCGTCGCCCTGCACGGCCTCGCCCATGACGAGGCGAGCCGCGCCGCTTTTCTTGCCGATGCCGCCGCCTACGCCGATCGCTTTCGTCTAACGGCGGTCCAGCGCGCGGCGTTGATCGCACTCGACACCCGCGGAATCGTCGCGACGGGCGCCCATCCGCTGGTGCCGTTTCTCGCCAGTATGCAAGTCGAGCGCCAGCGCCGCGGCTGAGAGCCTGACCGTAAATGAGCCCGAGATCATTTGTCGTCACCCCCGCGAAAGCGGGCATCCAGGGCCAATGCTCCGGACTCGCCCCTGGCCCCCGCCTTGCGCGGGGGTGGCGACACCAGCAACGCGATGCCGTCTCGACATACGCTAGATCGGCTTGGCGCTGCGCCTCGTACATCCGTGGCAAAAGTCACCGCGCGGCAGCTACGGAGATTACCGTTGACATCTGGTGTTCGGCATCTGCCGCGAGCCGGAGTTCGTTGTCGGCAATGTTCCCGGTCTCGACGCAGACCATGCCGCGCCAGGCGGGGTCGCCGAGATCAGCCATCGCAGCTGCCTTCTCGACCCAGGGGTTCCACACCACGCTCGACGAGGCGCCGTCCTTCTCGATAACAATGCGGCGGCGCCAGCCGCGATCTTCTATGACGCATTGCCTCGGCGTATCGAGGTAGACGCGGTCGGTCTCCGCCGAGATTGTGACGAGATCCGCGGTCTGCGGCTTCCGGCGGGCTGCGTCGGTCTTGTCGATGTAACTGGTGCCGCCGAGCCCGTCGATCGCGATCTCGGCGATGTCGGAGATTACAAAGTAGCTGTGCAGCGCCTGCTCGAACACGATCGGATGCATCGCGCGGTTCTGCACGGCGAGGCGCAATGACAGGGTCTGCGCGAAGGTTACGGTGTAGATCGCACGGAAGCGCTCCGGCCAGAACGGCGAGCCGATATCGCCCTCACCGAGGCTGAGGGTCAGGGTGAGCGACCCGCTGCCCGCAGTCTCCACATCGTCGAGGTGCCACGTCGCGGTGCGCGCGAAACCGTGCTGCGGCGCCGCCGGCGTGTGCCGGCTGGGACCGAACCACGGAAAGATGATCGGGATGCCGCCGCGGATCGCCCGCCCCGGTGCGAAGGCGCTGTTCGGGCTGGTGAACAGGACCGGCCGCTCGTTCGGCGGCCGCCACGCGGTTACCTGCGCTCCCTGCAGGTAGAGCTCTCCCATCACTCCATCGAGCGAGACCACGGCCTTGACCAGCCCGTGTTCCGTCTCGGCAAAATCAAGGACGCCCGCAATGCCGAATTCGGCGGTGAGTTCCTCGACGCGCATCGAAGTTCCCTCCTCGGGGGACCATCATCGCCGATCGCCGCACGATGGCGCCATCACGAAATGCGGCGCGGGAGCGTTGGTTTCTCCGATTGACGGCGAACACAATCCAAATCGAGATAGGCCAAAGCGAGATCGGTTCGACTGACCAGGGATGAACCACCCATGAAAATCGTCAAAGTGTCCGCGATTCCAATGTCCGCACCCGTTCCGGAGCAAAAGCGTCACCGCACCGATCTTGGAACCAAGATCAAGAGTGATGCGACCTTGATCCGCATCGAAATCGACAACGGGCTCACCGGCATTGGTGCTGCTCTTGGCACGCCCCCGATCGTTGCCGCCATCGTCGAGCATGAGCTCGCGCCGGAATGCGTCGATGAGGACCCCATGTTCTCAGAGCGCATCTTCGAAAAGATGTACAACGGGTCACGTAGCAGGCCGGCGCTCGAACGCGGTATCACCCAGGCTGATGAAAGCCGGCGCCGCGGCGTCGTCATGGAAGCCATTGCCGGCGTCGACATCGCGGTGTGGGACGTCAAGGCGCAGGCGCTCGGCATTCCGCTCTACCAGGCGTTGGGTGCGGCGCGCAGGTCGGTGCGCGGCTATGCGAGCGGCGGCTGGGCGCCGGGCGAGGAGGCCGAGGCGGAGCTCGCGGGCTACGCCGCGAAGGGATTCACCGCTGCCAAGATGCGCGTCGTAGGCCGTGACGGCTTCTCGATCGCCAATTGTGTGCGCCGGGTCAAGGCGGCTCGGCGCGGGCTTGGCCGCAATGTCGAACTGATGATCGACGCGCACGGCTCGCTCGAGGTGGCGACCGCCATCAAGCTCGCCCGGGAACTCGAGCCCTACGACATCGCCTGGTTTGAGGAGCCGGTCTCGCCGGACGACCACGCCGGTCAGGCGGAGGTGCGCCGATCGACGACGATCCCGATTGCCTCAGGCGAGCGCGAGTTCACGCGGTTCGACTTCCAGGATCTGCTCGAGCGGCGTGCCCTCGATATCGCCCAGCCGGACGTCGCCCGCGCGGGCGGCATGACCGAGATCCGGCGCATTGCAGCACTGACCTCGGCCCACGGCGTGCGTCTGGCCCCCCACGCCTGGGGCAGCGGCGTGCTGTTTGCCGCCAGCATTCACGTCGCAATGGCAGCCCCCAATTGCCACATCCTCGAGGTCAGCCAAGGCTGGATGCCGATGATGTGGGAGCTCTTCAACGAGCCGTTCGACATCCGCCCGGACGGCATGGTGCATGCGCCCGACCGGCCGGGCCTCGGTTTCACCCTGCGCGCGGATGCGCTGGAGCGGTTCAGGTACGTCGACGGCCCTGAGTATAAGTTCTAGCGGCATTATGTTGACGGCTCGCGATGCTGCCGCACGCTGGTGTCGTCTTGGCCTGTCGAACGTCCGACATTCCGCGAGCCCCGCTCTCCGCACACAAGCCTGCCGAGATCAAGCGGGTCGCAGCCAAATCAGTGTCTTGCCCGCCACTCGAGCAAGAGCTGCGGCGGTTCTTCAGCGATTACGGTGAAACCGAGCATGCCGTAGAGCCGCTGCGCCGCCCAATTGTGGGAGAATGACCGCAACCGTGCTGGCAGACCCAGTTGCTGCGGCTCTTCCAAGGCGGCAGCCAAGACCGTCGCGCCGATGCCGAGGCCTTGCACCTGCGGAAGCAGGGCGAAGTCGACGTAGTAGACGCAACCGGTCTGAATCTCGCTGACGATGCGCCCGATCGGCCAGCGGTCGAGCTCGATGATGTCGTAACGGGCAGCAGGGAAGTTTTGCCGATAGGTATTGTTCATCGAGCGGTACTGCACTTGTAGCAGGAATTCTTTGTCGTGTTGTGAGATCGGCATGAACGCCATTTCCGGCGCTCGGTTGCTGGCGAACAGAAGGTAAAGAAAGGCTTCTTCGGCGGGACCGCCAGCTGCTGGCCGCAGGCCGACGGTGCCCTGCGGGGTGCGGATCCTCAGCTCGTCGCGCACGATGGCTCTCCTCGGCTGCAGGCGAAGGCCGCCCGTTTGCGATGGATCGCGCCAGACCCGATAATAAGCCGATCAGCGATGAAGCTTAGCCACCGCCGGGGAAATGCGGACAACAGCAATGCATCGGATCGATCAGCTCACCGCCGATGATTTCGCGCCCTATCTCACCAAGGCGTTTCGCCCGGCCGGGACCGATCTCGAGCTGACTTTGAGTTCGATCGACCAGCGCGAATTTCCCGGCTGGGAAGCCGCGGCGCGGAGGCCGTTTTCGCTGATCCTTCGTGGCCCGCACGACCCTGTATTACCCGAAGGCCTCCATCACATTGTAATCGAAGAGGGCCCCGTCCTGGCGCTTTACATCATCCCCGTTCTGACCGCGGCGCGCGATCATCAGGATTACCAGATCGTCTTCAACTGAGCGGGTGCCGGGTCAGCTGCGCGACGGGAAAATCCCCGCCAGCGCGATGCAATAGTTGATCGTCAGGAATGGCATCCGGTTCTCGTGCGGCGATCCGCCGATGATCCCGACGGCATTGGCTCCCATCGCGACCGTGGGTGCCGCGTTACTATAGATATTTTCGACCGGGTTGTTGGTTTCGATGGCGTAACCGCTACCCATCAGCACGCTGGCGCTGGGAATATTGGTGCCGTTTGCCTGCCCGTTGTTGGTCGCGTTCAAGGCGTGAGCGTGGCTGGGAACCTCGCTCGCCACCAACTGGTGGGTCTCCTGCCCGCCTGCCGCGCCGAGCGTATACGACGACAGTCCCGCCCCTTGCCCAAAGCTCAGCGCTATTCGGCTGCGCAGGTCAGGCAGATTGAATGTTGTGGTGCCATTTCCGCCATAGGTGGTGCCGAGCAACGAGAACAGCGCGGTATATTGAGCGATCGACAAAGTCTGCCCGGCACACATCGCCCAGCCCCGCGGCGCGAAGTTAAAGCCAAAGGCTTCGATCATCGACAGGAATGGTGTCGCCATCGCTTGCGATGCTCCTTGACGCCGCAGCCGCTACCTCAGCTTCGTGCCGGAAAGATGCCTTGCAGCGCGATGCAGAAGTTCAGCGCGAGATAGGGTTGCAGGTTGTTATGGGGTTGATTACCGCCTGCAGTAGCGGTCAGGGCCGCCGCGGCCAATGTAGTGCCGGTCCCGGCGCCGCTGTAGAGGGCGAGATTAGGGGCTCCTCTGGCGGCGATTTGGCCTTCGGCCTCGATCAGGCCGGCCGGCGTATTTCCGCTGGCCGCGCTGGCGGCGGCGAACAGCGCGTGCGAATGCGTTGGGTAGGTCGATGCCGTGATTGTCACGGTTTCTTGGCCGCCGGCTTGACCAATCACATAGGCGGACAGGCCCGGACCCTGGCCAAAGCCGATCGGTGCGCGGCTGCGCAGATCGGGCAGCGCAAAATTTGTCGTTCCGTTGCCGCCAAAGTTGGTACCTAACAAAGAGAACAGCGCCGTATTTTGGTTGATCGCCAATAATTGCCCCTGGCACAGCGCCCAGCCCTGCGGGGCGAAATTGCAACCGAGTAAAGTGATTTGGCCAAGAAACGGATTCATCCTGCCAACCTCCCCCGATCGCCGCGACGGCTCAGTTCTGGGATGGGAAAATGCCTTGGAGGGCGATGATGTAGTTTAGCGCCAAAAAGGGCTGGCGATTTTCGTGAGCGACACTTCCGCCAAACGCGCCGATCGAGTTGGGCGCCAACGCCGTCGGCGAGGCCGCGCCGTAAAGCCTAACCTCGGTGGCCGGGGTCCCGAGAGCAAGACCCGACCCCGGGTTTGGCGTCGTGACATTAGTTGCCGCCATTAACGTATGGCTGTGCGCCGGCGCTTGGCCCGCGGTCAGTGTGACTGTTTCGCTGCCTCCGGCCTGTCCTTGCAAATAGTTCGAGAGACCGGGTCCTTGGCCCTGGCCCAGCGCTACCCGGCTGCGCAGATCCGGCAGGTTGAAGGTTTGCACGCCGTCGCCGCCAAAGAACGTACCGATAAGCGCATACAACGCTGGGTTGTCAGCGATAGACAGGGCCTGCCCCTGGCACAGCGCCCAATCGACCGGAGCGAAATTGAACCCGACGAGCCTGATCGTCCCGATAAAAAAATCACTCATGCTCCGGCGTTCTCCGTCATCAGCAGCCGGCGTCCGAGCTGCTTTTCGCGCGGCGATTGATCGCCAGCAAGCCGATAAGCCCGCTGACCAACAATGCGAGGCTCGCGGCTCGGGCACGGACGGCGGCGGCGTAACGCCAGTGGTCACGTCGAGGATGAGCTGATCGCCGACGCGCAGAGTATCCCCGGACACGTTCACGGTTATTGAATCCGCGGTAAATGTAAGGCCGGCAGGAGGCCCGGCGGGTGGGGCGACGGGTTGGAAGTCCGCGGAACCGCCTGCTACCACGTTCGTGATGTCGGGCGCGCCTGTGAACGTGAAAACAAAACCGGTGAAATCTCCCGGCGTGCCAATCTGCCCGGCCAGATTGTTGGTGATCGTGATCTGGGTGTCGCCGACGGAGACGGTCGTCGCAGTCAGGGCGTCCTCGAGGTACGTCACCGGAACCACCGGCAGCGGGGAATTGGTTGGACCGCTCGGCCCCTGATAATCGAGAATCGAGCCCATAGGACAGCTGAGCGGCGTGCACGAGGGGGGAGGGAAAGAGACGTTGAAAAAGGAGGCTGACTGGACGGTAGCGCCCATCAGCGTGGCCCGCGCAGACGGGCTCGCTTGCGTCAACAGGGCAACGACCGCCGCGCCGATGAGCCAGTGAAAGCGCATTTTACGATCCTCCTCGGCGACGTTGGGCAGGCGCTAGCCCGACAGAATTGAGGCGCTTGATACGTCGAAGTTTGAATGATGTGCGGGCTAACACGCAAGTTAAATCAATATTAACCGGGGCGGGAGAGACCGGTCAATCCCTCCTCAAGTCGCAGGTCGTGCAGTTAGAGCTGCGGGTCCCAGCCGCGGTCCATATGACAGCATGAATCGTTCGGCTGAATGCTCGCAGGCTCGCGATAGACCGCTTTCGGCGCGTTGCGCCCTCTTTCCGATACGGTGCCTAGACGGGCGACGGCGATCCGGGACCGAGGCGGAAGGGGTCGGCTTCGGAGACGATACGAGCTGTGCGCCGTAAAGGTTCCGAGCCGCTCGCGCTGTTTGTCGGGTGCGGGCTGAAATACCGACCATGGATTGACAAGTCTTGGAATTGATGCCTGCCGGCGGTCTCCCGGTCCTTCGGGCGAAGGGCCGGCTTGCCCGCCGGCTGATGCGTCGCGGCGAACTCTATAGCAAAGCGGGTGGTTTGAAATGAAAGCATCGCTCTTCTGCACCGCGCACTACATCGGTGCAGCACCGCACGACATCTGGCCGCTCTCGGGCGAGTATTATTCGAGCGATGCGGCCGTGCGGTCGATGCAAACCACCTTCGACCAGTTCCGCTGTGCCGACGAGTTCGGCTTTGACTGGGTGACGGTCGCCGAGCACCATTATTCGGGCTTCTCGCTCACCCCGAACCCGATGGTCATGGCGGGTGCGCTGAGCCAGCTCGTCCGCCGCGCCAAGATTGCGGTTCTGGGCCCGACCGTTCCGATCCTGAACCCGGTACGGGTGGCGGAAGAGTTCGCGATGCTCGACACCACGTCCGGCGGCCGTGTGGTTGCCGGCATGATGCGTGGCACGCCGAACGAATACGTGACCTACAATATCAATCCGGCGGAATCGCGCGAGCGCTTCGCCGAGGCGCTGCATCTGATCCGCCGCGCCTGGACCGAGACGCGGCCTTTCGGCTGGCTCGGCCGTTACTACCAGTACCGCACGATCTCGATCTGGCCGCGGCCCGTGCAGCAGCCGCACCCGCCCCTTTACATGTCGGGCTCCAGCCCCGAGGCCGGGGAGTTCGCGGCGCGCAACCATATCGGCATCGGCTTCGCCTTCACGACCGTGCCGCTCGCCCAGAGTGCGGTGCAGCACTACCGCGCCTGCGCCCGCAATGCGGGCTGGGAGCCCGCGGCGGTGGACGTCATCTACCGCGCGATGTTCCATGTCGCCGATACGGACGAACAGGCCTTTGCCGACATGAGCACACTGCCGCCGCGGATCAGCCTCGTCGACCAGAACAAGGCCATCGCCGAAGGCGTGCGGCAATCGGGCTATTACGGCGCCGATGCCGTGGCGCAGCGGCAGCGCACGTCGCGGCGCGAGCTCGCTGACCGCATCGAGCTCGGCCAAGTCATCGTCGGCGGCCCGGACACCGTATTGGCGCAGGTGCGGCATATCCGCGACGAGCTCAGCGCCGGCGTTCTCGACCTCGTCATCGGCGCGCAGCTCGGCGACCGGACCCTGCATTCGATCGAGTTGTTCGGCGAGAAGGTCCTGCCGCGCATGCGGGAGCTCTAGAAATGACCGAAATGACGTTTGCGCAGCGCTGGGCGGGTGAAGGCCGCCGCCTCCCCTATTACGAGGCGGGTTCGGGGGAGACGATCGTCGCGATCGTCGGCGACGGAGAGCTGCCCACACGGGCCCATGCACTGTTGGCCGAGCGGCGGCGCGTCATCGTCTTCACGATGACGGCGGACGTCGGGTCGCCTCAGGAGGCAGCGCGACGGATCGGCGCCGCGGCGACGGCGCTCGGGATCGAGCGCTTTGACCTGATGGGCGAGGGCGCCGGGGCTGCGGCCGCAGTCTGGCTTGCACTGGTGCCCGAGGCGGACATCGGCTCCGTCGTGCTCGCAGCGCCCGATGACCTTCCCGATGAAGCCTTCCACGATTTGAAGCGGCCGGCTCTTGTGCTTTCCGGAACGAAGGATGGGTTCGATGCCGGCGATCGCTGGCGCACGCTGCTGCCCGATTGCCACTTCATGTTCGTCTATGACGCAGGTTCCGCCATCGGCGCCGAGCGGCCGGAGGCGCTCGCCTTCATCGCGCGCGAATTCTTCGAGCGGCGCGATCTCTTCCTCGTCAGCCGGGAGAACGGCCGGGTTTTTCCTTAGCCCCGGGAAGAGCCCTGATCGGCCTGTCACTCCTCGCTCGCCCGCAGGCGTGCCGATAAGCGAGCAGAAACAGCGCGATGGCCGCGCGCGGAGGCGAGGTCGTCGAGGGTGAGGAAGCTGATTGCCTCGATGGGCGCGCGGGCGATCGGCACGGGTTAGGTGCATCGGCCGGCCTGTCGCTATCCGCCCCAAACCGGACGAAGTGCCGCTGCGCCGGCGCCTTGGCGACGGGGAGGGGAGAGATTTTTCTCCTGTTCCAATCATCTCCCGTCATACTTTGCCATCCGCTATATCCCGACGATGGTGGCGCAGCTCGCAGGCGAGAATAGTGCCACCCTGGTGCGCGGCGAGGATCGCCATCACCATTTCGTACCTGAGCCGCAGCCGAGCCGCGACCTCGACCCGGAATTCGTGGCGCTTCACCGCACCATCACCGAGCGCAACGCCCGGATCCTCTAGCGTGGCACCGACGTCGCCAGCCACAACGAGCCGAAGGCGCTGGCGCAAACCGGTTGAACCGGCACCCGGGGCCGGGCCAGGCGCCGAGCTTGCCGCGCCTGGTCAAGCCGCAACGTCAGGCGCCGGCGGGTTGCCTGACCGGGACGCTGGCTGGAGGCAAAGAAATCATCGCGAGCGCCGGGTTCCCCGCGTTCATGTCTTGGATTTCTTGCAGCGGGGCTCACCGTATCCGCTCCACGGCGCCTTTGATCACCTCCTCGTCGGCCGGGGCGAACCGGTGCTGCTCCGGCGGCGGTTCTGTGCCGGTCTTCTTTTCGATGTCCTTCATCATGTCGATCAGCATCTTGGTCGCGCGCAAATTGGCGCGGGCGGATTCGTTGACCATCCGAGCGACGATCGCCTCGCGCTTGGTGATCCTGCGACGCCGTCCGTTTGTGGTGACGTAGACCGGCTCGTTGAGGGCGGCGACCAGCAGCGCCGGCAGGTCCTTCTTGGGCCGCCCGCGCGGGTTGCCGGACTGGCCCTTCTTGAGACGGGTGTGCGGCGGCTTGCGATAGTTGGCCGCGTATTCGCGCTCGGTCTCGGACATGTGTCTTTCTCTGCTTCCTTGAGCTCGGATGATGCGAATGCCGATGTCGCAAGGCGTCGGCAGCCATCGTTGCGGTATTCAGATAGGAGATCCTGCCGGGCTCGGCGTGACAGTGGGCCCCGATCACCGACTTGCCGCGGCGGAGTTTCGCCTTTATATCAGGGTTGCTCGTTATTGTCGACATAACAATATATGTATTTTCAACATCCCATACTCGAACCCGATGAACCGACGCCTGGCTCCCTCCCCTGCTAGCCCCCTGATAGCCCGATTCGGCTGCCCTGATTGGCGAAAATGGCCCCCTGTTCGTCCGTGCCGGCAAGCGGCTGGTAAATATTTGATCCGCATTGCTTTATCGAGGATCACAGGGTCAAAATTCAGCGCCGAATCGACGATTCGCCCTGTTTTGCCGCTTTTACAGGGGTCGGCGGGAAATGGCTGGAGGGCCCCCGCGTGCCGGCGCGGTCGGCGCTGGCGGCTCGATCAGCGCGCGTCGTAGGGGTTCTTGCCCTTGCGCAGCATCATCCGGATCGGGGTGCCGGGCAGATCGAAATCCTGGCGCAACGCGTTGACCAGGTAACGCCGATAGGAAACCGGGAGCTCTCCCGGTTTCGAGGCGAACAACGCGAAGCTCGGCGGTCGGGTGTTGACCTGCGCAATATAGCGCAGGCGTAACCTGCGGCCCGCGACGAGCGGCGGCGGGTGACGCTCTTGGACGGCCGCGAGCCAGCGATTGAGGTCCGCGGTCGTCACCCGCCGGTTCCACACCTCGTCGGCGGCGCCGACTGCCGCCATCATCGCATCGAGCCCGAAACCGGTGAGCCCCGATACCGGGACGAGCGCAACGCCCTGAAGCTGGGGCAGCGAGATCGATGCACAGTCGCGCAATTGCTGCAGCACCGCAGCAGGCTCGGCGACCGCGTCCCACTTGCTCGCCGCCAGCACCAGCGCGCGTCCTTCATCGGCGACAAGCCGGGCGATCGTCAGGTCTTGCCGCTCGAAGGGCTGCAATGCGTCGAGCACCAGGATCACCGTCTCGGCATAGCGGATCGCGCGCAGCGCATCGCCGACCGAAAGCTCTTCGAGCTTTCCCTCGACCCGCGGCCGGCGCCGCAGACCGGCGGTATCGACGAGACGGATCGGACGCTCGCGCCACACCCAGTCGACGGCAATCGCATCGCGGGTGATTCCCGCCTCCGGGCCGGTCAGCAACCGGTCTTGCCCGATCAGCCGGTTGGCGAGGGTGGATTTTCCGACATTGGGGCGGCCGACGATGGCGAGCTGCAGCGATCGCTCGCGCTCGACCGTGACGGTGTCGAAAGACTGGCCGACGGCAAATGGTCTCAGCCGCTCATAGAGCTCGGCCAGACCCTCGCCGTGCTCGGCCGAGATCGGCACCGGATCGCCGAGACCGAGCCGGTAGGCCTCGCCGACGCCGGGAAGGGTGGCCCGACCCTCGGTCTTGTTGGCGACGAGGACGACCGGTTTGCCGCTGCGCCGCAGCCAGCCGGCAAAATGGCGGTCGGCTTCGGTGACCCCCTCGCGTGCGTCGATGACGAGGAGGGCGACGTCCGCCGCGGCGAGCGCCCGCTCGGTGTGCGCCCGCATCCGGCCCTCGAGCGAGGCCGGTGCAGCCTCCTCGAGACCGGCTGTGTCGATGACACGAAAGCCGAGATCAGCGATCCGACCCTCCCCCTCCCGGCGGTCGCGGGTCAGCCCAGGAGTATCGTCGACGAGGGCCAATCGTCGGCCGACGAGCCGGTTAAAGAGCGTCGACTTGCCGACATTCGGTCGTCCCAAAATGGCGACCGCAAAGCTCATCGGGGTGATCTTGCGCTGGTGATCGGTCAGCGATAGGCCGACAATTTGGCGTCGTCGGTCAGCACATAAAGGGAGTTGTCGGCGATCACCGGCGCGAAATACCCACCGGCCGACATGTCCTCGCGCCCAAGCGGATCGCCGGTATAGGGGGATATGGATACGGCACCCCCGTCCGAGGAGAGGACGATCAGCCGGTCGCCGCCAAGCACCGGGCCCGCCCAGGTCATCGGATCCTTCCTTTTCTTCTCGTTTTCATAGCTCGGGAGCAGGCGTACCCACCGCACCTTGCCCTCGTTGCGCGTCAGGCAGATCAGCTCGTTGTCGTTCGACAGGATGTAGACGTAGTCCCCGGCCACCCAGAGGCTATGAGTGCTGCCGAGTTCCTGCTCCCAGGCACGCTCGCCGCTTCTGAGATCGATCGCCGCCATTCTTCCGCTATGGCTGGCGGCAAACACCCGACCGCGGTCGATGACCGGCCAGCCGCGGATATCGGCGAGAGTGGAGACCGCATCGACGTTGCGCGTCGAGGCGAGATTGTCGGACCATAGCGGCCTCCCGGTCTCGACAGTAAGCGCGTAGAGCTCGCCGGAAGAATAGGCGACCACGACAACTTCGCCTTCGACTGCCGGGCTGGCGCTGCCGAGCAGGCTCGCCGTTTCCGGGATCCCGTTGTGGACCCATAGCCGCCGGCCGTCATCCGCAGCGAGGACAGCGAGCTCGTTCTCCACGGTAACCACGAAAACGCGGCCATCGGACACCGTGGGCGCGCTGCGCACCGGGGCCCCGACACTGCTCCTCCAGATCACCTTCCCGTCTGCGGGATCGAGTGCCAAAACCTGCGCGTAACCGGTAGACGCGTACAGACGGTCGTTCCAGAAAGCGACGCCGCCGCCGAATGAGGTGCCGCGCTCGTCTTCGGGTTTGAGATCGACCTGCCAGAGACGATCTCCCGTCGCGGCATCGTAGGCACCGACCTGAACCGCGCCATCCATGGCATAGACGCGTCCCTTCTCGACGATCGGATGGGACAGGACGCGCGAGTAGCGCGAAGCGCCCTCGCCGGTGCTCGTGCTCCACACCCGGGTGAGCCTGTCGGGGAGCGACAGATGCTGCATCGCGTGGTTCGGATAGCCGCCGGGCTCGGGCCAATCGGGGTTGACGACCGGCGCCGGCAAGGTGATGGCGATCTTGGCGAGATCCGGGTCGGGCTCGAGCTGGCGATCGAGGCTGAGCACGGGAATCCGCTCTCCGGACAACGGCTGCTTTTTGCTGTCAAACCAGCCGCACCCCGCGAGCAGCAACGAGGCCAGCACGAGCGTAGCTGTAAAAATTCGGATCATCCCGGCGTTGAATGCAGACTAGGAGGCGAGTGCGACCGTCATTTCGGCGGCGCGGGCACGCAGGCTCTGCGGCGTCGCCGGGTCGTCGGCGAGGCTCTTGAAGAGGTCGAGTGCGCCGGTCTTATCCCCCGATTTGAGCCGAGCGAGGGCCGTCAGCTCGATGGCGGACGGACGCCACGGGTTGTCGCTCGCGGTCAAGGGGGCAAGGCGATCGATCGTTGTATGCGGGTCGGCATCCGGCATTCGCTGCATAACCGAGAGCAACACGGCGAGCCCACGAAGGTTGGAATCCAATTCACTTGCTGCTGCGATGCGGTCATATGCCGCGGCCGCTGCCTCTCGGTCGCCCGATTTCGCCAGCAAGGCGGCCTCTTCGAAGGATGCCAGGATGGCGTAGCCTCCGCCCTCATCAGCGATCGCCGCGAATACCTTGACCGCATCGGCTTCCTTCCCGTCGCGAGCGAGGGTCAGTGCCGCCGCGTAGCGGGTGGATTGTGCCCGGCGCTCAGAGAGCTGGTGGTCTCGCCAGGCGACGATGCCACCGGCGACGACGAGTGCGAACACTGCGATGGCAATAATATAGCGTCCGTAGCGCGACCAAAGCTTGAGCAGGTTGTCGCGCCGGAGTTCCTCGTCGATTTCGCGGAAGATGTCGCTCACAAAAGCCTCGAACGGCACTCGCCGAAACTGCTGTCACCATATCCCCGTGCCGGAACCGGGGCAATCCGAGCGCGAATGGTCACAGCGTCATGCTGCCGTCAACGCGCCCGACCGCGGCGTCAGACCGCTGGACGTCACCAGCGAAATCGGGAACACTGCGTGACGGCGGCAAATGGCGATGAGCAGCAATGAGTCGGAAGAGTGCGACGGTGCTTGCCTTCGGCGATTATCGGACGAAACCCCGAACGGTATATTTCACACGCTTCGAGTTGAACCAGCTTCTCGGCCTCTATAGCCGACACGTGGCGCGCGGCGTTTGGCGCGACTACGCGATCGATCATCGCGATGGAATGGCGCTGTTCTCGGTGTTCCGTCACACCCATGAGGCGCCGGCCTACCGCATCGTCAAAACCGCGCCGGCACCGGCGCGCCCGGCCGAGTTTACCGTGCAGAGCGGGCGCCAGAAGCTCCGCGTCTCCGCGAGCCTGGCTGAAGCCCTCGACTTCTTTCGGACGCGCCTCAGCCTGGTAGGCGCAGAGACCGGCTAGCCGGCGCGCCGTATCGGCAGCATTCGCTCGACGACCCTGTCGCGTCTGATGGCGACGTGGAACAGCGCGCCCGCGATGTGAAGCGCGATGAATAAATAAAGCGGGTATTGCGCGACGAGATGGATCGCGATCGCCACCTGCGACAGACGACCGTTCTCGGGCAGCAGCGGCGGGATCGAGAGGACCCCGAAAAAATTGACCGCGTGG
>Ga0306925_10001724_pt1 | contig 18233 bp, 15 predicted proteins | sample flu12Cox44000176_FD_203755 | JGI IMG/M metagenome (GOLD analysis project Ga0306925, IMG submission 203755) | Lab enrichment of tropical soil microbial communities from Luquillo Experimental Forest, Puerto Rico - flux8day.12C.oxic.44.000.176 (v2)... | ecosystem: Environmental > Terrestrial >... | reverse complement strand
AGTCATGGATTCAGCAGCGGGCGAGCCGGCGGCTGCACGGTCGACAGATCGATTGTCTCGATTGCAGTCTGCAATTCGCCGCCTTGCCGTCCCCGCAGCTCAGAATTCTGACGCAAGCGTATAAACGAAGCCGCGCGAAAATTCTCCGAGCAGACGCTTCCGTACTACCATTCGCTACCGGGACACCGCTGCCGGTGCGCGATGTCATAACTCCGCTGTGGTGCCGCCACGATTTGACCTGCACGCAGGCGGATGCTTCCGGCGTTGTATCTGTTGCGTGGATCGGGAGTGCGTTCATGGCCAAACCAGCAGTGGTACTGATCGGAGCCGACAAGGGTGGCGTGGGCAAGACGACGGTTGCTCGCACGCTGCTTGACTACTTGAGCAATCACCAGGTGCAGGCGCGTGCCTTTGACACCGAGACGCCGAGAGGCACGCTCAAGCGCTTTCACCCGGAGATCACGCGGGTCGTCGACATCAACTATGTCCCCGACCAGATGCAGATCTTCGATACCGTGCATTCGACCGAGGCTGCCGTCACGGTCATAGACGTACGCGCGGGCCTTTTGTCGTCCACGCTGCAGGCGCTACGCGACATCGGTTTCATCGATGCGGCCAAGCGCGGGCAGATCACCTTTGTCGTCTTGCATATTCTCGGACCTTCCATCGCCTCGCTCGACGAGATCGCCGAGACCGCCGCCTATCTCGGCGATGCAAAATACCTGATGGTGAAAAACTTCATCAACAACACGCATTTCTTCGAGTGGGACGAGGCCACATACGCGGCGTATTTCAAGCGCGTGCCCGACGCCGTCGAGATCACTGTTCCCAAGCTCGTGGAGATGGCAACCGAGCAGGTGGAGCTGGCCTCGGTTCCATTCGCGACCTTCGTCGCCAACAAGAAGCAGGGCGGGGAGGGTGCCTCCTATTCGTTCGTGCTGCGCGGGTATGTCCGCCACTGGCTCGACCAGGTGTGGCGCGAATACCAGCGCATCGGCCTGCTCGGCTTCCTGGAGCCGAGGACGGCAGTGCGGGCGGCCATCATGCGGCCGCGTGCGGTCCTGGAAGCTGCCGAGGCGACGTAGTCCGGGCGGCGGGGGAGGCGCTTGTCATCCCGTCCGGCCCGGCGCGGCAGCCCTGCGCCGCTCTACATCGTCTGCTCCCTGTTGCGCGGGGTCGGCAAGACGCTGCTGGCACGGCTCCTCATTGAACTCCACCTGATCGATGGCCGCGATGTGGCGGCCTTCGATCTTGCCGATGAGGGCCCGCAGCTCGCCGATTATTTGTCGGGGATCGTCACCATCGCCGACATCGGCGATCCCCGCGGCGAGATGGCGCTGTTCGACCGCATCCTCGCCGGCAACGGCGCCGTCACGGTCATCGACCTTCCTCATCGCGCATTGCGGAGCTTCTTCGCCATCACGCAGAAGATCGGGTTCTTCCAGGAGGCGCGCCGTGGTGGAATCGAGCCCCTCATTCTGTTCATTGTCGGCCAAGACCCGACATCGGCAAAGGTGTACGCGCTGCTGCGGCGCTGGCTGACTGCGGCCTCGCTGCTGCCGGTACGCAACAAGAGCGAGGTACGCGCGCAGGCTGCCGCCGCAACCGGCGATGCCTCCATGGATGGGCTCGACATTGCGCCGCTCGACTTCGCGCTGCGGGCGCAGATCGACCAGCTATCGTTCTCCTTCCGCGCGCTCTGGCAGGGCGATGCGACCTACCTTGCCGCGGCGGTGGAGGACGACCTGCTGGACTGGACGGGGCACGCCTTCGTGCAGCTCGGTAAGCTTGAGCGCTTCCTTGGATCTGAAGGCGCGCCGCTTGGTGCCGCGGCCGCACGCTCAAGCGCCCTCGTGCATCGCCGCCGGGCGCGCCGCGCCGCGCACTGGCGCCGCGGCCCGCCGGAGGTTGCAATCGATCGCTCCGGAAACGCGATCATTGCCATGCTGGAGCAGGCAGGCAGCCGGATTGCCGCTGCGCAGGTGCGCATCGGCGAGCTCATGACCGAGGTGGAGAGCACGCACGAGCGCGCCATCCGCGCCGAAGCGTGGTTGCATCTACTCGAGAGCGAGATCGTGGACAGGCTCGTCGTGCCGCCTCAGGGCTCGTAGATTTCGTTGACGGGAACAACCGACAGCGTACCCGCCCCGCCCGCGTTGTTCACGCCGGAGACCGCATAGATGGCGTTGCCCACCTGCGCGACGGCAAAGCCGTGGCGCGGCGTGATCATGCGCGCGGCGCGCGACCAGCTGTTGCTCTTCGGATCATAGACCTCGTTGGCGCGGAACACGCCGCCGAAATCGTCGATCCAGCCCTCGCCGCCGAGGACGTAGATCCGCCCATCAAGCGCGGCGATGCCGGTGCCCGAGCGCGCGGTCGGCATGGGCGCGCGCGTCGCCCAGGTGTTGGCAGCAATATCATAGGCCTCGTTCATCCACACGTTCGAGGACCAGCCGCCCGAGTAGCAGGAGCCCACGCGCCCGCCGATCGCGTAGAGCTTGCCATCGACATAGGCGATGCTGTGGTGGTTGCGCGGGGTCGGCATGGGCGCAAGCTTCGACCACGTATTGCTCTCGGTATCGAATGCTTCGAGCGTGCCGTAGAGATCGACCGGGCCGCCGCCGACGAGGCCGTCCGGGAGCGACATGCCCTGCGGGATGCCGGCGCCTCCGTTGACATAGATTTTCTTGCCCACCGCCACCGCGGCAAGTGCGCCGCGCGCGCCCGGCATATCCGGCAGCGCCGACCATTTCGCCGTATCGAGGTCGAACACCCAAGCCTTGCTCTCCGGGTACCAGCCGACCTTGCCGGTCGAGGGCAAGTGGAACCCTCCGAATACATAGAACTTGCGCCCGATGCTGGCCGAGGCGCCATGATGGACCGGCACTGGATTGGACGGCAGCTTCGACCATTCGTTCTTGGCGGGGTCGAATTTCCAGAAGATCCCCATGGCGTTGTTGCCTGGATCCTGCCCGCCATAAACGAGAACTTGTCCGTCAATCGCCGCCCCGATGACCTCATTGGCCCCTTGCGGGATGGGCGGCCCTGTCCGCCACTTGCCCTGCGCCTGCGCGGCCGCTGGCATAGCAAGCACGATCAGCGCGACAGCGAACGCGCGTGGTTTACCGCAACGAAGATGCACCATTATTTCCTCCCTCTTGCTTGTTGCGATTGCACGTCCCGATCCTCACTCATTGCACCTTGATGTGCGCGGCGCGGATCACCTTGCCCCATTTGTCGGTTTCATCCGCAATAACCGCTGCGAAGGCAGCCGGCGAGCCCGCAAGCGCCATGCCGCTCATGTCGGCAAGCCGCGCACTGATGGTGGGATCAGCAAGGGCCGCATTGATCTCGGCATTAAGGCGCTCGACAATCGCTACCGGCGTATCTTTCGGCGCCGCGACGCCGAACCACGAGCTCGCCTCGTAGCCGGGAACGAAATCGCCCACGGTCGGCACGTCCGGCAGCACCTGCGAGCGCGTTGCGGTGGTCACCGCGAGCGCCCGCAGCCTGCCGCTCCGGATATGGCCGATCGATGCGATCATGGTTGCGAACCCGACCTCGACCTGTCCGCCGACCAGATCGGTCATCGCCGCGCCGTCGCCGTGATAGGGCACGTGAAGGATATCGATCCCGGTTCTGATCTTGAACATCTCGCCGGCGAGGTGACTCGCCGTCCCCGCGCCGGCTGAGGCAAAGCTCAACGTGCCCGGCTGGGCTTTGGCGAGCGCGATGAGCTCGGGCACGGTCTTGACCGGGACCGCCGGATTGACCTCCAGCACGTTGGGCACGCGCACCACGCCCGCAACCGGCGCCATGTCCTGCAGAAAATTGAAGGCGAGCCTGTCGTAGAGCGTGGCGTTGATCGCAGCCGTCGGCGCAACCATGAGCAGCGTGTAGCCGTCGGCGGGCGCCTTCGCCGCCGCCTCGGTGGCGAGGTTGCTTCCGGCGCCCGGCCGGTTCTCCACGATGAACTGCTGGCCGAGCCGTTGCGCGAGCCATTGCCCGATCAGCCGCGCCAGAGTGTCGGACGTGCTGCCGGGGGAAAATCCGACCAGCAGGCGCACCGGATGCGACGGATAGGCCTGCGCGCCGGCGCGCCGCGCTGCGCACGGCAGCGCCACCGCGCCGGCGAGGAGATGCAAAAGATTGCGGCGGGCAAGCTCCATGCGTTCGCAATCGGCAGCTGCAATCGCCTCCACCGGGATGATAGGATCATGAAGAAATTACAAGCCGGCGTCCACAACGCCGCATGGAGATCCAGGGAGGACGACAGATGCCCGGCATTCGCAGGATGAAATTTGCGCTGCAGGCTGCGGGTGCGTCATTGCTCGTCGCCGCGCTCTGGTGCGGCGCGGCGATTGCGCCCGCGCACGGCGCCGATGCGGTGAAGGTGGGCTTCAGCATGGCATTGACCGGCAGCGTTGCCGCCAACGGCAAGCAGCTTCTCGCCGCGCTCGAGATCTGGCGCGATGACGTCAATGCGAGAGGCGGGCTGCTCAAGCGGCCGGTGGAGCTCGTCTATTACGACGACCAGAGCAATCCCTCGACCGTGCCGGGCATCTACACCAAGCTGATGAGCGTGGACAAGGTCGATGCGCTGCTCGGCCCTTACGCCACCAATATGGTGGCGCCGGCGATGCCGATCATCATGCAGAACGAACGCACCACCATCAGCCTGCTCGCGATCGGCATCAACAACCATTTCAAGTATGACAGATATTTCTCCATGGTGGCGGTCGGGCCGAAGGGGCCGGGCGCCTTCTCGGACGGATTTTTTGCACTCGCTGCTGCGCAGCAGCCGAAACCGAAGACGGTTGCCATCATTGCGGCCGACGCCGAGTTCGCTAAGACGGCAGCCGATGCCGCGCGCATCAACGCCGAGGCCACAGGCTTCAGCGTCATTTATGACAAGACCTACCCGCCAAGCACGGCGGACTTCCTGCCGGTCATGCGCGCGGTACAGGCCTCCGATCCGGATATCGTCTATGTCGCGGCCTATCCGCCGGACAATGTCGGCATCGTGCGGGCGGCGGCCGAGATCGGCCTTTCGCCCAAGATGTTCGGCGGCGCCATGATCGGGCTGCTCGTCACCCCGATCAAGGTGCAACTGGGACCAATGGCGAACGGCATCATCATCGGGGAGAATTTCGTACCCACGCTGCAGACGAGGTTCCCGGGGGTCGCCGATCTGCTGGCGCGCTATCAGGCGAAGGCCGGCCCGCTCGGCATCGACCCGCTCGGTATCAATTTTGTTCCCTTCGGATATGCCGCGGGGCAGGTCCTGGCGCAATCGGTGGAAGGCACCGGAGGCTTCGATGACGGCAAGCGCGCCGAGTACCTGCGCAGCCATACATTCCCGACCGTGGTCGGTGATGTGGCCTTTGGCCGCGACGGCGAGTGGGCCAAGTCGCGCATGTATTTCACCCAGTTCCAGAACGTCGCGCCCAATGACGTCGAGCAGTTCCGCAGCGGGAGCAAACAGGTCATCCTGTGGCCACCGGACGTGAAGACCGGCGACATCATCTATCCCTACGCAAAGGCGAAGCCGCAGTAGGCGCAATAGTTCCGCGTTCCTCGGCCGTCATGCGCGGGCTTGACCCGCGCATCCATCATCTTGCGAAGAAGGATGGATTGCCGGGTCAAGCCCGGCAATGACGATGCTGTTCACGCGGGCGGCGTCCGTGCCGCGGCGATCAGGTCCCCGAGCTGGCCGAGCTTGATGGGCAGGCTGTTGACGGAAATGCCGAGCGGAGAGAGCGCGTCGTTGATCGCGCTTGCGATCGCAGCCGGTGCCCCGAGATAGCCGGATTCGCCCGAGCCCTTCTGCCCCAGCACGGTATGCGGCGATGGGGTGACATGGTGGATGATCTCGACCGGCGGCACCTCGTGCGCCGAGGGGAGGAGATAATCCATGAAGCTTTGCGCCAGCAGCGCCCCCTCGGCGCCGTAGGCAAACTCCTCATAAAGGGCAGCGCCGATCCCATGCGCGATCCCGCCCATGGTCATGCCGCGCACGATCTTCGGATTGATCACCGTCCCGCAGTCATGACCCACGAAATAGCGCCTGATCTCGGGCTTGCCGAGGTCCGGATCGATGGTCATCAGCAGCAAGTGAAACTCGAAGGCAAAGCATGGATACATCTGCACGCGGCCATCGGGTGTGGGCAGCGTGCCGCCGGTCGGCACCTGCATCACATGGCTGAATGCGAGCCCCGGTTCGCTGCCGGGCGGCAGACGGTGAAAGTTGCGGTGGGCGATGGTGACGAGCTCGGTGAAACTGCGACGCAGCTGCGGGCGCGCGGCATCGCAGATGTCGCCGTCGTGATAGACCGCCTGCGCCACTGGGATATTGAGGTCGTGCGCGGCGATTGCGATCAAGCGTGCCTTGAGCTTCTGCGCGGCATGGAAGGCTGCGCCGCCCAACATGATCGCCATGCGGCTGCCGACCGGGCTCTGGCTCGGCAACGATGAAAGCGAATCCGGCCGCACCACCCGGATGCGGTCGGGATCGATCTCGAGCACTTCGCCGATCATGCAAGCCGCAAGGCTCTCGTGTCCCTGGCCTGCCGACAACGTGTGAATGGTCGCCGTCACGGCACCACTGACATCGACGTTGATGCGGCACGTCTCCGTGTAGGTCGTGGTCTCGTTCCTGGGGTTGAGCAGCGGCTCGAACGTCGAGTTGGCGCCGCTCGGCTCCAGGCAGGCGGCGATTCCAATTCCGGCGAGCAGCCCTTCCGCGCGCAAGCGCTCACGCTCGGCAACGAGACTTGCGTAGTCCGCGCGCGCGAGCACCTTCTCGATCACGGTGTGGTAATCACCGCTGTCGTAGGTGGTGCCGCTCGGGATCAGCCAGGGAAACTCATCGGCGCGGATCAGGTTGCGCCGCCTTGCCTCCACCCGGTCGAGCCCGCGATGGCGGGCGACCTGGTCGATGGCGCGCTCGATGGCATAGTTCGTGGGCGCCTGGCCGAAGGCGCGCACTGCCTCCTGTACCGTCTTGTTCGAGGTCACGGCGATGGCGCGGTACTGCACGCTCCTGATGCGATAAGGCCCAACAATCGCACCGATCGGCTTTCCCAGCTGGAAGGGCGAGCGTCCGGCATAAGCGCCCACATTGTCGAGCGCGCGCATCTTCATTGCGCGGATGACCCCACGCTCGTCGAAGGCGACCTCGACATCGAAGTTGCGCTCGGGTCCATGCCCGTCGCCGCCGCGCATATTCTCGAGCCGGTCCTCGACCAGCCGAACCGGAAAGCCGAGGCGGCGCGAGAGGTAGCCGACCAGCACGGCATGCTTGATGCCGCGCTTGACCCCATAGCTGCCGCCCACGTCCACATCGTTGTGCACGCGCACGCACGAGCCAGGCAGCTTGAGCACGAGCGCGACCTGGTCGGGAAAGCGGGGCATCTGCACCGATGCGAACACGTCCAGAATCTCGCGCCAGGGATCCCAGCTCGCCAGCACGGCAAAAGTCTCAACCGGCACCGTGGAGCTGCGGCCCCATTTCACCTTGAGCGAGAGGCGATGTGCACTCTGCGCGAAGTCCTGCTCGACTGCGCCCCAGGTGAAGGTGCGGTCGAGCAGCACGTTCGAGCCATGCTCGGCGTGCACCGGCGGGCTCCCTGGCGCATAGGCTTCCTCGCCATCGAGCACGAACGGGAGCGGCTCGTAGTCCACATGCACGAGCTCGGCTGCGTCCTCGGCGAGCGCACGCGTGTCGGCGACCACGGCGGCGACCCATTCGCCGGCATAGCGAGCCACGTCGACCGCGAGCGGCCGCCGCGGCACCTTGGGCGTGTCGAGCCCCGCGAGCAGCGGCACCGTCGCCGCGGCAAGCTCGCGTCCAGTTAGCACGTGATGCACGCCCGGCAGCAGAAGCGCCGCCGCCGTATCGATGCCGGCAATGCGCGCCGCCGGATGCGGCGAGGTGACGAGGGCCACGTGGCGCGTGCCGGCAAGCGCAACATCGGCTGCGAAACGACCCTTGCCGGCGACGAAGCGGCGGTCCTCGCGCACCCGGCGATCGGTTGAGACGTAGCGGAAGGGCGTAGCCGGGCCACTCACGGTGTGCCTGCGGGCTGGTTGAGGCCGCGCATGCGCTCAGCGGCGAGCGCCACCGCCTCCACGATCTGCGCGTAGCCGGTGCAGCGGCAGATGTTGGCGGAAATGGCCTCCACGATCTCGGCGCGGCTGGGGGCGGGGTTGCCGGCAAGCAGCGCATGCGCGGTGAGAATCATCGCCGGAGTGCAGTACCCGCACTGCATGCCGTGCGTCTCGCAGAACGCATCCTGGACCGGAGAGAGCTCGCCGGGGCCCGGTGCGATCCCCTCGATGGTGGTGATGGCGTAGCCGTCGGCCTGCACCGCAAACATCAGACAGGAGCGAATGGGCACGCCGTCCAGAAGAACCGTGCACGCGCCGCAGACCCCATGCTCGCAGCCCGCATGCGCCCCGGTCAACAGCAGCCGCTCGCGCAAACAGTCGAGAAGACTCATCCGCGGCTCGACCTCGAGCGCGCTCCTGCTGCCGTTGACCGTGAGCTCAACGCGCATGGGCCGATTGCCTGTGCGCCTCTCGCCAGGAGTCGGCGATGGCACGGGTCAGCAGGGTTGCCGCTGCACGCCGCCGATAGTCAGCCGACGCATGCAGATCGGAAAGCGGATCGATGTCGGAAAGCACCGCTGCCACAGTCTCGCGCACGCGGCCTTCCTCAGCACGGCTGCCCCGGAGCATCATCTCAAGCGCATGGAGACGGCGCGGAACAGCCGTGACCGCGCCGATGCCGAGCGCCAGCCGCGTGCACATGCCGGCCTCGTCGACCGCGATCTGGGCAGCGGCCGAGGCAAAGGCGAAATCGCTCCGGCGCGCATTGACCTCATGAAAGCCCACCCCCACGCGCACACCACGCCAGACCGGAAAGTGCACGGCCGTGAGGCAGGCTGTAGGCGAGAGCGCAGTGCTCATTGGACCGATAAAGAAGTCCGCAGCGGCGAGCTCGCCGGACGTGCGGCCATCCCGATAGCTGATCGTGGCCCCGAGCGTGACGGCGACAAGCGCGATCTCGGCAGCAGGATCGGCGTTGGCGAGCGAGCCGCCGATCGTGCCGCGGGCGCGGATCGGGGCGTGACCGACAAAAGGCATGACCCGCGCCAGCAACGGCACCTCTGCGCAAACGATCGCATCGCGCTCGATCACGCATTGCCTGGTGGCGGCGCCGATCGCCACTGCGTCGCCCTCGCTGCGCACGTAGGCAAGCTCGCCGATGCGCGCGATGTCGATCAGCCGCTTCGGTCGAGCAAGCCGCATGGCCATCAGCGGCACCAGCGTCTGACCGCCCGCAATCAGGCGCGCGTCATCGCCCTCCGCGGACAGCATCGCACAGGCTTCGTCGAGGCCTCGAGGCCGCGAATATTCGAACGCTGCCGGTTTCATTAACCGGCTATTTTATCAGGATCGGGCTCACGCCAATGCGGTAATTCACGCCGATTTTCACGACGTTCACCCGTTCGCGGGTATTGGAGTCGAGCACGATGTATGCGAACGCGTCCGCAAAGCGATTCGCGTAATTGCCGAGGTCCATGTAATTGTATTCGATCTTGGCGGTCCAGTTATCGGTGAAGGCATACTCGATACCGAGGCCTGCCATCCACCCCCAGCGGGTCAGGTTGGTGCTGAACACAAGCTGCCGCAGCGGGGTGGGAATGAGCACCTGGTAGTTGTCGTTGGTCCATGCGGCACCACCCTTGCCGTAGATCAGCAGGCGGTCGAATGCGATGCCCAGCCGCGCGGCGGCAGTGCCCAGCGCATCGATCTTGGCCGTGCAGTTGGCGGCGCCGACAACCACGGTGACGCCCACGCCATTGGCTACGCAGCCGGTGCTCCCCGTCAGATTCGCCCAGCTCGCCTGTCCCTCAATGCCAAGCACCCAGGACTCGACCTGATAGTTCGCTCCGATCTGTCCTCCCGCAAGCCCGCCGCTGGTCGTGAGGCTTGCGGGCAAGGGCGCGATCACCGTGCCGTCAGGCATCAGGAAAGGGACGGGGGTCTCGGCGAGATAGCCGGACGCCCCACCCAGATGGACACCGGCGTAGACGCCGGTCCATCGAAACACCACGAGCACCGGCCGCACAGGGTAAGCTTCGATCGGAAGCTCGGCGGCGGCCGCCGGGAGCATCGCGGAGGCAAGCGCCGCCGCAATCGTCCACGATCTTACTGCCCCCATACCCACGCCCCGAAGACTCAACCCGACCGATGAGGCGTTGCGCCTCAATGGTGGCACCGTCGTGTCGGTGGGCCCGCCGGTCAAGCCATCATGCGCAGTGGTCCTGCACGCGGGGCGCCATCGGGGTCACGTGATTGCGTGCAATGCGCGGATGCCACAGGGATTTTCCGGCTTGTGGCTGGCTGGCCACAGCGCGCATGTATTTCGGCCCATATGGGATCACGCCTTGCGGGCGCTCGCCTCCACGATGCGAACCACATCCCCCATGATCCTGTTGAGCTCGAAATCTTTGGGCGTATAGACCGCGGCGATCCCTGCCTCGCGCAGCTCTTGGGCGTCCTCGGGCGGGATGATGCCGCCCACCACCACCGGTACGTCTGCGAGGCCGGCCGTGCGCATCCGCGCCACGACGTCGCGCACCAGCGCCATATGCGAGCCCGACAATATGGAGAGCCCGACCACGTGGGCGCGCTGTGCGGATGCGGCCTCCACGATCTGCTCCGGGGTGAGACGAATCCCGTCGTAGACCACATCCATGCCGGCGTCGCGGGCGCGCACCGCGATCTGCTCGGCGCCGTTGGAATGGCCGTCAAGGCCCGGCTTACCCAGCACGAATTTCAGCCGCCGGCCGAGCTTGCTCGACACGCGGTCGACCTCCGCGCGCAGGTCGTCGAGGCCTACGGGCTCGTTGCGCATGGCTTGCCCGACGCCGGTCGGCGCGCGGTACTCGCCGAAGCCCTCGCGCAGCGCTAAGCCCCATTCGCCGGTAGTGACGCCCGCCTTCGCGCAGCCGATGGAGGCCGGCATGATGTTGCGGTCCGTACGCGCGGCGGCGCGCAGCTCGGCAAGCGCGGCTTTGACCGCGCCGTTGTCGCGCGCCGCGCGCCAGGCCTGCAGCCGCCCGATCTGCTCGGCCTCCGCCTGCGCTGTCACCGTGACCACCGCCTCGGCTGCATCGGCGAGCGGCGAGGCCTCGGTCTCGACAAACCGGTTTACCCCGACCACGGTGCGCTCGCCGCGCTCGATCGCCCCCACGCGCTGGGTGTTCGAATCCACGAGCTGGCGCTTCATGTAGCCCTGCTCCACGGCCGCGACTGCGCCGCCGAGTGCCTCGATATGGGCAAGCTCCTCGCGCGCCAGGCGCTTGAGCTCGTCGACCTTGGCCGCGATCACGGGCGAGCCGTCGAATATGTCGCCGTATTCGAGCAGATCGGTCTCAAACGCGAGGATCTGCTGCATGCGCAGCGACCACTGCTGGTCCCATGGCCGCGGTAAACCGAGCGCCTCGTTCCAGGCCGGAAGCTGCACCGCGCGTGCGCGGGCGCCTCGCGACAGCGTCACCGCCAGCATCTCGAGCAGGATGCGAGGGACATTGTTTTCTGGCTGCTGCTCGGTGAGCCCCAGCGAATTGACCTGCACGCCGTAACGGAACAGCCGTTGCTTGGCGTCGGTCACGCCATAGCGCTCGGCGGTGATCTCGTCCCAGAGCTCGACAAAGGCGCGCATCTTGCAGATTTCGGTGACAAAGCGCAGCCCGGCATTGACGAAAAACGAGATGCGCCCGACCACCTCGCCGAACGCGTGTGGCTCCACCGCGCCCGATATGCGCACGGCGTCGAGCACGGCAATTGCGGTTGCAAGGGCAAAGGCCAGCTCCTGAGTCGGCGTCGCGCCTGCTTCCTGCAGATGATACGAGCACACATTGATGGGATTCCATTTCGGCATCTCGCGGGTTGTGAACACGATCACGTCGCGGGTCAGCCGCATCGAGGGGACGGGCGGAAACACGTAGGTGCCGCGCGAGAGATACTCCTTGATAATGTCGTTCTGCACCGTGCCCTGCAGCGCCGCGCGTGGAACTCCCTGTTCGTCAGCGAGCGCGACATAGAGCGCGAGCAGCCAAGGCGCGGTGGCGTTGATAGTCATGGAGGTGTTCATGGTGCCGAGGGGAATTTCGGCAAACAGAGCGCGCATGTCGCCGAGGTGCGAGATCGGCACGCCGACCTTGCCGACCTCGCCTAAGGCTGCGGCGTGGTCGCTGTCGTATCCGGTCTGGGTCGGCAGATCGAAGGCGACGGAGAGGCCGGTCTGGCCCTTGGCCAGATTCCGGCGATAGAGGGCGTTCGACTCCTGCGCGGTGGAATGCCCGGCGTAAGTCCGAAAAATCCAGGGCTTATCGCGCTCTCGCCTGCTGGGGTCCGATGGCTCGGGCATGTTGCCGCCATTCGCTGCGCACCGACATTTTGCAGTGCACCATATCGCTCAACGCGTCGCAAGCGGGGAAGTTCAACAGCGTTTGCAGTAAAGGCTAAGTGCTGAGAGCAGGCTCTCGCCCAGCCGCATCGGCCACTTCAAACGTCTGAGAACATGCAGGTCAACGTCTGACGAACCCGACAATGAGGAGGATCACGACCGCCCCGATGACCGCGTTGACGATCGAGCCGATGAATCCGGCGAACGGAACGAAGCCAAGCGCCCTCAGGAGCCACACGCCGACGAAGGCGCCAATGATGCCGATGATGATGTTCCAGAGCAGACCGAAGCCGAACCCGCGCACGATCTGGCCCGCGAGCCAGCCGGCGATCGCGCCGACGACGATCGAGGTGATCAAGCCTACTTCAACCATTGTGTCGCCCTCCTTCGACCGCGTCCGCACGGGATGGCGGACATCACTCCGGAACCGAGCTTAACGCAGGCCAACGAGGCTGTCAGCCGGACCGGGAACTTCCCTGTTCCCCGTTTGTTATTGCGGCGCAACATCAAATGGAGCAGATTGATCGGGGGAATAGCTGCGGAGGCGCCATGCCCGCACTGGTCAGCACCAAGCCATCGCCTGCTCTCAAAGAGCAATATGGCATTGGCGAAATCCCGCCTCTCGGCCACGTGCCCGCGCAAATGCATGCCTGGGCCATCCGCAAGGAGCGGCACGGCCCCCCGGAAAGCGCGATGCAGCTCGAGACGCTGCCGACCTGGAAAGTCGGCGAGGATGAGGTGCTGATCTACGTCATGGCCGGCGGCGTCAACTACAACGGCGTGTGGGCCGGTCTCGGGGTTCCCATCTCGCCGATCGACGTGCACAAGAATTCCTTCCACATTGCAGGGTCGGATGCTTCCGGCGTCGTGTGGGCCTGCGGCTCGAAGGTGCGGCGCTGGAAGGTGGGCGACGAAGTCATCGTTCACTGCAATCAGGACGATGGCGATGACGAAGACTGCAACGGTGGCGATCCGCTGCTGTCCCCGTCCCAGCGCATCTGGGGCTATGAGACCCCGGACGGCTCATTCGCGCAATTCTGCCGCGTGCAGTCGCGCCAGCTGATGCCGAAGCCGGCGCACCTCACCTGGGAGGAGGCCGCCTGCTACACGCTGACCCTGGCGACCGCCTATCGCATGCTGTTCGGGCATGCGCCGCACATCCTAAAACCCGGCGACCACGTGCTGGTGTGGGGCGGCTCGGGAGGGCTGGGTGTGTTCGGCGTGCAGCTCGCCGCGGCCTCGGGCGCCAACGCCATTGGCGTTATCTCCGACGAAAGCAAGCGCGACTATGTGATGCAGCTCGGTGCCAAGGGCGCCATAAACCGCAAGCAGTTCTCATGCTGGGGCGCGATGCCGAAGGTGGGCAGCGCGGAATACGACACGTGGGTGAAGGAGGCTCGCCGGTTCGGCAAGGCGATCTGGGAGATTACGGGGAAACGCGATGTCGATATCGTATTCGAGCATCCCGGCGAAGCTACCTTCCCGGTCTCCTGCCTGGTGGTCAAGCGCGGCGGCATGGTGGTGTTCTGTGCGGGCACCTCGGGCTACAACATCACCTTCGACGCGCGTTATGTCTGGATGCGCCAGAAGCGCATCCAGGGTTCGCATTTTGCGCATCTCAAGCAGGCTTCCGCGGCAAACCAGTTCGTGCTCGACCGCCGCATCGATCCCTGCATGAGCCACGTGTTTCCCTGGACCAAGATTCCCCACGCGCATGAGCTCATGCGCACCAACCAGCACCCGCCCGGCAACATGGCCGTGCTGGTCAATGCCCCGCGCACGGGGCTGCGCACGCTCGACGACGCTATCGAGGCCGCGGCGGAGTAGCGGATCGCTGCGCGTTCAGGTCCGCAGTAGAGTGGGCAAAGGCGCGCTCACTCGCTCCTTTCCGCGTGGGCAAAATCTAACGGCGCGCCGTGCCCACACAGACGGATCGGCGTAAACGATTTTGCCCACCCTACGGATTCGTCTCGGCCTTCCTTGCGCGGGCACGGATGTGGGCCGCGTTGAGCTCGCCTCCGTACACGAAGATCGTCGCCGTCCAATAGAGGAATACGAGCGCGATCATGGCGGAGGCGAGACCCGCATAGGTGTTGACGTAATTGACCGAGAACTGCGCGAGATAGCGGGCGAAGCCGACAGCCGTCGCGAGCCAAAGCACGAGCGTGGCGGCAATTCCCGGGATGATCTCGCGCAGCGAGCGCCGGCCGGCAGGAAGCCACTTGTGTGCGACCAGCAGTGCGCTGAGAAGGAGGACACCGGTCACCGCAAAACGCAGGAACGTAAAGCTGCCTTCGTCAAGCGGCCCAACCCAGCGCGCGTGCCGTTGGATGATCGCGAACAAAAGCGGTCCAAGCACGATGAGAAAGCCCAGTGCGAGGAGCGCAATGGCGGCGAGCAGCACGTATCCGATCGACTCGAGCCGCAGCAGAATCCAGTTGCGCGTTTCGAGGCCGACATAGGCACGGTTGAGGCCGATGCGCAGGCTCTCCACCCCGCTCGAGGCGAAATAGACCGCCAGCACACCGCCGAAAGTAAGCGCCCCGGTATGCGTCGTGGTCAGGACCCGGTGGATTTCTCGAGCGAGCGGAACCGCCACCTCCGGAGGCCAGGTGGTGAGCAGCAGGTTTGCAACCCGGTCGGCGAGATCGGCGGAGCCGAAGAAGCCCGCCAAGGACGTGAGCACGATGAAAAACGGGAACATCGCCATGAGCACCGAAAGCGCGATGTGACTTGCGATCGCCCAGCCGTCGTCACCGACGAAATGCCAATAAGCATCGATGGCAATGGCGATGGCGCGTCGCATGTTTCTCAAGCCCCTCGGTGCTGGCGGTCCATCACTTTTTACAAAAACGCGTTTGCCATTGCATTTGTGCGCTGCACAACTAGTCTTGCGGCGGCTTTGCCATGCGAGGCTCGAGCCATTCGGGAGTCGAGATGAACGAAGCCCAGCGCCGAGAAAACAGCAACAAGCTGCTTGCGCTGGCAGCGGATGCCGCGCGCGCGGCTGATGCGCTCTTGGCCGAGGCGACGAGGGCCGTGCGCGCGCGCGTGATGGCCGACAACCACGTGGTGGAGCGCGCGTTCGACCGCGAGCAGCGCGCCACGCACGGGCTTGCGTGGCTCGCAACGTATGTCGAATCGATCCGTCAGCTTTGCGCCTATGCCGAGCGCCTGCATGCCGCCGGCGAGCTCAGCGAGATCGAGGAGCTGCTGCTGCGCATCGGCATCGGCGAGTATCTCGCGCAGATCGCGGGCGGCATCCCGATGAGCCCGGGCGAGATCGTGCGGCCCGCCGACGTCGGACTCCCCGGGGAGGCTGTTGCCGCGCGGATTGCGCCGGCGCTCGATGACCTCATGAGCGGTAACGCCCCGCGGCGCGCGCGGCTCGTTGAGCTGATGCGCAGCCATGACGCCGGCACCGTGGGGGACTGCGCGCTTGACGACTCGCTTGCGAGCATCCGCGACGAGATGCGCAAGTTCGCGGACGGCGATGTGGTACCGCATGCGCAAGAGTGGCACCGCACGAACAGCTATATTCCTTCCGAAGTGATCGCCCAGATGTCCGAGCTGGGCGTGTTCGGCCTCACCATCCCGGAGGACTACGGCGGACTGGGACTCGGCAAGGAATCGATGTGCGTCGTCTCGGAGGAGCTCTCGCGCGGCTATATCGGCGTAGGCTCGCTCGGCACGCGCTCCGAGATTGCAGCCGAGCTGATTATCGGCTCCGGCACCGAGGAGCAGAAGCGCAAATGGCTGCCCAGGATTGCGAGCGGCGAGGTGCTGCCGACGGCCGTCTTCACCGAGCCCAATGCCGGCTCCGATCTCGCCTCGATCCGCACCCGGGCGGAGCGCGACGGCGACGTGTACCGCATCCACGGCAACAAGACCTGGATCACGCATCCCGTGCGCGCCGACCTGATGACCCTCTTGGTGCGTACCGATGCGAGAGAGCCCGGTCACCGCGGTCTCTCCATGCTGCTGGCAGAAAAGCCGCGCGGCACGGATGCCGATCCGTTTCCCGCCGCCGGCATGTCAGGCAGCGAGATCGAGGTGTTGGGCTATCGCGGAATGAAAGAGTACGAGATTGCCTTCGACGGCTTTGAGGTCAAGGCCGAGAACCTGCTCGGCGGCATGGAGGGACTAGGCTTCCGCCAGCTGATGGCAACTTTCGAGTCCGCGCGCATCCAGACCGCCGCGCGCGCGATAGGCGTGGCGCAGGCGGCGATGGAGCAGGCGCTCGCCTATGCGCAGCAACGCGCGCAGTTCGGTGCACCGATCATCGAGTTTCCGCGTGTGGCCGACAAGCTCGCCATGATGGCGGTCGAGATCATGATCGCGCGCCAGCTCACCTATTTCGCGGCCCGGCAGAAGGATTCAGGCAAGCGCTGCGACCTGGAGGCGGGCATGGCGAAGCTCCTTGCGGCGCGCGTGGCCTGGGCCAGCGCCGACAACGCCGTGCAGATTCACGGCGGCAACGGCTTTGCGCTTGAGTTTCCGATCTCGCGCATCCTCTGCGATGCCCGCATCCTCAGCATCTTCGAGGGTGCCGCGGAGATTCAGGCGCAGGTCATCGCCCGTCGCCTGCTGACCGCGGCGAACTAGGGGATCGGTTCGCTCACTCCGGACTGACGGTGCACTGATTGGAATGAAGGAATCACTCGCGACAGCCCTTCAAATCCCCCGATTCCAGAAGTCGAAGTAGCGCTCGATGTTCATGGGCAGGAATGCGCTGTAATTGGGCCATGACTCGTATTTCGGCAGCTTGATCTCCTTCTGCGCGTCCGCGTAGGACTTGCCCTCGCTCACTGCCTGCTTTACGGCCGCCGAAAGGTCCTGCAGATAGGCGAGCTCCTCGCGTGCATTGTCCTTGGTGCCGGTCTGCTTGCCGCCGGGACCGGGATGGCCGGGAATGAGCGTCTCCCAATCCATGGCAATCACCTTCTTCAGACTGTCCTCGATGTCGGGCACGTAGGTGTCGGCCATGCCGCGGAACTGGATGCCCTGGATCGGGATCCAGTCAACGGTGAAGACGATCTTCTCCTTCGGCAGCCGCATCACCAGGGTGCTGTCGGAATGGTTCCGGCCCACATAGTTGAGCTCGAGCGTGGTGCCGCCGAGCGCGACGTTGCGCTTGCCTTCGACCGCCTGGTCGGGAATGACGACGTCGGGTGGTTTGAGGGCTGCGATGCGGTCGCGGGCATTGCGGTGGGCGACGAACACGGCTCCGAGCTCTTTGAACGGCTGGCCGCCCGCGACATGGTCGAAGTGACTGTGGCTGTAGATCACGTATTTGATCGGCGCCTTGGTCACGGCCTGGATGGCGTCGATATAGGGCTTCGCCGGCCGGCGCTCGCTGATGGGGTCGGTGGCGATCACGCCGGCGGGAGTGACGACGAACATCGATTGGTGGTTGCCGTAACGAAAAATGTAGACATTGTCCGTGACCTTGGTGGTCGCGAACGGAGACGGCGTTGGCGCCTGCGCCAGCGCCGGCCCCGCGAGCGCTCCCGCGATGACGGTTATGGTCATTCCCCCCAAGCCAATCCGCGACATGAGCGTCCTCCCTGAGACAATGAAATAAGCAACGCGCGCTGCGCCTTTCTGGCGTCGTGCACGCGCAAATGTCCTGCGCTTTCAGGTCGGATGCAACAGGGTTCAGGCGGGCCGGCGGTGATGGCCGAGGGACCGCGTTGCGCAATCTATTTGGTGTCGCCATGCAGACGCGGATCAGGTCTGCATGCTTGCCCTC
>Ga0306925_10001723_pt1 | contig 18235 bp, 14 predicted proteins | sample flu12Cox44000176_FD_203755 | JGI IMG/M metagenome (GOLD analysis project Ga0306925, IMG submission 203755) | Lab enrichment of tropical soil microbial communities from Luquillo Experimental Forest, Puerto Rico - flux8day.12C.oxic.44.000.176 (v2)... | ecosystem: Environmental > Terrestrial >... | reverse complement strand
GGCGCGATCGTGGTGGTCGCCTCCGTGCAGGGCCACGCGTGCCAACGAGGCGTGGCGGCCTACACGGCTTCTAAGGGCGCTCTTCTCTCGTTGACGCGCGCTCTTGCCCTCGACCATGCGGCCAATCGCATCCGCGTCAATTCCATCAGTCCAGGATCGATTCGCACACCGATGCTGGAGTGGTCCGCCGGGCATTTTGGGCCAAACCTCCCTGTGGAAACCGTAGTCCAGCGATTCGGACTGGCCCATCCGCTCGGCCGCGTGGGAACCGTCGAAGAAGTTGCCGAACTCGCCGCATTTCTCCTGTCGGATCGATCCTCCTTCTGCACCGGGGGAGACTATCTGGTGGATGGTGGCCTGCTGGCGGGGATTGGCGTGCAATGATTGGCGACCCGGTTTGCGTCGCACCCACTGGTGACGTGTGTGGCGAAGGGGTTGTCTGGCACGCCGCGCACAACGCCCTCTATTGGTGCGATATCAACCGGTTTCTAGTCCATCGCCTGAGCCTGGCCGATTCTTGGGAACCCGGCAGGGACCTCCGCCACGACGCCTTATTTTGTCTGAACGGATGGCCTTCAGTTCGCTTGAATGACGCACGACCCGATCCGCGCGGTTCGCTCTGGGCTGGCTCGATGCGCAACAATGTGCGCCCGGACGGTTCCTCTGGCGGCGTCGGGGGTCAGGACGGCATTCTTGTTCGCATCGATCCGAATGGCCGGGCCACGTGCTTCCGGGAAAAAATCGGAATTTCCAATACTTTGGCCTGGAGTCCAGACTGCCGCCACTTCTATTTTGGAGACACGCTCGCCAACGTCATTTGGGTCTACGATTACGATGCCTCGACCGGTGCGATTTCCAACGAACGTCCGTTCCTCGAAGGTTTCGGGCGCGGTTATCCCGATGGTTCGGCGGTCGACTCGGAAGGTTGTTTGTGGAATTGCCGTTTTTATGGCAACTGCATTGTGCGCGTCGCTCCTGATGGAAAAATCGATCGCGTCGTGGAGATGCCCGTGAAGAACATCACAACCTGTGCCTTTGGCGGCGCCGATCTGCAGACTCTTTTCGTCACCACCGCTTCCGCCGAGGCTCCTCGGGGCGATCGCCTCGCAGGGAGCTTGTTTGCGATTCGAACCGACGTGATGGGGCAGCCGGAGAATCGTTTTTCGCTTCTATGGACTTAGAGAACAACGAAAAATGACGCCGCTGGATTTGAACTCCTCCTGCCAAACGCCGCGATCCTGCGGGCAGCATCTTTCCTGCCACACGTCCCAACGCTTTATGGGCATCGACGGCTTTGCTCATAGAATGCTGAGGAGAGAGGCAAGAACGACAAAGAGGATAAGAACGATATGACAGCCGTGCAAGCGGCATTCAGCTAGCATGTTGCTTGACGCACAGTCGTACGCATTGTAGCGTTTGCGTGCGTCGTGCCGCGCAAGACGAGTCCCGATTTGGCTTGCACGTGGCACGAAGGGAAATCAAATGAGCGGTATTGCCAACCCCTCCTCTGTTTTGAACCGACCCTCCGGGTTCCCTGTTGAATCCATCCGCGCGTTGTTTCCCGCTCTGCAACGAGAACCCGGATTCATCTTTTTCGACAATGCCGCAGGCGCTCAAGTGCCGCAGATTGTGCTTGATGCTGTTAACCAGCACTTGGTGGAGCGCAACGTGCAGCGCGGGGGCCGTTATCGGCACAGCCAGCAGGTGGATGCGATTATTGCGCGGGCACGCGAAAGTGTCGCGGCTCTTCTCAATGCCCGAGACCCGCGCGAAATTGCCTTTGGTATGAACGCCACTTCCTTCATTCGCATTGTGAGTTTGGCGATCGGGCAGACGCTCCGCGGGCGCAACGAGATCATCGTCACCGACATCGATCACGAAGCTAATGTTGCCACCTGGCTGGCCCTGGAAAGAGAAGGCGCGAAATTTCAATGGTGGAAGATGCGGGATGACGGCAATCTGCATCCCGAAGACTTGAAACCCATTCTGTCTACCAAAACACGACTGGTGGCGTGCACCGCGGCGTCCAATGCTCTGGGCTCGATTGTCGACGTAGCCAGCGCTGCCAGGCTCGTCCACGAAGCGGGCGGCGAGATTTTCCTGGATTGCGTGCACTACGCGCCGCACGCCGCTATTGATGTTCAAAGCTTCGATTGCGATTACCTGGTTTGTTCCGGCTACAAGATTTTTTCTCCGCACATGGGATTCCTGTGGGGGCGCCGCGAACTTCTGAAGAAGCTGCCGACCTTTCGCGAGGACTTCATTCCCGACGAGCCTCCCGGAAAAATTGAAGCCGGAACTTTTATCTATGAAAATGTAGCGGGTATGGATGCGGCCGTCTCCTATCTTGAAAATCTCGGAAAGACTCTGAGAACGGACAAAGAAGACCATCAAGTAGACTCCCGGCGCGCCCATATCGTCCGAGCGATGACGGCCATTCGTTCATATGAAGAATCTTTGTCGTTGGAATTCCTGCGTGTTTTACGTGAAAGCGGGGCCACGATTTACGGCGTGCGCGAAGATCACCGTGTGCACAAACGCGTGCCCACCCTGTCCTTCAACCTTAAGAAAACCTCTCCTGCAAAAGTTACAGAGACGATGGCTGACGCGGGCATTGGCATACGCGATGGTCACATGTACACGCCGCGGCTGATGAAACGGTTCGGTTTGAGCCAGGATAGCGGGGTCGTCCGAGTCTCCGCTGTCCACTACAACACCATGGAAGAAATGCGTCGCTTTGCCGACGTCTTGCTCAATTTGAGCAGGCATGAATAAAGTTCCTGAGACCTCCGAGGGCCTTGCATCTGGCGCCAACGACCTGCCTGGCCCCGCCGTGGAGACGGCGGAACTGAAGCGTAGGCTCACCCAGCGGCAGCTCAGCATGCTGGCCATTGGCGGGGCGATTGGGGTCGGCCTGTTTTTGGGAACCAGCCTGACGATTCGGCTGGCCGGGCCTGGCGTGATCGTCTCTTATCTTCTCGGGGCCATTATCGCGCTCATCGTCTCTTACTCGCTTGTAGAAATGGCCGTCGTGCATCCCGTCGCCGGCTCTTTCGGCGTCTACGCGCAAACTTATCTGAGTTCCTGGGCGGGATTCTCGGTACGCACCACGTACGGACTGGTTCAGATCATTGCGATCGGCGCGGAAGTGACGGCCGTGGGGATCTATTTCGCGTTTTGGTTTCCGTCGGTCCCCCAATGGATCTGGGTGGTAGCGGTTTCCATTGGGCTAGTCGCGCTGAATATGCAGCAGGTGGGCCGTTTCGGCGAGTTCGAATATTGGTTTGCCCTAATTAAAGTTTTGGCAATTGTTTTTTTCATCGTCATTGGCTTGGATTTGATACTCGGTCTGAGCCGCAGGCCGGCCGTGGGTCTCTCCAATCTCACAGCGCACGGAGGCTTTCTCCCTAATGGCTGGAAAGGCGTCTGGCTGGCACTTACTCTTGTGCTCACTAGTTACATGGGCGTCGAAATCATCGCGGTTACTGCGGGCGAGGCGGAACGTCCCGAGGTGTCCATTCCCCGCTCGATGCGCACGATTGTCTATCGACTCATCCTCTTTTACGTTCTCGCCATTACCATCATGCTGGCGATAACACCTTGGAATCTCACGTCCCCGGGCACCGGCATTACCGGGAGTCCGTTCGTGAGCGTTTTTTCCGCCGTCGGTATCCCTTACGTGGCAAGCGTCATGAATCTGGTGGTGATCACGGCGGCACTCTCAAGTTCCAACACGGATTTGTACCTCACAACGCGCATGCTTTTTTCCTTGTCGAGAAGCCAACATGCCCCGGAATGGCTCGGGCGCCTCAGCGAAAGTGGCGTTCCGCGGAGTGCCCTGGCTGTTTCTACGGGAGGCATGGTGGCGGCGACGTTGCTGGCGATCTATGCGCCGGCAAAAGCATTCCTTCTGCTTTATGGCACTGCAGTAGCTGGGATGCTTTTTGTCTGGATCGTTATTCTGGTGACCCATCTTGCGTTTCGGCGCGCGCTTGGTCCCGACCGAGTTGCCCATCTTCCCCTGCGCCTCCGGTTCTTTCCGTATTCGACATGGCTGGGCATCATCGCTCTTGTGGGGATCACCGCGAGCACGTTTTTTGTCGAGGGCCTGCAGTACTCGGTCCCTGCCTTCCTCTTTCTTCTTTTGCTGATTTCTCTGGGGTACTGGAGGCTTCGGAAGGAAAAAGGCTTCGCGCCACGGATGGAACCCCTGTGACCACTTACGGAAGAGTTGCCCGTCAACCGACAGCCGCAGGGCGAATGGTGCGCATGATCACTCGATTGCAACAGCTAGCGAAACTCAGGTTCCAGGTCACCTTTTGTTGGGCGATTTGTGCGGGGCTGACCTTCGAGTGAAGCAGGGGAAATCAGGTCCTTACGGAAAGGGGTCTAAGCTCTGCCGTTCTCGATGCCGCCGCCACTTCCTTTCCCCCGAGCACTGACACTCACTGCGACCAGCAGCACTAACGAAATCACGACACCAAGCTTGGCTCTCATTGGTGCACACTACCGCCATATCGCGACGCGAAATTCCAAAATTCATTCTGGGTTGCACCCTGTAAGAACAACGGATCACATAAGCCTCAACCTTTAGACAAGATCATCGTCCTCTGTCTGCACTCGCACTTTCACTGGTTCCAGTCGACAAGCTTGCCGGCTGCTTTGGACTTGCGACCGCCGCTTTGTACTTTTCTCGTTGGCATAACCAATCAGCATGGTGCCATTCATTTTTGACGACAACCGAATTTACATCTGTTTCGTCGTCGGCCGGTGCGTGGTTCATTCTCGATCCGGGCGTGTGGGACGCGGGAAACTTAGCTTCGGAGGAATGCGATTCCCCTCTCGTTGTTCCGCCGTTAACCGATGGCGATGCACAAATAGCTAAATCGTGGGCAAAATACGTCTTGGATTAACGCTTTCATAGCGACCGATCAGAGGCAAAGCGACAGGAGAGTTAGTCATGCATGAGCAGCCCAATATTCGTATCCAGCGGAGCATCGGCTTCGGGTTGGCTGCAACGTTGTTGTTTCTCACCATCCGCGCTGAGATTCGCGCGGCGCCGGCCAGCGCGCCGAAACGCATCATGGTTGAGGTACGAGATCACGCGCAACTTCACTGCTTGGACTGGGGCGGAGCAAAGCAGCCGTTGCTATTACTCACTGGATTAGGGGACACCGCCTATATCTATAGCGAACTCGCTCCACGCCTCACCGGCAAGTTTCATGTTTTCGCACTAACAAGGCGCGGGTACGGTGAGTCGGATGTCACGAAGGAAGGCTATGGGATTTCCGATCGTGTTGCGGATTTGCGTGAGGTGCTCGACAAGCTGCACATCGACGACGTTGTGCTTGTTGGGCATTCCGCTGCGGGTGATGAAATGACTGCATTCGCGTTGCAGTATCCTCAGCGCATAAAGGCGCTCGTCTATCTTGACGCTGCGTACGATCGAGCAGACCCTGAGACACCCCAACCTCATATGGATGCGTGGCGAAAGCTCGCGTCTCACTTGTACGGTGGAATCACCGAAGACGACTCGTATCGCTCGTTGGTGGAACGCAGGAAAGCACTGACTAATCTGTTTCGCTCTGAATACAACGTCGAATGGGGCCTGGCGCTCGAAAACAATCTGATCGAGGTCAGCGCCATCAACGTGGATGGTACGGTCAGCAATCGGACTCCGGGTTTTGTGAGCGCCGCGATCCGCGAAGGCGCGAAGGCGGCGAAGCTGCACGTAGCAGACGTTCGCGTCCCAGCGTTGCTCATCTTCGCGCGCGGGCCACTGGCTGACAGCGTTCTGCCCACCGAGCTGCGGGAGTCCATCCGCAGAGATGAACACGAGTATGCCGCATACATGCAGCGTTATGAAGCCAGGATCCGCGAAGCTAATTCTGCCCTCAGAATTATTACGCTGGATTCAGTTCGGCACTACTTCTTTCTGGCTGACCCGGAGCAGACAGCGACTTGGATCCGCGACTGTCTTAGGCGGAATCTAACACGGCCGTGACATTGATCTCCCCATGCCGCGGCTAGCTCGACGCCACCAACGCCGTCCACATGCTCGAGGTGTCGAAGTTCTCTCATCGGATCCCCCGGAAAGTTGGCTCCGTCGTATGCGAAATACCGAATGGCGAAAGACCGCAAGCATCGCCATTCCAACTACAGGATTTGCAACTTACTCGGTATAGCCGGCCACGGATTTGGTCTTTAGGCGACCCGCGGTAGGGAATTAAGTGCGTGCCTGTTGGACTTTTCGGGCGGGAAGCTTCCAGTTGGGTCTGACGAAGTGGCACGTATAACCGTGCGGATAGCGCTCCAGATAGTCCTGGTGCTCGGGCTCGGCTTCCCAGAAGTCCCCGGCGGGCCGCACTTCTGTGACAACCTTTCCCGGCCAGAGGCCCGACGTGTTCACGTCGGCAATAGTCTCTTCCGCGACGAGCTTCTGCTCCTCGCTCGTGTAAAAGATGGCGGAACGGTAGCTCGTCCCGCGGTCATTCCCTTGGCGATTCAGGGTGGTTGGATCGTGGATCTGAAAGAAATACTCCAGCAGCTGCCGGAGACTCAGTTTCAGCGGATCAAAGATGATCTCGATGGCTTCGGCGTGACTGCCATGGTTGCGGTAAGTCGCGTTCCGCACATCGCCGCCGCTGTAGCCCACACGCGTCGAAATGACGCCGGGGTAGCGGCGGATCAGATCCTGCATTCCCCAGAAACATCCGCCGGCTAGGATCGCTCGCTCTTGCTTCGGTGACATGGGTCACTCCTTGCCTTCGTCTTCAAACAACTTCAGGTACTCGCTGTAGCCTTCGTGCTCCAGTTCGTGGAGCGGAATGAAGCGCAAGGCAGCCGAGTTGATACAATACCGCAACCCGCCCGTGTTCCGCGGTCCGTCGTTGAAGACGTGACCCAGGTGGCTGTCAGCATGGCTCGACCGTACCTCTGTGCGGGTCATGCCGTGGCTGGTATCCTGTCGCTCCTCAACATTCTCGGGTTCCAGGGGTTTTGTGAAACTCGGCCACCCGCAACCGCTCTCGAACTTATCGAGAGATGAAAATAAGGGTTCGCCGGAGACGACGTCGACGTAAATGCCCGGCTCGTCGTGATCCCAGAAAGCATTCTGGAAAGGCCGCTCGGTGGCGTTCTGCTGTGTCACTCGGAACTGTTCAGGAGTAAGCCGAGCGATTCCTTCCTTGTTGTATGTGGACATCGATGACCCCTCCGATCCGGTTCTCTATTCGGGACCGGGGCTATCCGCCAACCTCGGATTGCTAACCGATCCTGCATGCCATTGGATGACGAAAAGCGGTAGAGAGTCGCATCGACCTCCGATGAGCTGACTCACAACGCTTGCTGAAAGCAGTTGCTGGGCTCGCTGCGACAAGTGGCCATACGAAGGTATCGCCGATACTTTCGTCCAATTGTTTCAGTTCCGTGCTGCTGATTTAATCGCGAATGTTCGATCGCACGGGAAGACAAGGTGTCCACTGTTGGGCATGGATAGCCGTAACGGTGGAAAGTGAGTGGTACCGCTTATGCCACCGCAAGGGGCTTGAGCTGCTCCATTCAGTTCCCTTTGGCCTTTGGCTGAGAGCGGCTCGGCAAAGATGTTGGTCTGCGAATCAATCAAGGAGGAATGTATGGTGTTTCACAAGAAGAGTACTTTTTACTTTGTGCCGGTTTCTATTGCGTTGGTTGCTTCGAGTCTTTTGGTTTCCCAGAATTCCGAAGCTCGACCGCCACGCGCTGCACAATCACAGGAGAAAGTCAACGTGGTAGGGCATCTGGACCTTCAGGGAATGCCGGTGAAGCAGATGTTCTTGCAGCAGCGCGACGGCAAGAGTTACGTGTTTCTTCGTCGGGCCGACCAAAATGCATTTGCAATCGTGGACGTCACAAACCCAGCGAGCCCGGTACTCACTGATAAGGGCGCGTTGAAAGAACCCTCTGGCGCAAGTGTGGAACTACCGGCGCCGGGCTCGGCGGTGGCAATCGCTTTTATCCCTGAACGGCGTTCCGCGCCGGCAGCTTCGGCAGCAGCGGTTTCTGACATAATCCTTCCCACCGAAACCGTCCACCTGATTGATCTTTCGGACCCTCGTCACCCGAAAACAATCAAAGTCTTCGACAAGGTCAGCAGTTTAGCGAATGACGACGGCCGTAAGCTCGTCTTGCTGGTGAACAACGAAGGCTTATGGATCGTCAGCCATCATCGCAATCGTCCATTGCCGATGTGCACGTCCGAGTCGGCAATTGAATCCCTTCCTGATTGTCAGTAAACGAATAAATGTTTGTTCGGCCTTCAAGCCTACCAACACTTGACTCGGTTTACTTCAGCCTTTGGCTCGCACGCGGCTCGGCGGAGCCAGAACCAACAGGAGCTAGCGACGAAATCCCCAGCACTGCGGGCGGGTTTCACGAAAGGAAGGCGAGACACCATGAATATGCAAAACACTACCGGAACAACGAAGGACCTCGAAGGTCCCTACGCCGACACTGCAAAAAACGCCGCTCGGCGGCGATCGTTTGCTTGTAACCCAGGCAAAATCGGGGGACGCGAGCGCTTTCGGAGCACTGTACGAGCGGCATTGTTCCAAGATCTATCGCATCGCCTTCCGGATACTTCGCAATCGGCAGGACGCGGAAGATGCGGTTCAACGATGCTTTCAGCACGCCTTCACGAATCTGAGACGATTTCGCGAAGACTCAACTTTTTCGACATGGGTAACTCGGATCGCGATCAATGAAGCACTGATGCTCGTCCGTCAGAGGCGTCCCGACAGGGCCCTTTCGGAAGAGTGCAACGATGGCATGTCCACACATTCCACTCTTGACGTTTCGGATGACCGACCGACACCGGAGCAAGCGATGGCACAAACGGAATTACGAAACACCGTGATTCACGCGATCTCAAAGCTACGGCACAATTTGCGGGTTGTGGTTGTTCTTCGTTTAGTGCACGGCCTCACGAGCGTGGAGATCGCTCGAAACCTGGGTCTGACCGTTGCCGCCGTAAAGGGGCGTACCTTCCATGCGAAACGCCACCTTCGACGCCACCTCGAGCGTAAATTCGAAGGAGCCCATGCCGGTTTCTTGATCGGGGCGCGAGATTAGAAAACGCCGGCGGAACGGTTTTCAGCTGCACGGTGTTGCCGGTTACCCCAACTGGAGATTCAAGATGCCCACGCCGCAAGCGCCGATCGGTTCAGGCTTCAGCGCCTTCACGACCGCTGCCGAAGTCATCAAGGGTATCAACTTAAGCGGAAAAAACGTAATCGTAACCGGAGGTTATTCGGCCATCGGCGTGGAAACGGTTCGAGCGTTCCGGTCTGTCGGTGCAAAAGTCATCGCACCCGCTCGTGACATGGCGAAGGCAAAGGAAAATCTGGCGGAGATGCCTGACGTCGTACTTGCACCCATGGATCTACTTGATCCAACGTCGATCGACGAATTTGCAAAATACTTTCTCAGCAAAAACGACAAGTTGCATATCCTGGTCAACAATGCCGGGATAATGGCGCCTCCGCTCTCGCGCGATTCGCGTGGCTATGAATCCCAATTCTCGGTAAATCATCTTGGCCATTTTCAGCTAACGTGCCGACTTTGGCCAGCACTGGTTCGCGCCGAGGGTGCCCGTGGTCGTAGCATTGTCCTCGTACGGACACCGGCGAGCCGGGGTCGATTTTCACGATCCCAATTTTGAGCGTCGGGAATACGATCCGTGGACTGCTTACGGACAATCGAAGACCGCTAATTCGCTCTTTGCCGTCGCTCTTGACTCGATCGGTCAGCGCAAAGGAGTCCGTGCCTTCGCCGTGCATCCGGGAGGTATTGCGACTGAATTGATCCGTTACATGTCCAAGGCGCAAATCGAAGCCTACAAAATCATTGACGAGGTCGGCAAGCCAATTATCGATCCCGAGAACAACAAAAAAACTCCGCAGCAGGGGGCAGCAACTACCGTTTGGTGTGCAACAAGCCCTCAGCTGGAAGGTATGGGCGGCGTCTACTGCGCGGACTGCGACATCGCGCGGGCGCTCCCGACCGACGACTCAACGGAACTGCATGGCGTGCGGCCTCGAGCAATCGATCCCGTTGCTGCAGGTAGACTTTGGCAGTTGAGCGAACAGCTCACCGGCGCGAACCTCGATTAAATATGAGGAACGATGAGCGGTGACCTGGTTTCAGGGAGACTTTGTCAGGCTAGTTTTGGCGCCTTCGCCCGCTCTCGGTAAGCTCCAACCCTTTAGGATTCCGAGATCTTTACGAAACCCTCCTGAACAAGCTGTGTCGTTCTCGCCATGGCATCGGTGTTGATCTTGATTCCAGGAATGATGTCTGCATTTCCCCAGCCATGGACTTTTGCTGTAGCACCGCAGAGCTCGACCTGTACACCTCGCTCCATCAGGTCTGCAACAAGCTTCTTGTATGGGTTGCCCGTGGCAATATTGCGGTCGGGGTTGTACGCCTGGTCGTGTAGCGTGACGTGGCCTGCATTTGTGTGAAAGACCGCCACAACCTGGGACTTGGCCTTCCAATTGGAGATATCGTTCATGATGAGTTGAAGGTGAAACAGAGACGCCGGCAGATCGCCTTCGAACGATAGCGAAGCGATGCTGAACACAACCTTGACCTCTGTCAGTTTGACCGGGATATCAATGTGAAGGGCCTTTTCCTGCGCTGTCATTTGAGTTCCTTTCTTGGCATATAGTTGGCGAGGCGCAAACAGGTTAGACGCCCTGAAAAACATCTCCGATGAAGTCTTTAGGGCTTCTGAAGCCGTTGCCCCACTTTGCGTCTGTGGGTGCAGTAGGCTTTGTGGCGACAATTTCGTCGAGCGATTTGCCTTGTTTCTTGAGAGCCGCCACTTTCTCACGAGTGCCAACCAGCAGGTCGCGATAAAAGGCGAGTTGGGATTTGTCGGCAACCGCACCGTGGCCTGGAATGACAATCATTGTGTCGCTCACTTTCGCCAGATTCGCTTGGGTGGCGCGGATCATGCCGTCGATGCTGCCGCCCGTTGAATAGTCGATGAAAGGATAGTAGCCGTTCCAGAACGTGTCAGCGACGTGGAGAATATCGGCGTCTGTAAAGTGAGCGGAAATGTCGCTGTCGGTGTGGGCAGGGGCGTAGTGCTTGAGGGCAATCGTCGTCCCATTAAGCTCCAGAGTCCGCTCATCATCAAAGACTGCTGCAGGAATTGCTCCGGGTGGCGACGGCGGGAACGTGAAGTTCCAGCCCTCGACTCTCGTGGTAGTGGACAGGTGCTTGCGTGTGTTCGTGTGAGCGAGAATGACTGCACCCGCAGAGTGCAGCCATTCGTTGCCATCGGTGTGGTCAAAATGCCAATGCGTATTGATGAGGTGCTTGATGGGATCGGGACTAATCGAGGCCAGCGCCTCAGTAATTTTTGGACGCGCACCGGCAAACCCTGCATCGATCAGCAGTTTACCGTCACGACCGGTGAGGACCGCGATATTTCCACCGGCCCCCAGCAGAACGCTTACGTTACCGCGGAGCTTCTGGACCGTTACAGTACTCGCTGCGGCTGTCCTCCGTGCCGTCTGTACAAGTCCGTCATCTTGAGCGAAGAGCTTGCGCGGGGCCAGTAAAGTCAAGGTCGTGGCCGCGCTGGCAGATGCAAGAAACCAACGACGAGAAATACGAGCATCCAATTTCGTGGTCATACAACATCCTTTCTACGTTAGCGTGGTGGTTTTCGACGCCTTGTCAGTGGACCTTGGTGGCTATAGGAAAGCCGCTGCGGCACTGGCGGTGCCTTTGAAGAACGTCAGCAAATCCGCGTTAATCTGGTCTGGATTCGTGGTGCACATGCCGTGTGGAAGTCCGGGATAGACTTTAAGCGTTGCGCGCTTGAGGATCTTGGCGGACTTGAGCGCCGCATTGGCGACCGGCACAATCTGGTCATCATCGCCGTGCAGGACCAGCGTGGGAATATCCATCTTCTTCAAGTCTTCCGTGAAATCCGTTTCGGAGAAGGCCTTGATGTAGTCGAAGTGAGCTTTAGTGCCGCCCATCATGCCTTGCAGCCACCAATGTTGCCGGATACCTTCCGAAATCTTCGCGCCGGGCCGGTTGTATCCGTAAAACGGTAGTGTAAGATCCTGATAGAACTGCGATCGATTTTGCGTGTATGCCGCCCGAATGTCGTCAAACACGGAGATCGGCACCCCGTCGGGGTTCTTGTCGCTCTTCACCATGATCGGAGGCACCGCTCCAATCAGCACCGCCTTCGCTACACGTTTCGTCCCATGCCGACCAATGTAGCGAGCCACTTCACCGCCACCGGTCGAGTGGCCGACGTGAATCGCTTCCTTCAGGTCTAACTTCTCCGTCAGCTCGGCCAGATCGTCGGCACAATGGTCCATATCATTTCCTTCCCACGTCTGCGTCGACTGCCCGTGTCCCCGCCGGTCTAGCGCGATGACGCGGTAGCCGTGCTGTAGAAAAAACAGCATTTGTGCATCCCAGTCGTCCGAGCTCAACGGCCAGCCATGGCTAAATACGATTGGCTGTCCCTTGCCCCAGTCCTTGTAGTAGATCGTTGTTCCATCTTTGACTGTAATCGTGCTCATGTGATTTTCACCTTTTCCCTTCTTCTAGTTCATCTTCCCCGAGGAATGGCACCACCTTGGTGAGCTGTACCTCTGCTTCCTCACCATTCGTAAAACCAGTTACGTGTTTCCCTTTCACAAGCGCTGTGTCGTAGGCTCCCGCCTTTACATTGGCAAGTTTGACCCGGCACGAGACTCCAGCTCTAGCTAGCTAGGGTTTGGCAAAAATTCCGCCTATCTGCGCCTGAATTTCATCGTAGTACTCAGGATGCTTCACTCAATGGTTGGGCTCGCGTCGGTTTTTCGGAAGTGACAACCCTGGAGTGCAAGAGAACAAGCCAGAATTAGAGCTAGCGCGAGCCTCGTACTCACGACTGTCAGGGGGTTATCTCTCAGTTCAATTCGTCGATGACGGTGTCCCACTAAGAACCTCTGCATAAGGTTTGTGTAACGTGGCCCAGCGATCCGCTTACAGAATCGTCGCCATCGACAAAGTAATTCAGGGTAAATCGCTGAAGAATCGCGCTCATAAGCCGCTCCGTGCCCGGGCCGTCCAAGGTTTTCTGATCAAAAGGCGTCTGTCGGCTTTATTCGTGATCCCACAAGTCTAAGGACCGCCTCGCAATCTGGTGATGTACTCACGGACGTATGCCGGGATGAACTCACCATCTGACGGCGCACTTCAAACCGGCACTGTGAAGCGGCGATCACGCCGTCAAGGCGGCTTCAATTGAGATACTCGGGGCGAGACGTTCATGGACTCTGCCCGAGGCAGGAACGACAAAAGTAGCAGCAATACCTGGAGTCTAAGCATGATCGGTCTCGTGCATTCGGTTTTTGGACCAGGACGAGAGGCGAAGGAGTGATGATGCCCCCGCATCGCTGGGGTGTCAACGGTAACAAGAGCCGCGTATGGGCTATGGAGGACGCAACGTACTGTTTGCACTAAAAACGCGCGATGCATAGAAGGGTAAGCCCCAGCGCAATGTTACTTTCTCGCCTATTGTTTAGTCTGAGTAATGCGCAAATTAGGGTTGGATTGTGGGTATCTTGCGTCGACTACCAGGGAGTTGACTTCCGAAGCTACGGATGTCCCCGACAGGTTTAGAGGATCGGCTATACTCAGTGCGAATCCGTCATGAAAGTCGCATTGGGCCTTGCGTCCGTTCTCGCTGTTGTCTGCGCTGCGTCCGCGACGCAACTGCCGGAGGGGTGCCAGCCGCCGGCATCCCTCCGCGAAACTCTTCACAACAATCCCTCCGCTAAAGTGTTTGGAGAAACTGGTGCTTGGTTCGAAGCACACGGTAACTCTAACTGTGCCTTGGCCTCGTTTGAAGCAGCGGTCCAGCTGGACCCGCGCTCCGCTCGGGCGCACTACAAGCTCGGGATGGCAGAACTTCAGACCCAACAGCTCAGGGCCGCCGCGGGCGAATTCCGTCTTGCACTGAAATACGAACCCAGCATGATCGCGGCGCACAATGCGCTCGGGTCCGTCTTGATTGACTTGGGGAAGCATGGCGACGCGGAAACCCAGTTTCGCGAAGCGCTGCGGCTGGACTCCCATTCCGTCCCAGCGCTAGTTGGGCTCGCAATGGTGCGAGCAAATCAAGGCGACGACGCTGGGGCCGAGAAGCTGCTTCGAGAAGCGGTCGACCTGGATGCGAATGAAGAGAAGGCACACGTCAATCTAGCTCTGGTTCTAGCGAAGCAGCAAAAGTTGTATGAAGCTCAGGCGCAAGCTGACCGTGCCTTGAAATTGGCCCCGCAAGACCCGGCCGCCCTCGCGGCGGCGGGCAGGATCAAAGCCCGCCTGGGCAACAGAAACGAGGGCGTGGCGCTCCTGCGCAAGGCCGTTGCTCTGGCCCCGCAGTCGCCTGTGTTGCATCTCGATTTGGCCATGGTTCTCGCCGACAGCTACGAATTCGCGGAGGCTTTGACCGAGAACACCGAAGCGATCCGGCTCGACCCTGGCTCTGCGGTGGCATATCTCAATCGCGGGCGCGTCCTGCTTGACTTGGGAGGTAAGGCGGACGCCAAACCCGACCTCGAACAGGCCAGCCAGCTCGCGCCCCAAATGCCTGAGCCTTACTACTTCTTGGCCATCATCGAGAAGCAAGCTGGTAATTTCGATCGAGCTGCGGCTTTGCTAAAGAGGGTGGTCAAGCTGCAGCCGCGCAACGCCATGGCGTGGAATCTTCTCGGACAATGCCTCGAAAGCGAATCGCAAAGCCAGGAAGCGGTCGCGGCTTGGCGGAAGGCAATCGCAATCGACCCTGACAATACACAAGCGCTTTGGGGCCTCGCAAGAGCCATCAAATCCAGTAATCCCGAAGAGGCGGCGCAACTGATGGCTCGATACAGGGAAGTGCAGAACAATCACCGCATCAGAGACCAAGCAGGTGTTCTGGCGAACGATGCGCTGGCCGCCGGTTCCGCGCATGACTGGCCAGAAGCGATCCGCAAGTTTCAAGAAGCGATCGAGGTCTGCGGTGACTGCCTCATCAAAGCAGATTTGCACAAGAAACTGGGGCTGACGCTATGCCAGATGGGGGACCTCGAGAAGGGAGAGAAGGAACTTCGCCTGGCGCAATCGTTGAAGCCGTCAGACCCGGACATCGAGAACGCCCTGGAGCGCCTCGCCGCGGCGCGCGCGAAGCAAGCAGCTCACCCTGCCCAAGGCAAGACGAATTGAGGTATGACCTTCGGGAGGGCTTTCGCGGAGACGTTGCTTGGTGTCGTGATTCCTTCAGAAAACCCGACACGCGGCGGCGAATGGATGAGCCTAACAGGCTGGCTCATGCTCATTCGACGGCTCCCGCCGTGATACGGTCGGGGCGTCTTGCACTCCACCGCGGCTGCCAGTCTTCGAAGATGCGGAAGAAATGAAATAAGTTCGCCGTTTGTTCCTGCCGGCTTCAGAGGCCGGAAGGATTCGCGGCGCCGCCCTTGAGCACGCTCTGGACCAGGTCGCCGAGCTCCTCGGCGGTGAACTCATTTCCTTCGAGATTGGCCGCCAGCTTTCCTTGACGATCGATGATCAGCGTGTGCAGAGAATGAATCAGCTGCCCTTCATCGGGGAAGAAGGCCACTCCGAATCTTTCACAGAATTTGTGAATTTCTGTGGGCGGGCCGGTCAAAAGGTGCCACCCTTTCGCGTCAATGTTCCAAGTGCGCGCGTACTCGGCGAGCGTTTCCGGTGGGTCATGGACGGGGTCGAGGCTGATGGTCAACAAAATCAGGTTGCGGCCCATTTCGTTGGCAAACCGCTTCTGCAGCCGGGCGAAGTTATTCGTCAGCCGAAAGCAAAAATTAGGAAATGGGCAGCGGGTGTAAACAAAGGTGATGGCCACGACTTTTCCGGCGAATTGAGACCGTGTGACATGCTCGCGATTTTGATCGGTGAGCGAAAAGTCCGGCACCGGCTGGCCCACCTTCAGGAGGTCCAGCGAAAGGGACTGGTCGATCGCTCCGTCGAGCAATCGCAATCGGCGCGCCGATAACGGATCAAGTTCCAAGCTGTCGAAATTTCGGATGCGTACATTCTCCGCGTGAGGATGCTCTTTATCGGCAACAAAAGAAAAGTCGATCAACGTGCCGCGCGCCAGGCCGTCGAGTTCGCCTGCATCGCGCACCTCCATCGGCATGACCATCGCGTCCATGTAACCGGGGATGTCTTCGCAGGAGACGGTCATGGTGCGATGTTGCTTGTCGACTGCGAGGACCAAGCCTTTTGCGGAATACCTTTGTTGCGCGAGAGTGGGAAAAGGCGCGAGCAGCGCCGCAAGCAAAAGCAATGCGAATCGCCTAGGGCTTGCTTGATAAAGCTTGAGAAAACTTCTGTTCATTGGCGCAACTCTAAGGTCTCGCTTGGCTGGGTTGTGGCTCGCCTGCAGTTGGAGACGCGGCTCGACGAGGAAAGAGAACCGTGGGCCGTTCCAGGCGTTTCATTTCCGCACGGTCTTCCCGGATTTCCAGAAATTGGTTTTTGGCCAAGTCGGTAAATACCTGCCGCGTGCCACTCGACGGCCAAAAGATGTCTAACTTCAGAATGCGCGCGGATTTGCCCAAGCCAATGTGCTGTTCGAACGGCGAAGCCCCGAATGAGCCGCCGCTTCCGACAACGCGATAGATGGACCGATTCGTTTTGCCCTCGTTCTCCACGGTCAGCTTGATTTTTGCGCCAATGGCCGGCCGGTTGCTCTTGACGCCGACCAGCTTAAGATTGATCCAATCGTTCCCGGCAGCCGTATTGGCAAACAGCCGCAGGGCATGGCGATCTCCCGGAACCGCGCCGCCCGTCTCGGTCACGATGTCCTCGTAGCCGCGGCGCTCGATATCTGCAAAAGCCACGCCGTGGCCCTTGTGCAGTTCGCCGGTACCTGAAGAAGCGGTGACGTCCACGAAGTATTGTCCGTCGTGGTTTCGCAACAGGACGTGCGGGAGCAGGGAAACGTAAGAAGGATTGCCATTGCCCAGGTAGATGTCCAGGAATCCGTCATTGTCAATGTCGCCAAAGTTCGCGCCCATGGGCATAAAGACCTTGTCGAGTCCCGTTTCCACCGTCACGTCTTGGAAAGTTCCATTCCCGCGATTCTTGTAGAGCTTCAGCGTGCCCGCGTTATGGGGTAGGCCCAGATAGGTCCGCACTGATTCGTCAAGCGACGTGAAGTAGCTGTTCACAAAGAGATCAGGCCAGCCGCAGTTGTCGTAGTCGAAGAACCACGCGGCGAAGCTTTTCCCCGTGCCGAGAACGCCCGCTTGTGCGGCAAAGTCGGTAAAGGTGTTGTCATGATTGTTGTGATAAAGGCGATTCTCGCCCAAATAGTTGGTCACGTAAAAATCCACGTAGCCGTCATTGTCGTAGTCGGCGGCCACCACGGCCTTGGTTACGCCCGGTTTGTCGATCCCGGCGGAATGTGAAATGTTTTCAAACGTTCCATCGCCCTTGTTCAGAAACAGTTGATTTCCGCCCGCCTCGTTTCCCAGAAAAAGGTCGAGCAGGCCGTCGTTATTAATGTCCGCCCAAACCGCGGTTTGCGAAGCCACCAACGGCTCGCCGATGCCGCTTGCGACGGTAACGTCGGTGAACGTGCCGTCGCAATTGTTCTTCATCAGCGACGGCCTGAGCGGGAATTCCCAGCCTCCGCGCAAAACCAGAAAATCCACGCAGCCGTCATTGTTGTAGTCAGTTTGAACGATGTTGAGCCCGCCCAACTGGTTGGACAGCCCTGCCTCGCGCGCGCGATCGGTAAACGTTCCGTCGCCGTTGTTGCGAAAGTAGCGCACCGGCTGGCACATGTCCATACTCGAGGTGAGGATGTCCAGGCGGCCGTTGTTCTCGAAGTCGTCGACGATCACGCCGCCGGCCATGGAAAAAGTATCGATTCCCGCCAGCGGCGCCACGTCCAAAAAACGGCTGACATTTTCTTTCGAGTCAAACACCGACAACGGGATGCGGTATTTTGCCGGCACACCGTCCGGATATTTTCCCAAAGTTGCGTAAGAAAGATTCAGCAACCATCGGGCATCCAAAGCTTGCGGCCTTTCTTCCAGGTATTTGGAAAAATACTCGATCGCCTTTTGCGAATCTGCCGCTTTTGAATAGGCATTCCCCGGCCGCATCGGGAAAAGGCATTTCTCCCCGGGCGCGCGGTAGACTTCGTTCA
>Ga0306925_10001721_pt1 | contig 18245 bp, 20 predicted proteins | sample flu12Cox44000176_FD_203755 | JGI IMG/M metagenome (GOLD analysis project Ga0306925, IMG submission 203755) | Lab enrichment of tropical soil microbial communities from Luquillo Experimental Forest, Puerto Rico - flux8day.12C.oxic.44.000.176 (v2)... | ecosystem: Environmental > Terrestrial >... | reverse complement strand
CAAGTCCGGGCGTCGAGAAAATCCGCCAGAACCTTATCCAGCTTCATACCCCCGAGCTGCTCGATCATGCCTCGCATCTCTTTCGCAGCCGTTGCCATCCCGCAACGACGCAGATGTTCTTCGCTCCGTATCAGCTCGTACATGAAGTTAACCCGCCGATCGGAGAGTCCCCAAATCAAACCTTCGCCGACCCCCGCAAGCTCGCGCGGGGAAAATTCCTTCAGCAATTTGGGATCGGTGCGGATGCGGGTCGGCGCAAACTCGCTTGCCATCGCTCCCGCAGCGTAAATTTGAAATGCGGGATGTTTTTCGATGTCCCAATTGCAGGCAGCTAGCGAGGCGGCGAAGTAGCCGACGAGCGCGATCGCCGGACTTTTGGAGCGGATCAGCTTTCCGATGTCGCTGCTGGACAGTGGCAGCTCGGGAGCCCAGGGCGGGGCATGCTGTCGGAACCATTCGCGAGCAGCGAGTGCGCGGCAAACCTGACGCTTGATATGGGAGAAAAGCGGCGGGTACCCGACCATGAAGAAATCGCCGAGGTAAGGCACTTCGCCAAATTCTTTCCCCGTCGCGACTGCCCGCAGCCGCTCGTTCTCAAAAAGCCGCTCGACCTGACTCTCGATCTCGGCCAAAAGGATTTGGTGCAGGTCTTCCCGCATGCCCGCAATTTAACATAACTCGCGGATCCCACAAAGGATTCAGTGCAGCTCCGCGAGCACCGCCTTGCGTAGAACTTCCATCACAGTGTTGACCAACTCATCAACGATCGCGCGCTCAGTATCGTTGGTCGCCCCGCAGAGTTCAATTAACGACTCTCGCCCGAGCTGGTGACCGATCGCGTCAAAATCCCAAATGGGGGCCATGAGGCAGCGCAATTTGAAGAGCTCGCCGATGCAATCCACGGTTCGCACCTTGGTCGCGACGGACATCCCACCGTTACTCGCGTAGTCCTGCACCCCCGCCGCGATCGCGCTGGCAGCCATGGCCACCATGTGTCCGACGCGACGCTCTAGAGGAGTCGGAGGGACCTGGTCTTTGGCGGTGGATCGGGACTGCTCGGGCGCAAGCGGGGTGATGGCGGGTGAATGATCCACGGCGCAATCTCGAGCAGCAGGAGGGGCGGGAGGAAGGGTAATCCAAGTCTCTGCCCGTTTGTAGAGGATCGGAACCGGAACGCGCGGGGATCCACAACTCCCCGCTGGCGTGGGGCAGCATAGCCCAAAGTCCCTAATAATTCCTTAACGTCTAATTGCTAGTGCTTCTCCCCATAGATGTCCGCATTTTGGGGAGGCAAACCGATGGTGGAGCGTCTGACTCGAAAGCAAGCGACCGCCTATCTGCGCAAAAAGGGCCTGCACCTCGCCGACAGTCACCTCGGATGGGGGGCCAAAGCCGGCACCGGGCCGCGGTTTCGATATCTCGGGACGCATCCGGTTTACACGGCGAAAGATCTCGATGCCTGGATCGAAACCAGGAGGAAGGCAGGGGGCCGGTTAGAGGCGTTCTTGCAGATCAAGCGCCTGCGGCTTGGCCCACCAACGCGCACCAGCACACAGCGTCGCCCCCGCGCTTCCCGCGCGCAGGCGCGCGAGGAGCGTGTGTAAAGCAGATCGGCCCGGCGTTGTGATCCACCGGGCCGAAGCAGAAGCTGGAAGCACTGTCGGCGTCCACCGCTGGGTAAACCAACCAAAGACGGACCTGCCATGAATGTAGTTCAATCGTTCCCCTCCGGCAAATCCCCGACAGCTCGCCAAAGGCGCGAGCAAGCGATCGCGGCGACGATCGCCCTTCTGGCCGAGCTCTACCCGAAATGCTTCTCGGTCTATCAGGAGCGCCGCCGCCCGCTGAAACTGGGCATCCACCTTGATATTCAGGCGGCCCTCGACAGCATCATCACGCCCGCCGAGCTGCATCAAGCGCTCGGCTACTACTGCTCGAACTCGGCCTACTTAAGCAGCACACGCACAGGCACCGAGCGCCTCGACCTCAACGGCGAGCCCGCTGGAGCCGTCACCGCCGACGAGGAAGCTCACGCAAAGCTCGTACTGGCCCGCATTAGAACCAAGCAAAAAGCCAGAACTGTCGCGGCCAAGGCTCAGGCCCCACCCACCAAACGGCTCTCGCTTGCTGATTTGAAAACAGCCGCGCTAGCGCGGAAAAAGCCCATGGAGGACTAAATGTCTAAAAATGCGACGACCGGGCGTTGCACCGCCCGGCCGAAGCTAGAAGGCAAGAATAATAGTCAGCTCAGCCGCTCTAGCAAATCCAACTTAGAATGTAAATTCCTAAATTCTTCCGGTCAGCCCGGCCGAGGGAGGTCGGCATGACCGCGGAAGATTATTTTGCCATCTTTACCCGACTCTTCGGTCACATCGGTCCTTATCGTCCAGAGCTGTCAAAGCCGCCCAAGGTCCTATGCTTCGGCGATGAGACGCTTTCAGGCGACGCCACAACAGGGGAAATTACGATTGGCGGCACTATCATCCATACGCGCGAGTTTGTCGATGAGGTGAAGCTCAGACACAACAATGACAACGGCAAATGGCGCACAATCATCGCACAACTGGTGGCGGAAATAAAAGCTTACAATTGGGATGACACATTCGATGCGGTGAAAGCTCTCGGATACACTGATGCCGAGATCGAGGCACTCAAACCGGGGGTAGCAGAGAGCATCCTCGCCGCTTACCGCGCCGATCCTGTCCCCGGCTTCAAATGCCTTCCGCCTTCCGATTCTACCTCGCCAGCTCACCGCAAAGCCGTCGCCGAATTCTATGCTCTCGTCGAGGTTGAGCGGCCGCCGGAGAACGTCCACTACGGTTCAGTTGCGGTCGCCTACGCCAGAGCTTCTCAGCCCGAGGAGAAGATTGCTCTCGAGCAACCAACGACAGCCGACATCATCCCCTTTCCGCTCCTCAAAACAAAACATCCTGATCTTTCATCCAATCGCGGTTCCAGTTTTGCTGCAGCGGTGCGCGAGGCCATCAAGGTCTATGCCAAGACCGGCAAGCTGCTCGACGCCGCGCTGGTCTTCGCCAGGCACGGCATCCCAGTCTTTCCTTGCGACCCCGTGACCAAGGTTCCGATCCCGCGTCGTGATCGCGACCCAACCGGCAAATATCCGGGCGGCATTCCCGGCACCGGCGGCTTCAAGAAAGCGACCACCGACCCGATCACGATCACACGCTGGTGGACCCACAATCCGCACGCACTGATCGCAGTGCCGATGGGACCTCGCTCCGGCGTGTGGTGCGTCGATGTCGATACCGCTCTGGAACACGAAGACGAGAGCGTCACCGCCTGGAATGCGCTCATCGCCGAGCATGGGCTGCTCGAGACCCGCGAGCACCGCTCTGCCTCTGGTGGACCACACGCATTCCTCAAATGGAAGGACGAGCAACCGATCGGTTGCAGCCCCGGACAGATGCCCAAAGGCATCTCGATCAAGGGCGACGGCGGCTACGTCATCGTACCACCGAGCGTGCGCAAAGGGCGCGCTTATACCGTCCATCGCGACATCGATCCGATCGATGCGTCGCAATGGCTCATCGACAAAATCCTCGCAGGCAAGCCGCCACCGAAGCGCGATCCCAAGAGTCCGCACTCATACCAACCATTCGATGGCACGCCGCTATGCGATCTCGACGAGCTCGCCGAGGCCATGCGCTTCATCCCCAACGACAATCCCAGCAGGGAATTCTGGGTGAATTGGGGACTGGCGATCTTCGCCGCCAGCGGCGGCAATCAGCGCGGCTTGGAAATCTTCGACGAGTGGTCGCGCAAGTGGCCCGGCTACGACGCGGAAGATACCGATCAACGCTGGTACGAAATGACGGGCTCACCGCCCAACCGCACCGGCGCTAACAAGATTTTCAAAGCAGCGCGCCGCTACGGCTGGCAACCCAGGCTCAAAGCAACTCCGCCGACCTACGCCAGCGCGACCAACAGCCCCGCCGCGGGCCGCGATAGGATGCGCGAGATCGTGCGCAGCTTCCTGTTTGCCGTCGACAACCCCGAGCCTGGACAGGACAACAGCAATACTCCACCACTGCCGATCGCGCGTGCCGTCCGCATCGATGTCGGCGTCGGCAAGACCGAAATCGTTATCGAAGAACTTGCGATTTGGCTCAAGCAGAAGAAGCGTGATCCGATCATTTATGCCACGCCAAGGCATAACCTCAACGAGAGCGTGCGCGCGCAATTCACCAAGCGCGGTATCAATACCCGCATCTATTACGGCCGCGAAGCCGACGACCCGCAACGGCCGGGACTAGCAATGTGCGTCAATCTACCGGCGGTAAGACTGGCGAAGGACTGCCACGCCGAAATCGCCCCCACCTGCTGCCAAAACAAAAAGCAGCGCTGCCATTTCTTCAACCAATGCGGGTTCCAACGCCAGCTGCGCGACCGCGAGGACATCGAAGTCTGGATCGTCGCTATCGATACCCTGTTTCATGTCCAGAACGCACTGGGCAAGCCGTGCGCCGTCATCATCGACGAAAGACTCTGGGAGAAAGGCGTGCATGGCGTCGAGGTCAACGAGGACTGGTCAGTCGCGGTCGACAGCATCTCCAACACACCGCCGCCACCGAAGACGCCGGACAACATCAGCGACTACGGCCGGCATGCGCTTGACTTCCTGCATCTATGCCATCAGCTGGCAAGCGCTTTGCATTCCCACCCAAATGATGGTGGCATCGAACGCAAGTACTTCGATGAGGTGTCCTTCAATGCCACCAGCTGCACAACCGCGCTGAACACCGAGTGGGGACGCTACAATGCCGATCTCAAAAAGCTCGGCCAGCATCCCGGAATGTCCGAACTCGAACTCAATCAACTCGCCAGCAAAGAGAGGCTGATCGACAGCATCCAGCACACGCGCCGCCGCATCCAAATCTTAGAAGAACTGCGCGAGTTCCTCAACAACGCCGACATCACCGTCAGCGGCCGCCTCACCCTCGGGCAAAAGAATGGCCAACGCATAATCCGATGGCGCGGCATCAAGCAGATCAGCAGCCAATTCAAGGTTCCGACCCTGCTCCTCGACGCCACACTCCCCGAACTGCCGATGCTCCAGCTCTATCACCCGCGCGCCGAGATCGTCGCCGACATCAAGGTCAAATTGCCCAAGAGTGTCCACATCCGCCAGATCCTCGGCACCCCAACCTCCGCACGCAAGCTCAACCCAGCAGCCCCCAAAAACTACCTCGCCGACATCCGCCGCCATATCCTGACGCGCTACCTCGAGCTCAACCGCCCACTCGCCCTCGTCATCTGCCAGCAGCGCGTCGAAGAATGGCTCAGACCAAGATTGCCAGACGACATCGCCGTCGAACATTACAAAAATATCACCGGCATCGATGCCTACCGCGACGTCCGATTCATGGCGCTGATCGGCCGAACCGCCCCAACCCCAGTAACAACGGAAATAATCACCGCCGCACTCACCGGAAAGTCTCCAATCAAACTAGCTAACAACAGCAGCAATGGCTTCCGCTGGTTCGACCAAGTCCAACGCAGCATCCGCCTGCGCGACGGATCCGGCATCGCAACCAATAGCGACCACCACCCCGACCCAGACGTCGAGACCGTGCGCTTCCAAATCCACGAAGCCGAACTGGTCCAAGCCCTCGGCCGTGCCCGCGGCGTCAATAGAACCATGGCCAACCCGCTCGACGTCGACCTCCTGTTCGATACCCCCATCCCAATCACAGTCGATCAGGTCGAACGCTGGCAACCACCCAACCTCCTGATCGAAACCGCCATCGATGGCGTCATGCTAACCTCGCCCCGCGATCTCGTGAAACTGTGGCCGACGCTGTGGCCCAACCGCAAGTTAGCCTTCCGAACCCTGCAACAAGGAGTCCCAACCCTGCCAGGCTTCGAACCAGTCGAGTATCAGCTCGCCGGAGCGAAAATGAAAAAACGGGTGGGATATTTCAACCTCACCCTCATCCCAGATCCCCACTCATGGCTGAAGGAAAAACTCGGTCCGCTGGCATAACAATTTTAATCGTTTTGCAACCTCAGATTTTAATTGCGCCGGAACAAGGTTGTGTAAAACGATCACTGGGACAAAATCCTTACACGTCACTTCCGCGGAACACTGGGACAAAATCCTTATACGTATATATAAGGGTTTTGTCCCAGTGTTCTGTCCCAGATCGGTTGTGTCACACTGCTGAATCTTGTCCGCCGCCGCCGAAATATAGCGCGTTTAGTATTTTTGACCAGCGGTTCACCGGATAATCCCGCTTGGCAAAATATTCGGGAAGGGGGTTTTTGCGGCAGGAAAAATATTCGGGGAAAGGTGGGTTCTCAAAAAATAGTCCGGGGTCAGTGTTTTCGGAAATTCAATCTACGCATCTACTATTTTTGGATGGGCGATGGGTTTCCGAACAATTTCCCATCGATCTCCCGTGCCGTTGGGCGATTTAGTGGGGATCAACCACCTATGCCGAACCAGGACCGCGGCTGCTTCGCGTGCGTTCTTCGGGTCTTTCATGGTGTAGTGGGCGAGGTTGGGACCGAAATTACGGATGTCGCGCATGCTGATGGTTGGCTCGCGCCAGCGCTGGAGAAAGTCGAGTAAGAGTTGCGGGCCGGCATTCTTGTGTGGCTGCTCGATCGCCGCTTCGGTCGGTGGTCGCCCTCGATTCAGCCGCTCAAAAATCGTCACTGCCGACGTCCTTCGTGGGTGGAGACAGTTGGTTGGGATTGTGCCGGGGCGTTGCCTCGATTGTTAAGATGTCTTTCGGATTCTTGGTGTCTGCGGACAAGTTGATTGTGATGTAGACTTTTTCCGTTTCTGCCGCGGCTTCTGGTCCGGGATCGGCGAGTCCATTCAAAGCTTTGCTTGCGTCTATGCGATGGCGCGCCGATTCTTTCGGATTGCTCATTATGCCGTTCAGGACATCTGGCGCAGCCGTAACGAAATTTTGCGCCTTTTCTCGCTTGGCGCTACCGTTTCTGATCCTACGAACTTTCTCGGCTTCGATCATCTCGACGAGCAGGTCGTCTTTGCCGAGTGTTGTCCAAGCTTCGTTATCGAGAAGGTCTCGGTATTTGCGCCGGATGGCGGCTTCGGTGCAGATGCCCTCACTGAAGCGAGCGAGATCTGCGACCAGCGCATCATTTTCGCGGCATAGCTGTGCGAGGTTGGAGGGCGCGCGTTCCGGCGAGCTCGGTGCCGGCGCGTCGTCGAGCGCGAAGCCGGGGAGTCCGCGGTAGGGTTCGGCGTGGTTTGCCATGGCTGCACTATAACTCGCGAGCTCCGCGGCTGGTAGACCGGGCGAACTGGTGGATTGACGAACCGTGAGTCGCGGTTCCATTCTTCGCGCATGCTTCAGCGCCTCGATTCTTTCCTTGATGAAGAGCTGCTGCTGAGCGATGGGCTTTGGTCTCACGACCAACTTGAGCGGATGAACCAGGAATTTACGGCCGCGGTTGAGCGCGCATTGGAGCTCGGGCTTGAGTCGCGCGCGGCGGCGAGGGCGACGGTCCGAGTTGGCAGGGAGGCTGCGATCGAGAGCGCGCTCGAAGCTGCTTGGAACTGGCTGTGCTGCAAAAAGGGTGACGTGTCGGCTTCAGAGGTTGTGAAATTCGTCCGCGCGCGGGTTCCAAACATCGAGCCGGCGCGCGTTCGGTTTGGTCTTGAGCAGCGGTTTCGTGAGCGGGGTGTGGAGTGGTGATGGCTTCAGTCTGATAGTGGTGCGGGTGTTTTCGGCTTCGGCTTCGGGGACATTGGGGTTCTCCTGTTCAATGGCACCACGGTCTCGGTGTTGGTGGGCACTGTGTTGCGCCACAGACGAACGGCACTGCAAGTCCTTCCGCGATCAAAATCGCTCCGACGTCTCGTCCGTTCGATCGAAGCGTTCCGCAATCTCGCCCCCAGTTGCATGACCGTGTTGTGTCGGGGCAGGAACACCGGACGTACTCGAAGTCGAGATTGCCCACCCTAGCGATGTCGCGCAGCCGGCGGGCTGCTCGAGCTCCAAGCTCAGCTTCGGCTTAGCAGGCGGCGTTGCGAGTCTCGGGCGCGTTGAAGCCGACGAGCCGGACGTTGGGGTGTTGGCGATAAATTTGGATGGTGTCGCCGTCGATAACCCAGATATCGGCCGGGTCGATCCGTTCTGCGTTGGCTGGTACGGCAATGAGCAGCAACAATGCGAAAAGCGTAGCGTTAATTTTCATTCGCGGCAGCCGTAGCTTGTCGTTACATCGGCGGAAACGCCGGCCTCGAGCGCGGCTTGACACGCAGCCTGAAGCGCGACGCGTGCCGCCCCGACTGCTCCTGTTGAGGTCGTTTATCTTACCGGCTTGGTTTAGTTGGTAGAGCTCTTGTTCGGAATACCAGGGCAGGCAGCGGGAGTAAGATTGGTTCCCGTTGTAATAGGTTTGGCAGCGGAGCTCGTAAGCGTTGGATGGCGCTTGTGCTGCCCCTGTTGCCAGGAACAGCGCGGCGATGCTGGATAGGAGTAGTTTCTTCATTTTGTATCAACCCTCTGGTAGATCCGTGAGGAGCAGGCCAAATGGTAAAATCTCAAGTTCAAAAAAGAGCGTAAATTTTTCAGGCTCGGAAACGACAGAATGACTATCGATACAATCAGCTTGAACCTGAAAAACATTTTTTCGAATTTTCTTAACGTGAGAAAACTTGCATTCCACATCTCTCATGCTTGTTGTGCCTCTACGTGTGAAATGTAGACTATTGCTTACGAATTTTTTGCACCCTCCTCGCCTATAAAATTTTTGAGGGGGCGGCGGTTGGTCGAAATCTGCTCTACAATACCCACCTTCCATAAACCTCAACGGCAGCCTATCTTCTGCTTGCGCCGCTGCTCCGGTTGCCAGGAACAGCACGGCGATCCCGCGCATGATTCTCCTCATCGCGGCCCTCGCCTCATTGAGCGCCGACCGCGCTTACCGCGAAAGGGCTGGGGGTTGCCAGTCGGCTGATAGTCGGCGGTGATACACCGTAGGATCGCGCCAGATCCGCCTGCACGGCCCCTTCGGCAAGCCGCTGCAGCACTTCTTGGCGCTGATGTGATGTCAGCTTGCGGGGGCGACCGAACTTGACGCCGCGCGCTTTGGCGCGCTTGCGGCCGTCGTCGGTGCGGGCGCGGATCAATTCGCGCTCGAACTCGGCCAGACCTCCGAGCACGGTCAGCATCAGCCTGCCGTGTGGCGTCGTGGTGTCGGCCCAGGCGTCCTTCAGGGATCTGAAGCCAGCACCGCGCTTGCCGACCTCGTCCAGGATGTTGAGCAGATCGCGGGTCGAGCGGGCCAAGCGGTCGAGCCGAGTGACAAGCAGCACGTCGTCGTCCTCGAGTCGGCGAATCAGCTTGGCCAGCTCGGGGCGATCGGTCTTCGCGCCCGAAGCTTTCTCCTTGTAGATGTTGCCGCAGCCCGCGGTCCGCAGCTCGGCAACTTGCGCACCGAGATCCTGACCGTTGGTCGACACGCGCGCATAGCCATAGATAGCCATTTTCTGTCCCCACTTTTGAACCTAAGATATGAACGAATAACACCGCGGTAAATGGCTGTCAATAATTTCGTTCAGAACTCGTAAGTTTTGCATGAACGGGCGCGGCCCCAAATGGCACGGCGCCGTGTCAATCGAAGATGAGCTAGGGCATCAGCCGCGTCGAGAACGTCACGTCGGGCGCTGTCGCCCGCGCGACGATAGGCGCAATCGTAACCGCTTGAACGTGTCGGCGCCGAGCGATCGACGGGTGCGGACAAAAAAGCGGCCCCGGTCCTGCACCGGCGCCAACTCGCGCTGTTTCCAGTTTGCACGTTGCAAATTTTGCTTTGGTCTTTTTTCGTCTTTTTCGTTTGCGCCAATGAGTTCGCGGCGCCGGCGCGTGCTGGGAGGGCGCCGTCTTCTATGGGAGGGCCGACCCCCCGGAGGCATGGACCGGCCACCCCCGCTCGCGCGCTATAAGCGTGGGTCAGAAATATCTAGGACCCAAAAATTCCGCAGGGCCGAAGCAAAAAGGCCCCGGGGAGGACGGCCGGGGCGCTAGTGGCTTGCAGTGGGCCGCCAACACTACGTAGGGCATGGGTAACGCTGGGGTATCAGCACGCTACGCTACATCCCTTATACCCTGAGCCTGCTAGCCTATACGGCAATTAGGCAACGGGTGTTAACACTTAGCCGGCTTGCACCTAGGCTTGCGTCGTCGGGAGAATGCAATCACTGCCACCCGGAAGGTTGGGATTGGGAGACACCCATGACGATTTTTGCGAATAAAGCCCTGTGGGTCGTAGATCTTGACGATCAGACGGACGAGGACAGGATTTTTGGTCACGCCCAGGCGATGGGCGCGGAAGCGGTCGTCATACGCACGACCAGCGACCGGCTCGCAACGAGCATGGCGCGATTCCAGGCAGCCGGTATGAAAGTCTATGCTTGGCGTTGGCCGGCCGTGGTAAAGAACCAAGGCGGCCGTTACGCGATCGACGAGGCGAACTTCGTCGCACAGACCCTGATCCCGGCCGGGCTGGACGGCTATATCGTTGATCCGGAATCGGAGAATGATGAGGGCTTTAACGACTGGAATCGCACGAACCTGCCGATACCGGTCGCGCAGTTGGCCACCAGCTTCTGCCAAATCATTCGCAGCGCTGCCCAGACGGGGGGCAGGCCAAGCTTCCTGTTCGGCATTACGTCGGGCGGCAACTATCCGGCCACTTTGGCGAACTTGCCGTGGCAACAATTCGTGAGTGCGAGTGACGCCGTGTTTCCACAAATCTATTGGCGGGCCCGGGACAGGCACGAGGTTTGCAAATTAGTGCGGGATGGCACGCCCGGCACAAATTTTACGGCGGATTTGCCAAGTTGGCGCGCAATTGCACAAGGCAAACCCATCATTCCGATGGCGGGAGAGATCAGCTGCATCCCCAATCTGGCGGAGCTAACGGCCTTCGCCGAGCGCGCAAGAGCCGAAAACCTCGACGTCATGCATTTCTATGTCGACGACACGCACGTAACACCGAACCTCTGTGCCGCGATTAAGGCCCTCGGCGTGCCCATGGTTTGAGGTTCGGCTCTCTCGCCCACTCATCGCCGCGCGGCCGCGCTCTAACCCAACGCGCCCCACCGCGCCCGACGCTAGCGGGCGCCTATAGGGAGCGCCCGCAGCCCTAGGTGCGACCGGTAATGTCCGTGGCGCAACGGCCAAGCGCGGCGACATGGACCCACCGCCATCAACGCGGCGGCAAGCATGCGTATGGCAGGTCCCGGCCCATCGGTTCGGTCTTCCCGCGGGGAGGGCCGGAAGACCGGCTCAGAGCAAAGAAGGCCCCTGTGCCGGGGCAATAAGCAGTTTTCATTATTCAATTCTCGCTCATCTTTTGCTAGTATTGGTTTGTTGATACACGTGCCGCGAGGGGCGGCATGACAGACATCTTCTTTTCCTATTCGAGCGCAGACCGCGAGCGCGTGCGTCCCATTCGCGACGCTCTCGTGGCGCAGGGCTTTGAGGTGTTCTGGGATCAGCAGGTCCCAGCCGGTACGGATTGGGACACCTGGATTCGTCAGCATCTCACCAAATCCAAGTGCGCAATGGCGTTCTGGTCGGCGACATCGGTGTCCTCCGACAACGTCCGCCATGAGGCAACGGTCGCCAAACAGCAGGGCAAGCTCATCTCGGTTCTGCTTGAGCCACTCACGGCGGAGCAGTTCCCGATGGGCCTCTACGCGCAGCAGGCCGCGAACCTTTCGGGCTGGAGCGGTGATTATAGCCATGACGAGTGGCGCAAATTCCGACGCGAGTTTGAAGCCAAGCTGACGCCCGGTTGGGTTCGGCGGCAGATTGACGAACTAGAGGCCGAAATGGTCGGCGAGCGCGCGAGGCGCGAGGGGGCCGAACATCGCGATAGCGTTTTGCAAGCGCAAATCGCCAAGGAAGCTAAAACGCAGCAAGAATTAAAGCGGGAACGCAACGAGGCCCGCGACGAAGTCGTGGCCCTCAAAGCGACGGTAGAGGAGTTGACGCGGGCGCGGTCTGAGGCGGAAGCGCGCAAAACCGACACTCTTCAGCAAGTCGCGGCGCTTAGGGCAACTGTTGACGAGGTGACCCGAGCTCGATCAGACGCCGAACAGCGCCTGAGTAAGGTACGCCAGATCAAAGCTAAACAAATTGTCCGATCCATCTCGCCATTCGTGATCGCAGCTGCGGTGGCGACTGCCGGCTTCTGGACATATCAACTCATTTGGTCAGCACCCCAGCCAGTCCTGGCAATTACGAGCGACTCGACGGCAGACGCTGAAACAAAACTCAAGGCTGCGGAGATTGAACAACAGCGTCTGCAAGAAGAGGTACATGGTCAGGCAAAAGCAGCAGCCGACGCTGAAACAAAACTAAAGGCTGCAGAAGCTGAACAACAGCGGCTCAAGGAAGAGGTGCAGCGCCAGACAAAAGCCGCTGCCGATGCCGAGGCAAAACGCAAGGCAGCGGAAGCTGCAAAAGCAGAGGCTGAGGCAGCAGCAAGATCCGCTGCGCTGGCCCAATCAGCCTCAGCTACGAAAGCACTATTCGAACCACGAGGTAATACAGAGGTCACTGGAGTCGCGATGGATTATAGTCAGGTCAGTTCCAGAGCGGAGTGCGAGCAAAAATGCGCGCTTTTGACCGGATGTATGGCCTTTACCTTTCAAAAGAGTCCGAAGTGGTGTTACTTGTATTCACGCAGCGCCGATTTTAGACAGAATGAAAATTTTGACTCGGGCATACGGAAGTAATCCCCATCACTCTAACGTCCTGCCTCTCGCCCATTGTCAAAGCAACTTTTACCGGGCGCTTGCGGGCGCCTATAGGTAGCGCCCGCAGCACGTAGGTGCCCCCGGTAATGTCCGTGGGCAAACGGCCAACCTTAAACTAACATTCCACGTGGACCACTCAGTGGGGGCTGTTCACGACGAGACAAGGTTGGCGGTGCTTTTTCGCCACGTTTGTGGTATCCTGCACAATCAACCTTTGGCCTGGACAATTCTATGGCCTCATTGGCTGACGTTCCCGATCTTGTGGGCTTTTTCAGCTACTCGCGCGAGGACGACGAGGGTTCCGGCGGGAGGCTGTCGAAGCTTCGAGAGCGCATTCAGGAGGAACTACGCGGCCAACTCGGCCGGACGAAGAGAGATTTTAGGCTATGGCAGGACAAAACCGCTATCGCGCACGGTGAGCTATGGGAGGACAGAATCAAGACGGCTATCGCTGAGTCGGCATTTTTCATACCGATCATTACGCCTACTGCTGTCAGGAGCTACCACTGCAAATTTGAATTTGATTCATTTCTAGCGCGAGAAAAAGAGCTTGGCCGCAGCAATCTAGTTTTTCCCATTCTTTACATCCCGGTTCCGGCGCTGACGGATGACCGATGGCGTCAAGACCCGTTGTTGGCGATTATCGGTAGCCGCCAATACGAGGAGTGGCAGAATTTGCGGCACCTTGATGCATCTTCGACCGAGGTTGCCCAACGGGTCGAAAAGTTCTGCGCGAATATCTGCAGAGCATTACAGCAAGAGTGGCTGTCGCCGGAAGAACGCCAGCGGACCGAAGCCCGACGGGTAGCTGAGGCTGAACGCCGACGACAACAAGAAGCCGAAATCAAACAGCGTGCACACGAAGAGGAGCGTCGAAGGAAGGCCGAGGCGGATGAACGTCGGCGAGACGAGCAGGAACGTCGCCGACAAGAAGCGGAAGACAGACGCCGTTTAGCCGAGGCCGAGGCGGAGAAACGTCGGCGAGAGGAGGAACAGCGCAGGTCGGAAGGTGCGCGGCCGGTGAGGAAACAGTGGCCATTTCTGGCGAACGCGGCAGCGCGATCGATAGCGCCGGGCCGGTGGCGCATGGCGGCTGGGAGTGCGATGGCTCTGCTGCTCGTGGGCTGGATCGGACTCTATCAGATGGGCGTGCCGGTGTGGGTGCCGTGGACGCCGAGGGCGGAGCAGCCGGGTGCGCCCGGCGCGGACAAGGCAAAGGCGGCTGCCGAGGCGGAAGCAACACTCAAGGCTGCACGTTGCCCCAGCGGCGACAGCGGCCTGATATGGGGAGGGCCGCAGAGCGTTCAACCGTTAGATTGTGAGCAACAACAGCTCAAAGCAGAGGAACAGCGTCAGGCCAAAGCCGCAGCCGAGGCGGAAGCGGGGGCCAAGGCTGAGCAAGCTGAAAGACAGGCACTGGCTGCCGCCAAGGCGGAAGAGGAGCGCAAGGCCACAGCCGCAGCCGAGGCGGAAGCAAAACAAGCCGAGCAACAACGGCTGGCCGCTCTCAGGGCGGAGCAGGAGCGCAACGCAAAATCAGCAGCCCCAGCGGTTACGAAAGGCCCATTCGAAATACAAAGTAATATGGAAGCTACTGGACGTTTTGTAGATTATATTGGCTATCCCCAGAGCGTCCGCTCTGTGGGTGAATGCGAGCAAAAATGCACACAATCGGCAGGCTGCAACGCGTTTGCTTTTGATAAAAGGCCATGGCAACCCGGCGCCGCCACACGTGGTTTTGGTTTGTGCTACTTATATTCGCGCGCTGAGCTCAGGTCGAATTCGAATTTCGATTCTGGTATACGCGAGGCTACCGGGCTCGCTGCTGTCAGAGCGGAGGCGAGTAAGGTGCTCGGCAGCACTGAAGTGCAATGGAAACAAATCTTCGACAAGGACGGCAAGACCTACCGCACACCCGAGCTGGTTCTCTACCGCGGCACCCAGCAAGCCAGTTGCGGCGAAGTCGCGCAAAGCGCTATGGGACCATTCTACTGCCCGGCCGATCAGAAGGTCTACCTCGACGCCTCGTTCTTCGATCAGATTGCGACACGCTGCGACGTCGGCAGCAGGACGTGCCAGTTCTCGCAGGCCTACGTGATCGCGCACGAGGTCGGCCATCACGTGCAGAATCTGCTGGGCATTCTGCCGAAGGCGCAACAGGCGCAACGCGCGGCCGACAGCAAGGCGGCGGCGAACCACATCCAAGTGCAGGTCGAGCTGCAGGCCGATTGTCTCGCTGGCGTGTGGGCAAACCGCGAGAACGAATATCTCAGAAGCCAGGACAAGCCTCCGATTATCGACGCAGGCGATGTGGAGGCGGCGCTGCGCGCCGCGGCTGCGATCGGCGACGACACGCTGCAGCGAAGGGCGCTGGTCAACGTCGTTCCGGATTCCTTCACGCACGGAAGCGCCGAGCAGCGCCAACGCTGGTTCAATAATGGCTTCCGGTCAGGCTCGCTCGCAAGCTGCAACACGTTTGGCGCAGCGCAGTTGTGAGCCGCGCCTCTCGCGCCCTTGCTCTTTGCAAATTTTGCGCTACAATTATTTGGCATAACCTATCAAACCCAATAAACTATTGGGTCAAAGAATGGCTCTTAGCAGTACATCTTTTGTGAATGGTCAAATAGGTAATCCAACCGGACGACCGCTCGGAAGTCGGAATAAACGAACGAAAGAAATCATCCAACAGATAATCGAAAGCAACAACAAAGACCCTTTAGTCACGCTTTCTGAAATTAGTTCTTCAGACCCCGACTCTGCTATCCGTGCCACGGCCGCGAACATGCTCGCTCCTTACATGCATAGCAAGATGCAGAGCACTCCTGCTCCCAGGTTCGTCGAAGAATTAGATATCCCCACCCAGTTCACACATCTTAGCGACGCAGAATCATTCCTTGCGAAGATCGCGGCACTAGTCGCAGGCGGCCAACTCGACATTCAAACCGGCCTCGAACTCAGCAGCCTCGCAAAAGCTTGGCTGGATTGGTTTGCTCATGCTCGGTGGATCCGGCGTTGTATTGTTTGATGGCGAGTTCTTCGCGGCGGGCGTATTGAGCATCCGCATCGAAGGTGGATTACCAGCGTTACCGAACCCAAAATCAGGGCGGCCCCTACCACAACCTAAGCCCCCCACCGGCCAACGCACCAGCGCCCCGCTAATGGGCGGCGCGGTGCTCCTGTCACATGTAAAATCATTATTCCTTCTTTAGATGAATTCATTCTGGGTTCAGGCTGCGAGCCTAGGGAACCCAAAAATCTGTCGCGGAGGACCCCGAGCAGATCAACGAGAAATCGCAGTCATTTTCCGAAAATCGCTCATATAACCATCGCCCATTCTGGACGACCCCCGGCCCTTCCTACATTGAGAAGACTTTCCCATCCCCTAATACTGAAACCCCTTCTAGTACCCTTTATTCTGAACCTCCTTCCCCTACTGACATTCAGGAAATTGTGTCCGCGGTCCACGCACTTCGTCCCGACCTTGCTCACCTCCCAGTCCCTGAATTTCATCTGTGTCCTTGTGGCCACTGGATCACTGGCTCTTATCCTTGCTGCGAAGCCCGTAAAACCAAATTGAACTGAGGTCCCCTTATGAACCTCACATCATCGCACGTCGTCGATCATCTTACCGCTGATCAACGTCGCCAACTCCGTGATCTGAATAACGAACACCGTGAGACGAACGAAGCCATGAACCACGCTGAGGCCAGTATTGTCCGCGCACGTAAACTCAATGACATCAACTACCACCGACGACGAAAGGCCATCTTAGCGAACGGCCACGACCTCGACGAGTGACGCACATGACCCACGACGCACGCCTCCCCACACGTTTTGGATGGCAACCCATTCGAATTAATCGACAGCCCATTTGCCGAAGGCAAGATGGAACGCTGGCGCGCGAACGCGATGGCAACCGGTACCATGGGCTACCTCGCGCAGATCTACGAGATGGTCCGCAACGATGCAGCCGAGCTTGAGCAAAAGACCGCTGCTCTAGACGCAAAGAAGTCCGCTGTTCTCTCCACGGTGAACCGACTTTTGCGGTTTATGTCCCGCGTCGATGCTCTCACCTTTCGTGTCGAAGCCTTGGAAGCCAAACGCAAAGCCGATGAGGCTGTTCAACGCAAGCTGGACGAAGAACCCATCGAGCTCCCGCCCGATATCTTCGAGAAGCAGACGCTAGCGCCTCCGGCCGAGATCGGAGACGACACACATCAACCCGGCGGCGAACTGCATTCCATCGCGGCCAAAGAAGAAGAACAGCTTCCGGAGCCTCCACTCGAAACCGAACCCGATGCTGGTGGCGTTCCTCTTTCCTACGGAAACGTGCCTACGTCTTACATCAAAGGAGCTCCGAAGGATCAGGCCGGTGATCTGCCCGAAGAACTCGAACAAGGTCTGCCGGAGCCACCTCCTGAACCCCGAGGCAGCGTGTATCCGCAACCCGTCTCTATCTCACTCAACGAGGCATGAGCCATGGCCAGTGAACAGCAGCACTTCGAAGCATCGAGGAAGTGGCAGGAGCATTACCAGAAAGAGGTTGAGGATATTGGCCTCAATATCCCACCGCCGACGTTAGGCCAGTCCACAAACGATTATCGGCGGGAAATGATGAGGTTATTGAAGAAAACCTTTATTCCACCGACTCATGATCTTTACAAGGTGAATATGCGCGGGCTTCCTGCTGATGTGCTTTCCGGGTTCGAAGACATGCTCCTTCCGGCCTGCAGAACTGAAGCCTTTAATCCCCTCACTGTGCCACGAGGCGAGATACGTGAAGTTGTGAAGACTGACGTGAACGGCCTAAAGGTTCGGCACTTCATTGGCCAAGATAGCTTCGTAAAATTCATGGGCCGTCCCGGTCGTCGTGTGGTTAGCTTTAGGACGGATCAAGGTTATGTTGATGCCTCTGGACGAGGCTTACGATAAAGCAAATGAACTTCACGCTGTTCACGTACCCAACCAGATGACGTCCGCAACTTGCCCCGGTTCGGTGTCCTCCTGTGCCAAACCGGGGCATCTTTATTCGAATAGGGCACTGTCAAGGTATGAATCTGTTCCGTGCTCTACGCCCTGGCTGGTTATGAAGCGCACCTGAACGCGCGCCGAACTTGGCCGGGGACAACCATTTTGCCAAACCTATTTTAAATGAGTCCGTGCTGCCACAGCGCGGGCCACTGGTGCGTTTAACAGGGTGGCGGCATAGGGCGGCGCATCAATGCGCATGGGCGGCCGCGCCGACCGGCAGGCGCACGGTAAAGACCGAACCTTTGCCTGGTTCGCTCGTGACGATCACATCGCCGCCCATCATGCGCGCGAGCTTGCGGGAGATGGCAAGGCCCAGCCCCGTGCCGCCGTAGCGGCGCGCTGTGAGTGAGTCGGCCTGGGTGAAATCCTGGAACAGCTTCGCCTGCTGCTCCGCCGTCATGCCAATGCCGGTGTCGGAGACGGCGAACTCGACGAAACTGCTGCC
>Ga0306925_10001712_pt1 | contig 18307 bp, 17 predicted proteins | sample flu12Cox44000176_FD_203755 | JGI IMG/M metagenome (GOLD analysis project Ga0306925, IMG submission 203755) | Lab enrichment of tropical soil microbial communities from Luquillo Experimental Forest, Puerto Rico - flux8day.12C.oxic.44.000.176 (v2)... | ecosystem: Environmental > Terrestrial >... | reverse complement strand
TCAGAGTGGGATCGGCGCCTCGTGCAAGCAAAAGAGCGACGATCTCCGCACGGCCGCCTTCGGCGGCGATCATGAGAGCCGTGCGGCCGCGGGCATCCCGGTCATCGAGCCGCGCTCCTGCGTCCAGCAGATATTTGACAACCTTGGTGGCGTCTGCTTCCGAAACCTTTTCATCCGCGCCCGATGCCCACATGAGCAGTGTGAGTTCGTGTTGGTAGCGGGCGTTGATATCGATATTGCGGCCCAACAGCCGTTCGACGATGTCCAGCTTGGCGCGTGCTGCCGCATAGACAATCGGCGGCTTGCCCGTATCATCGGCTACTCGCTCGTCGGCTCCATGTGCGATCAAGGCTTCGACGATTCTATCGCTACCGGCATAGGCGGCGGCAGCGACCGGAGAGATTCCACTCCGTCCCGTCAACTTGACGTCGGCACCAAGCCCGATCAGTCGGTCGGCCACGCGGACATGGCCCCCTTCGGCAGCAAAGTATAGGGCTGTGGCACCGGCTAAGTTGCGCGCGTCGATCGGAGCGCCCCGCGCAAGCAAGAGATCGACCATCTCCAGATGGCCGAACCTCGCGGCGTGGCTGAGGGGCCGAGCGCCAAATCGGTCGCGCGCGTCGACCGACGCGCCGTGATCCAGCAGATCGGTCGCCAAGGCGATACAATTTCCATCCGCGGCCGAGAACAGGGCCGAGGATATTTCAATTGCACTGATCTGCGGTTTCGCGGCTTGAAGCTTGCGGCCCAGCTCCTGGCACCGCTCGGAATCAGCAGCGAGAGCGGCAGCCGATATCGCGCTCAGTACGGCGATCCCGACCGAGCAAAGAATTGTACCACGCCGATACAAGAGGACCCTCCCGCACTATAGGTTCGCGCAGGGTGACACGTCGGGACACCGATGCCAAGGCCAGGCCCGCGCCGACGAGGAAACACTTCTGCGCCGCGGAACCGGGACCTCCATCAAAAATGCTGGACCCTGGATCAGAAGCGCAACGTTGCATGTTGCGTAGCGTCCGGGGGAAACGTGCACCCCCACGTCCTGCATACTTCTCTGTCTGACCACGAAGCAGACCTCGCACTGATTTGAAAAATTGCCGGCTTCAGGGAGTAGATGGGTTGGTACAATTCGCGTATGCAATTGCAAGCTACACTGGGGACACACGTGAGCCGAGCGAAAATTTGGCAAACCATCTGGTCTCTATCGATCGCCGCGATGGCTTCTATTGTGATGCCTCTCGGCAAAGGCGGCTGACTCGCAGCTATGGGCGTTTTGTGCCGGAACTCGATGGGTGCCGATGGACCAGCGTCTCCTCGCATGCAAAGCCATCATCGAGGCGAGCGATGAAACGCATGCGAACCAAGCTATCGCACGCTGTGATCGCGCGATCGCCTATCACATGAAGGGAGATGTCGAGCTGGCGATGGCGGATCTGACCGAGGCGCTTCGCCTTGGTCTCGGAGAATATCAGGGTCTAATGTGCAGGGGATTTGGATATCTGTATAAGGGCGATACGGACGCTGCGATCAGCTACTTTGATCAAGCGATCAGTCTGGATTTGAAGTCATCCGACGGCTTCGTCGCTCGCGGTAATGCGCATGTGAGAAAAAAGGAATATGACAGCGCAATCAAGGATTACACCGAGGCGGTACAGCGCAATTCAAGAGATGCTCTTGCGTTTTACAACCGTGGGAGCGCCTATCTCACGGTGAAGGACTACGACCACGCGATAGCGGACTTCGACATGGTCGTAGAGATCGATCCAACACGGAGGATTGCCTATACCGCCCGCGCAAGCGCCTTCATCGGAAAGGGAGACCTAAAGCGTGCCAACGCCGATATCGATGAGGCGAAACGGCTCCAACAAAACGGGCACTGATATGGGACATCGCCCATTAACCCTGAACCGAAGCTGCGTTCATGTCGCATGTCAGCTCGACAGCGGACAGCCTCGTGGCGTGGCGGGTCAAAAATGGGCCTCGCCTATCAATAAGCCGCCGGATCCGGTGAATCCGTCGGATTCTCGAAGGCCCGCTTCAGTGCCGCGCTCATCGCGATGTTCAGGTTGATGTTCTTTGGCGGGATGGCTTGCGTGAACCATCTGGAATAGAGCGCCGCACCCTCCGGGCTCCTGTAGAGAGCTGACGTCGTGGCATCGGCAAGCGCCTTGAACGCGACGTCATCCTTGCGAAGTATGATTCCGTACGGCTCGGGCCTGGAGAAGGCATCGTCCGAGATCACATACGCCTTTGGATCCTTCGACGTCGCGATCAGACCGGCGAGAATGATATCGTCCTGGACAAAGGCCGCTGCCCTGCCCGTCTCGACCATCAGGAACCCTTCGCCTTGATCCTTGACCGGGATGATCGTCATCCCGAGATTCAGCCTGCTGTTGAAATCGAGCGCCTGTTTGATGTTGGTCGAACCGGCCGGAGAGACGATCGTCTTGCCCTTGAGATCGGCGATCGATCCGATGTGTGACTCGACCTTCGAGAGGAACCGACTCGCGGTGAGAAAATGCGTGTTGGTGTACCAGACCTGCTGTTGCCGTTCGGTATTATTGGTGGTGTTGCCGCATTCGAGGTCGATCGTGCCATTGGCCAGGAGCGGAATGCGCATTGCGGACGTGACCAGCTGATACCGCACCTCGAGTTTGTCCATCTTCAATTCGCGCTTCACTGCGTCGACGATTTTGGCGCATATGTCCATGGCAAAGCCAATCGGCTGCTGCTTGTCGTCGAGGTAGGAGAACGGCACTGAGGCCTCGCGGTGGCCGATGGTGATGTATCCGAGCTCCTTTACCTTCGCGAGCGTGCCTGAGAGTTCTTCAGCCCCTGCGGCTGCGTGGCCGGAAACAAGCGCTGCCAGCGTCAGCGCCGCGAACAGGTGTTTACACACGAGAATTCTCCATTGCCGGTTTTGCCGTTCATAGCTTCGCTACATTAGGAAAATTTTTCAAGCCGACAGCTCTTTTCCTCTCCCCTTGCGGGAGCCTTCGAAGCTCGCTCTTGGGGTGGCGGGAATGAGCGAGAGCGAAATTCGAGCCGGGTGAGGGTTTGCGGTCCATCGATCGAGCAGGACCCTCACCCGGTTTCTCGCTGACGCTCGAAACCACCCTCTCCCGCAAGGGGAGAGGGCGAAGCGGCTCATTCTGGGTCACGCCGGCCGGCGCGGCACGATCGCGATCGGATTGAAAGTATAGACCGCCTCGCCGTTTTGATTGTACGCGGTCCATTTGACGCGGACGACACCTTGCGGCTTGGTCCGCGACGGGATCAGTTCGACCACTTCTCCCTCAAGGTGCAGCGTGTCGCCCGGGCGCACCGGCTTCAGCCAGCGAAGCTCATCGACACCCGCACCGAACAGCGGATGCGGCCCGAACGGCCGCGCCGTGATCGCCAGGCGCATCGCCAGCGCCGCCGTATGCCATCCCGAAGCCGCAAGCCCGTTGAGCATTGTCGCCTTCGCGGCCTCCTCGTCCAGGTGAAACGGCTGCGGATCGAATTCGGCGGCAAAGCGCAGGATGTCCTGCTTGGAGACCGTCAGCTCGCCGCTTTTGAACCGCATTCCGAGCTTGAGGTCGTCGAACCACTCGACCATGCAAATCTCCTGCTCCATCGAGCATTCCAGGTCCTCATCCTGAGGAGCGGCGTGTTCGCCGCGTCTCGGTGGATGAGATTGTTTGGCTCATGGTTCCCCTGGCGATGCGAAGCATCGTCCAGAACGCGCGCCAGACGGCGCGCTCCTCACCATGAGGGCATCATCCCAGATTCAATTCCTTGAAGAAATCGTTGCCCTTGTCGTCGATGATGATGAAGGCGGGGAAATCCACGACCTCGATGCGCCAGATCGCCTCCATCCCGAGTTCGGGATATTCCACGACCTCGACCTTCTTGATGCAGTGTTCTGCAAGGTTTGCCGCCGCACCCCCGATAGAGCCGAGATAGAAGCCGCCGTGTTTCTTGCAGGCTTCGCGCACCGCGGCCGCGCGGTTGCCTTTCGCCAGCATCACCATCGACCCGCCGGCTGCCTGGAACTGATCGACGAAAGAATCCATCCGTCCCGCGGTGGTCGGGCCGAATGCGCCGGAGGCATAGCCTTCCGGCGTCTTGGCGGGACCTGCGTAATAGATCGGATGGTTCTTGAAGTAATCCGGCAGCGGCTCGCCCTTCTCCAGCCGTTCGCGCAATTTGGCGTGCGCCGAATCCCGCGCCACGATCATCGTTCCCGTCAGCGACAGCCGCGTCTTGATCGGATGTTTTGCAAGCGTCGCCAGAATGTCCATCATCGGCTGGTTGAGGTCGATCCTGACCACGTCGCCGCCGAGCGCCTGCTCGACCGCCGGCAGATATTGCGCCGGGTTGTGCTCGAGCTCTTCGAGATAAACGCCGTCCTTTGTGATCTTTCCGAGCACCTGGCGATCGGCCGAGCAGGACACGCCCAGCCCAATCGGCAGCGAAGCGCCGTGGCGGGGCATGCGGATCACCCGCACGTCGTGACAGAAATATTTGCCGCCGAACTGCGCGCCGACACCCAGCGACTGCGTCATCTTGTGGATTTCCTGCTCCATCTCCAGATCGCGGAACGCATTGCCGTCGGCCGAGCCGTGGGTCGGCAGCGCATCGAGATAACGGGCGGAAGCAAGTTTCACCGTCTTCATGCAAAGCTCGGCCGAGGTGCCACCGATCACGATCGCGAGGTGATAGGGCGGGCACGCCGCGGTGCCGAGCGTCAGAATCTTCTCTTTCAGAAACGCCAGCAGGCGATCCTTCGTCAGCACCGAAGGCGTTGCCTGGAACAGGAAACTCTTGTTGGCGGAGCCGCCGCCTTTGGCCATGAACATGAACTTGTAGGCGTCATCGCCTTCGGCATAGATCTCGCACTGCGCCGGCATGTTGTTGGCGGTGTTTTTTTCCTCATACATCGACAGCGGCGCCACCTGCGAGTAGCGCAAATTGCGCCGCAGGTAAGCGTCGCGCGCGCCTTCGGAAAGCGCGGCCTCGTCGTCGCCGTCGGTGAGCACGCGTGCACCCTTCTTGCCCATGATGATCGCGGTGCCGGTATCCTGGCACATCGGCAGCACGCCGCCGGCGGCGATATTGGCGTTCTTCAGGAAGTCGAAGGCGACGAATTTGTCGTTGTCGCTGGCTTCCTTGTCGTCGAGGATCGCGCGCAGCTGTTTGAGGTGCGAGGGGCGCAGATAATGATTGATCTCGCCGAAGGCAGCTTCCGAAAGCGCCCGCAACGCCTCGCGCGAGACCACGAGCATGTCCTTGCCCAGAACCTTTTCGACCCGCACGCCCTCGGTCGTGACCTTCTTGTAGGGCGTTAAGTCCTCGCCCAGCGGAAACAACGGCGTGTGCCTGTAGGGCGGAACGGGTTTTTGCGGGTCGGGAAAGGCGGTCGGGGCGTTCATGGGGATGCTCGCAATGTCCTAAAAGGCCGGCAAAGCGCCAACATCGGAAACGCCAGCCGGCTATGACACGTTCTAAGCACTTTTACGCGAAAAGAAAGGGAGCGCTTCGCGGATCGGACAGCGCGCGAATACCCTCTCCAAGTCCAGGCCTCGCGGCCTTCGCCCCGCCCTTGCGCGAAGCGCCGACGGAGGCTTCAATGGCGAGACGGGATAGGGGCATTCACAAATGACGCTGACAGTGAAGTTCATGAAATCCACTGCGCTCGCCGCGGCGATGGCATTCCTTGCCGCGGTATTTTCGAGTTTTGCCGGCGCCACGCCCGCGCGCGCCGACCATTGTGAGGACATTGCGAACCTGCTCAAGAACCAGATCGAAGGGCTGAAGATTCAATTCGCGGCGGCCAATGTCATCTATCTTTCCCACCCGGCAGCGAAAGAGCTGTCCCTCGGCTGTCCAAATCGCAAATACGCCAACGAGCTCTATGCCAAGGGTGATCGCAAGCCCAAGCCGGAATTTCTCGAGCTGGTCGGCTCGGCGGCGGCCATCGTCTTCACGTTGCCGAAGGAGGACGTGATGACTGGCACGACGCGCTGTCTCAAGCGCATGGGCCTGCTGCGCGGCGACAAAATCAACATGCGCTTCAAGCGCCTCGACATGGAATGCACGCGAACGAAGACCGAAGCCTCGATCGCCATTCAGCGCGGCAAGGACCAGTAAGGAGAATGGCAGCTTATCTCGACTGCTACAATCCTAGCCAATCCGTTGGCCGTTCCGTTCACCATGCGAAGCGCGAGCGTTCGGACAGGTCCTGGTTTCAAGGCTCGGATTCATAAAGCTTTTGCATCGGCAGTCCCACAATCCCGCGCAAATAACGCTGCAGGATTCGGCCCATGAGCATTTCGAGCATTCCGCCGTCAGTACCGACACCGGTCACCTATCCCGACACCAGCGCGACGAAGGCGGCCGATGCCAGTGCCGATGCCAATGCCAACGACGCCGGCGCGGCGCAGCCGGCGGTTCAGCCGGCGCTGCCGCCTGGACAGGGAATACGGGTCAATCAACTCGTCTGAACAGAAGCGAAAAGAACCCGCCGCAAACTTGCCTGAAATGGCCCCTCTTCTGCCTTGAGCAGCAGAGGGACCGGACCGATGCCCGAGAGCAAGACCTTCACCGGCGGATGCCATTGCGGCCTCGTGCGCTTCGAATGCACCACCGACCTTGCGATGGTGACCGCGTGCAACTGCTCGATCTGCACCAAGAAGGGCCTGCACTTTGCGTTTCTTCCGCCGAAGAACTTTCAGCTTCGCGCAGGCGAAGACAATCTGAAGGAATATCTGTTCAACAGGCACGCGATCCGTCATCAATCCTGCAGCGACTGCGGCGTCGAGGTGTTCGCGCGCGGCAACAAACCTGATGGCACCGAGGTGGTGGCGCTCAATGTCAATTGCATAGATGGCATCGAGCTTGCCAAATTGACGATGACGCCGATCGACGGTCGAAACAGGTAGAGTCTCCCGTAATTCCGGTGTGCGCCAACTGCGCAAAACGTCGGATCTGCGCTTCCCTCCTGAAGCGGACCGATGTCTGGTGTTGCGACGTCGCTTTCCAAAGCGCGATGGTTTTAGGTCTAATCGCCATCGCGCTTTGATTTATTGTTTGCGCATGATCTCCGCGCAAACGCGTTCGCGTTTGTCGCGAGGGAAAGCCGCTGCACACCTTTCCGGATCATGCGCTTGCGCAAGATGCGTCCGAACCAATCTCACCGCGTTGATCAATTTTGAATTCGAGGCCGTCGCGTGACAGGCAACCGTGAGGCGCTGCCACAAGTGCGACGGTCTTGTGCCCTAGCGCCGCTGTGCTCCTGCCTCCCTTCCGACAAACCGGTACAGTCTCTTGGGTCGCTGGTCAGGGGAAACGCAACATGCTTCAAGGCTCACCACGTGTGGAAGATGATTGGCTGAGGACGGAAGAAATTTCGTCTCGAGGGTCCGCGCATCCAAATGCCAGAATTGATCCTCGCTTTGGCAGCCGGCCCATAGAGCCCTCGGGCCGCATGAAACGTCAGGCCTGGGAGCGGCCGTCAATTGGCAGGCGGATGTTCCGCTCCATCACAAGGTTCACTGTTGCTGTTCTCGTCGGCGTCGGCGCCACGCTTGGCTGGCAGTCCTACGGTGATGTAGCCGGGGAAATGCTGGCGGAGCGGGCTCCGACGCTGGCCTGGATGATGTCCATGTCGGCGACGAAGTCGCCAATCGCGGCCAAGACTTCCACAAGCCAGACGCAGCAGATCGAGCCCTTGGCGTCCAACCTCGATGCCGTGCGACTGAGCGTAGACCAACTCTCCGCCAGGCAAGACCAGATGGCCCAGAAAATTGCGGTTCTGCAGGCAGTCGAGGAGGATATCAGACAGAAGATATTGTTGATGCCCCCATTTTCGGCTTCAGCGTCGCAGGCCGCCCCCATTCCGCAGCAAAAGCCTGCGCCACCCAAGATAGCCGCTCCGGTTGCGCCGTCGTCGTCGGCGCCTCGCCCGCCTCCTGCTGCACCAAGCGTGCTCCCGCGATGATCCCTCCCGCAGGAGCGCCACCTTCCGTGCTGCGCGCACTTGCGCAGAGCGAACGCGCCAGCCGGGGACTGAAAGCGATCACGCATCCAATTCCCCGTAGTGCCTGAAGATGCCGTCCTCGTTGAAGGCGATGCGGCGCTCGCTTGAGAGATAGGCCTTGATGTTCGGCCGGCTCGCGACGCGATCATGCAGATCGACGAGCCCTGGTATTTCGCGCTCGAACGCCTTCATGCGTTTGGGGAAGGCGTAGCGCAGGCCGTCCACGATCTGGAACAGCGAAAGATCGACATAGGTCAGCCGGCGGCCCGTAGTCCAGGCGCCGCCGCTTGCGTCGAGCAGCCCCTCGAAATAGCCGAGAAATTTCGGCAAGCGTTCCTTCCAGAATTCAGCTGTGCGCTTTTTCGCCTCGCTCCGCTGGTCCTGATAATAGAGCGAGGGCCCGAGCGGATGATGGGTGTCGTGAATTTCGAGCACGAAATCGGCAATCGTCAGCTGCAATTGATGCACCCAAAGCTTTGCTGCTTCCGTCTTCGGTGCGAGGCCATGCCGTGAGCCCAGATAAAACAGGATGTTGGCGGTCTGCCCGATCACGAGCTTTCCAGCCTTGAGAAAGGGCGGCGCAAACGGCGGCGTGCCATTTCTTGGCTCCATCATCCGGATCATCGCCGCCATGCCGCGCTCCTTGCGTGCCGCATCGACATAGTCGACGCCGGCTTCTTCCAGCGCGAGGCGCACATATTCGCCGCGGCCCTGAATGCCCGGCCAATAATAGAGTTCATAACGCATCTCTGGCCTTTCTGCGTGCCTTTGCCCGCGGGTGATGGTCCTGGCTGGGCGTGTCGGGAAGCCGGAAACATTCTTTTGCTGGCGCAGCCGCCGTCGCAATTGGAATGGTAGTATCAAGTTAAGACAACACCGGCCCAGCTAGAAGGGTTCGTTTCGATCATGAGAAAATCCCTCCAGATTTCGCTGCTGTTGCTCGCTTTGAGCGTGGCGTGCGCGGAAATCCGCGCCGGCGAATCTTCGACTCCCTGGAGCGCCGATATCGACCAGATCCGGCAGGTCGGGCGGATGATTCCGGGTCCGCGTCCGCTCCGCGTCAACGTGATCAAATTTGCCGAAAGCCGGCGCACCAAGAACTTCGCCGTCAAGGGCCTGCCGGCCGAGCCCAGTGTGCAGGCGCGGACCGCCTATCAGATCGTCTACGCGGACGGGACAGTGATGGTCGATACCGGAATGGATCTGGCGACCCATCAATTCTTCGGCCGCGGCGCGCAAGAGCCGTATCTTCCGGACCAGGCGGCGCGCGTGGCCCAGGGGCTGCGAAGCGCGAAGGCGATCCTCGTCACTCACGAACATGGCGACCATATCGCGGGAGTGATGCGCAGCGCCTCGTTTGCCGAACTCGCACCGAAGACGGTGCTGACGTGGTTGCAACTGCAGACGCTCTTCAACGATCCTCAGATCCCCGAATTGCGGCCGACGCCGGAGATGGCGGCGCGCCTGCACGTCGTGGACTATTCCGACATCATGGCTTTCGCGCCGGGCATTGTACTGATCAAGGCGCCGGGCCACACGCCTGGCTCGCAGATGGTCTATGTGGCGCTGCAATCGGGCAAGGAATTGCTGCTGGCCGGCGACGTGGCCTGGCACATGGATGGGGTGCGATTGAACACCGGCAAGGACGCGCCCTGGATCAAGGAGCCGCCGGAGCTGATGGCAGCCGAGCTCAATTGGCTCAACGGCCTCATGCGCAGCGAGAAGAACCTGTCGATCGTCATCAGCCATGACGAGGAACAGCGCCGCGACTATATCGCGCGAGGCATACTCGGCGACGGGTTTGAGTAGCCGGCATCAATTGGCGCGGACTTTAGCCGCGACGAAAGTGCGCTCCGTCTCCCCGCTTGCGGGGGCGCGACGAGCTAAACTCGCGCTGAGAGGGTTGGGGTGAGGGGGATTCTCTTTGCGCACGGTCTGGCCCCTCACCCGGATTGCTTCGAAATCCGACCTCTCCCCGCAGGCGGGGAGAGGTGAAGGAGCGATCGGCACGCTGTGCTCTCAATTCGCTGCAAAACAGTACAAGAGCCCGTCGCCACCGGTGCTCCGCAAGTCGGCCTGCGAGCAACCGCCGTCCGGCCCGCGCGAGGGATGCGAACTGTTCCAGGATTTCGATGCGTCGTCGTCGCGCAAGCCGATACGGTCGGAATGCCCGACCATCGCCGTGCCCTGCGTGCCGCTCGTCCAGTTCTTGCAGGTGCGGTCATCACCCGCCGCGAAGGCGGTGCCGTCGGCTTGCGATCCCGTCAGCACGTCGTGGCGGTTCGGCGTATCGCCGCGGCCGTTGATCACCTCGCCCTTTTCGCTCAGCGCGGTCTGCTTGGTGAGGTTGTTGGCGCCGTGCAGCTCGGCGACGTCTTTTGCGATCACGACGCCCTTTGAATTCTGCCACGGTCCCTTGCCGATGCGGTCACGCGCGTTCACGGCCGGCTTGCCGTCGGCGGCCTGGGTCGAGAGATAGGCATGCCAGGTCTTGCTGCCGGCGCCCGCGGCTTGTGCCAGCGTCTGACACTGCTTGTCGGCGCCTTCCAGACCGCCGAGATTGGCGCCATTGCCAGGGCCGACCGAGGTCACGAAGAAGCTGGTGTTGGCCGATTGCGCCTGCGCGGGCTGGGCGGCAATTACCGCGATTGCCGCGACGCCCGCAACAAGGGTCACGCGCGAAATGCATTGGCTGAGAGTGGGCATTTGTTCCTCCGGTTTGTTGTTGATTTGGCGGCCTGAGCATGATCCGAGCGATCTAAAAAAATCAACACTTCCTCACTCACTATTCCGTTTTCACGACGCGGAAATGAAAGGACGCCGCGGAATGAACCGCGGCGCCCTGGATTTAAAATCAACCCGTAGACGGTCAGGTCTGCTGGATCGCCGAGAGCTCCCAATTGGCGCCGCGCGGACGCACGAACGTCCACACTTCGGTGACTTCCACGGGCTGCTCGCTGCCGTCGACCAGCCGTCCGGTCAAGCGATCGACGTTCTTGTCGACCATCGAGAACCGCATCGCTACCGTCGCATAGTCGGTGTCGCCCTCGCGCCAGGCTTCTGCAAGATCGCCCTGCAACAGCTTGGTGCCGGAAACCTTGTTGATGACGTTGCGCGCCTTGTTCTGCTCGATGTCGCGCGCCAGATACGACACCATTTCGGGGGTCGCCAGCGTGTGAAGCCGGGCGATGTCCTCGTTCGACCATGCCGCCTGGATCTCGCTTAGCAGGCGCTCGTAGGTTTCATAGTCGCTCGGCTGGATCTCGAGCGGAGCGCTGCCCGATCCCAGTCCGAAACCGGTTGCGTTTCGAAAGCTCGACTGCGCGCCGGGCGCGGAAGGGCCGCCCGCGAAGGCTGCAGCCGTCTCGTGGCGCCGTTGCCACCACGACATCGCCAGTCTCACCAGGAACACGATCAGGGCGATTTGCAGCAGCAGGCCGATGATGGAGGTGAGCCCGCCGAGCCCGCCGAACAGCCCGCCGCCGAACAGCATACCGAGCAGTCCCGCGCCGAGGAATCCCGCCGCGAGCCCGCCCAGCAGGCCAGGCCGATTGAAGAACCCGCCGCCCGGCGTGCCAAAGTTCGGGCTGCCCGGCTGGGTGATGGAGCGGTTGAAGGGCTGCGCCGTGTTCGGCGCCGTCGACGTGCTCGGCGGCGCCGAGAACGTTCGCCCGCCCCGGGAACCGGAGCTGAGCCCGCCGCCGACCCGCGCGTCGGCCGACGAGACGGCAATCGCAAGCGGAAGCGCGAGCGACAGGACGATGGCGACCATCTGCACGATGCCGCGGGCGCGTGGGGTGAGTTTCATGACAATTTCCTCTGGTCCCGGGACCGGATAAACGGACGGGAGAAATAAACGGCCCTAAGATGGGCAGGGTTGCCCAAAAGGGAAGCGCCAAGCCAGGGAACAGGCTGCGGCTCTGCGTCGCGGGGATGAGGCGATTCCGCGCAGGTTTGCTTCCCGCGCGATGCAATATTGGCGCGCCGTTGGGCATGACGACCGCCCATGATTGCCGACATCGTCACCTTCATCACGGCAGCCTCGTTCGTGGCCGTCCGGTTAGACCTTTCACAGCGCAGACATACGACCGCATCCCCGCGGCGTGATGTGCCCGGGCGTTTGCGAAATCCGTGACCCTCCGAAAGAAAGGGCGCGGGGAATGCCGGGCGCTTTAGCCGCACCCATAGCCTCGTATGCGAACGAAGAAAGCATACGAGATTTAAGTCACCACAGGTACGCCAAGACGGTCCGGCATTCCCTGCGCGATGGTGTTAACGGTTTCCTTCGTGTTCTCCCCGGAGACCGGGCTTTGTTGACTCCGTCGCCTGCGGGTCATTTCCCGCAAACTTGATATCAGCGTCGGGATATCAGGACCGCACGACTTCGCCGTCCGCGGCTGGCACCATTCGTCGCTTAATGCCAACGCGTCCATCGCATCCCGCGCCAACGTTTCGTGACGATCGCGAAGCGCCCCTCTTGTGAGCGCGGGACGGCCGAGGCTTCTAAAGATGTTTTGCCCGACGGCGAAAGCGGAAAATTTTTGATCGGGGGACTGGAAAGTCGCGCGAAACAGCGCGGCGATTTGCCCGTCGGGCAAAACAGGCTTGAACTGCCGGTAAGAAATTCAATGGATGCCGGCGGCATCGCCATTCGCGAATTCTTGTCCGCGTGGCAAAGGCGCGAAAAAGGTTCATTTGACTGAACTGCCCATCGAGGCAAAGACCCTGGCCATGCTTAGGATGCCGTGGGTTGAGGAAGGGGACGCGGCGAGTGGTGAGAGAGACTGTCCCGACGCCCCCTACCCCGGCGCCATCGTCTCCTTCACCGCGGCAACAAGCTGGGCCAGCGTGAAAGGCTTCGGCAGGAAGGCGAATTGCTGGTTCTCCGGCAGGCTCTTGTCGAAGGCGTCTTCCGCGTAGCCCGACACGAAGATGATCTTGAGGTCGGGATTGCGGCCGCGCATCGTCTTGAGAAGGGTCGGGCCATCCATTTCCGGCATCACCACGTCGGACACCACGAGATCGATGGCGCCGTTCTTCTGCTCCAGCGCTTCCAGCGCCTCGACGCCGTTCGAGGCCTCGATCACGCTGTAGCCGCGCGAGCGAAGGCCGCGCGCATTCAGCGAGCGCAAGCCATCTTCGTCCTCGACCAGCAGGATGGTGCCCTGCCCGGTCAGGTCGGTGCGGGGCCTTGCTTCCGCGGGCAGCTCCTTGGCCGCGCCGTTGGCACCGGCGACGTCAGCCTGGACTTCCTGTTCAGGATGATGCCGCGGCAGGAAGATATGGAACGTGGTGCCCTTGCCTTCCTCGGAATCGACGTAGATGAAGCCGCCGGTCTGCTTGACGATGCCGTAGACCGTCGAAAGCCCGAGCCCGGTGCCCTTCCCCACTTCCTTGGTCGTGAAGAACGGCTCGAAAATCTTGTCGCGAATGTCCAACGGGATTCCGGTGCCGGTATCGGACAGGTCGATCCTGACATATTCGGCCAGGGGCATGCCCTTGTAGGCGAGCCGAGCAGACTCCTCCGCCGAGACGTTGCCGGTCTTGATCGCGAGCTTGCCGCCGCTCGGCATCGCGTCGCGGGCATTGACGGCCAGATTGACGATCACCTGCTCGATTTGCGAAACGTCGGCCTTGACCGGCCAGAGGTCGCGGCCATGCACGAGATCGAGCTTGACCTTCTCGCCGATCAGGCGCTGCAACAGAATGCGCAGGTCGGACAGCGCGTCGCCAAGGTCTAGCACCTGAGGACGCAGCGTCTGGCGACGCGAGAACGCGAGCAACTGGCGCACCAGCGTCGCCGCGCGCGTCGCGTTCTGCTTGATCTGCATGATATCCTGGAACGAGGGATCGGTCGGCTTGTGCGCGTTGAGCAGGAAGTCGTTCGCCATCATGATGGCGGAGAGCACGTTGTTGAAGTCGTGGGCGATGCCGCCGGCGAGTTGTCCCACCGTGTCCATCTTCTGCGACTGGTTGATCTGGTTCTCCAGCGCCCGCCCTTCGGTGGTTTCGAGCATGTAGACAATGGCGGTCTCGGCCTCGCGCTCGTCTACTTCGACCGCGGTGACGAAGAACTGCCCCCAGCGTTCCCTGGCGCTGTCGAGCATCACTTCGACCGGCGCGATGTCGCCCTGCCCCTCCGCCGCGCGGTTGATGGCCGCCAGAAGCATGTGGCGGTCGCGCGCGTTGACGGTGTTGAGGATCGACTTGTGGGCCGCGCTGTCGGCGTTCAGGCTCTGCGCGAGCTTGGCAAATCTTGCGTTGGCGCGGACCACGGCGCCGGCGCGGTCCACGGTCGCAATCGCCATCGGCGTGTGGTCGAAGAAGCGCATGAAGCGCACTTCGGCCGCGCGCTGGGGATCGGAACGCTCGTCGCGTGCACGGCTGATCACAAGGGTGCGCGAGGCGCCGGGCTCGCCGTCGGCTCCGAAGGCGAGCTTGTGATAAAGGCGGGCCGGCATGGTCTTGCCGGTCCGCATCCGCAGGTCGACGTCGAATACCTCGGACTTGACCTCGCCGGGCGCCGGCACAATCGAGGTCAGCAGCGAGGCCCCATCGCCTGAAACGATATCGCCAAGCCTCAATCCGCCCGATCCGATCTCCGCCAGATCGTAATCGAGCCAGCTCGCCAGCGTCGCGTTGACATAGACCACTTCACCGGCGGGATTGACCGAGAAGAAGCCGCATGGCGCATGATCGAGATATTCGATCGCGTGCTGCAGTTCCTGGAACACGTCCTCCTGCCGCTCGCGGTCGCGCGTGATGTCGGCGATCGACCACACCGCGTATTTCGCCTCGCGCTTGGCCTTGCCGAGCGGCCGGACCCGCAGCCTGAGCCAGCGGCCCTGGGCACCCTCGGTGCCGGCGATGCGGACCTCTTCCTGTTGACGCTTGCCTTCGCGCGCCGCCTTCAGGAGGCGGAACACCGCTTCCGACACATCGGGATTGCCGATGAAAACCCGCTCCACCGGGCGCACGTCGTGCGGGGTAGCAGCACCGGTGAGCGCGAGATAGGCGGCATTGCAATAGGCCACGTGACCGCGGGGGTCGGTGACCGCGATACCGTCATAGGCGAGATCCGCGATCCGGCGCACCACCGGGTCGTCGATCGAACGATCGGTGAAGCGGATGATTCCGGCGGCGAAAGCAAAAAGACCGAACAGGCCGACCATGGCAAGCAGCGCCAATAGCCCCAGAATATAGGGCTGCGCCTGGGCGCGTCCGATGGTCATGAGGGCCACGGCGACCGCGACGATGGCAGCCGCCACCAGAAGCACCAGGACGATGCTGCCGCTCCGCCGCGCCGGCTCATGGGCGCTCACAAGCTCTCGTGACGGATCGTGGTCAGGTTCGGCGGTCATATCGATGGACGCAGCCTGTCGAGATAGGCGCTTCAAGCAGGTTTTCCTGGCGCGCGGTCCGCACGCCGACCCCTCAAGTGCCTGAATCGGACCCGCAAGCGCAAGGCCATCAAGCGGTTATTTCCCCCGTTGCGATCGGTTCCGAACCTCGGGAAATACCGTCCCGGCCGTCAAATCCGCCTGCCCGAGAGCCCGCGCTTGAGACCCATCACATAGCCGATGATCTCGGCGACCGCGTGATAGTGTTCCACCGGGATCTCCTCGTCGATCTCGACCGTGGCATAAAGGGCCCTCGCCAGCGGCACGTTCTCGACGATCGGGATATCGTGCTGGCGCGCGATCTCCCTGATCTTGAATGCGATATTGTCGGCGCCCTTGGCCACACATACCGGCGCCGACATGCCGCGCTCGTAAGTCAGCGCCACCGAATAGTGCGTCGGGTTGGTGATGACGACGGAGGCCTTGGGGACCGCGGCCATCATGCGCTTCTTCATGCGCGCCTGCCGCAATTGCCGCATCCGGCTCTTGATGTGCGGATCGCCTTCGGACTGCTTGAATTCCTCCTTCATCTCCCGCAGCGACATCTTCTGCCGCTCGTACCACTGCCGGTACTGGAAGAAGTAGTCCGCGATCGCGACGAGCGCGAGCACCGCCACCACGGCACCCATTAGCTGCAGCGTGAGGGCGACGATGAGGCCGGGGATTGTGGCCGGATCGAAACGCAGCATGGCCTCGAGGCGATGCCGTTCCGGCCAGAGAATCGCGGTCATCACGGCGCCCAGCGCCACCAGCTTGAACAGTCCCTTGGCGAAGTTCGCTACCGCCTGCTTGCCGAAGATCCGCTTGGCTCCGGCGAGCGGTGAAATCTTGCTGAGCTTTGGTTTGAGCTGTTCACCCGACCAGACCAGCCGGTGCTGCAGCATGTTCCCCGCGACGGCCGCGATCAGCAGCATCAACAGCGGCACGCCGAGGGCTGCAATCATCGCAAATTCGAGATTCTTCGCGAGTTCCAGGAGTGAGGGCCCGTCGGTGCGAATCATCCAGGAATTGGCGATCAGATTGCGCAGCGGGACTTCGATCCCGCCGATCGATCCGGAAAACGTCGAGATCACCAGCGTCGCGCCCGAGATCATGAACCAGGTATTGACCTCCTGGCTTTTGGCGACGTCGCCGCGGTCATGGGCGTCGTCGAGGCGTTTTTGCGTGGGGTCTTCTGTGCGTTCTGTCGTCTCGTCCTCGTCCGCCATCGATCATGCCCTCACTTGAGCGGTATCATGTCGTGCATGACCGAGATGAAGTAGTCGAGGAAAGTCCCCATCATCGCCGCGATGACCAAGGCAAGGATCAGAAAGCCGGCAAGAATCGAGAGCGGCACGCCGACGAAATAGACCTGCATCTGCGGCATCAGCCTTGCCAGCACCCCGAGCCCGATGTTGAAGACGAGGCCGAAAACCAGAAACGGCGCAGCCAGTTGCATGCCGATCTTGAAAGCGCCCGTGAAGGCCCGCGTGGCCAGAGCCGCGACATCGCCGCTCGGGATCGACTCTCCCGGCGAGAAGATCGAATAGCTGTCGTTGAGCGCCGCGATGACGAGATGATGACTGTCGGTCGCAAACAGCATCGTCACGCCGAGCAACGTGAGGAAGTTCCCGACCAGGATGCCCTGCGTCCCCTCCGTGGTGGGATCGACGGAAGTGACAAATCCGAGACCGAGCTGCTGGGCAATCACCGAGCCTGCGACCTGCAAGGCCGCCAGCGTCACCCGCGCGGTCGCGCCGAGCACGATGCCGACAATGATTTCGTAAAACATCATGAACAAAAGCGGGGCGAGCGAGCCCATGTCGATGTGGTAGGCAGCGCGGTGCAGCGGCAGGATGACAAGCGTCAGCAAAAGCGCGATCGCGAGCTTGACGCGGACCGGAATGTTCGTCTCGCCAAGCCCCGGCAACAGCGACACCATCGCGCCGATGCGGGCGAATACCAGCATGAAAGCGGCGGCGAGCGCAGGCAGCAGTGAAATATCGATGCGCATCCCTCACCCGCGGCGCGGCGAATCTGCCATCCCCAGATGAATTTGCCATCAACCGCCTATGATTCGCGAGGATATCCGCATCATGTGGCCGTGCAGCGAATCCGCCATGAACGGCAACGCCAGCAGCAAAGTGAGGAAAATGGCCAGGATCTTGGGAACGAAGATCAGCGTCTGCTCCTGGATCTGGGTGAGCGCCTGGAACAACGACACCACGACGCCGACGACGAGTCCGACGACCATCAAGGGCGACGACACCACGACGATGGTCCAGATCGCATCGCGCGCCACGTCGAGGGTTTCAGGACCGGTCATTTGTTGTTTCCCCAACTACTCTGGCCCCTGCCGGGTCATTGCGAGGAGCTTGAGTTCCGAAGCAATCCAGATGCATTTTCCGGGCATGGATTGCTTCGCTTCGCTCGCAATGACGGTGCAGGCACGCGGACGGCAAAAATTCAGATCGCCATCTTCATGATGTCTTCGTAGGCCTGGATCACCTTGTCGCGCACCGACACCAGCGTCGAAACCGCCACGTCGGTTTCCGCGACCGCGGTGACCACATCCATCACATTGGCCTTTCCGGACGCCATCGCCACCGTCTGGGCGTCGGATTTGCGACCCGTGTCGAGGACGCCATTGAGCGCCTCCTTGAGCACCGCGCCGAACGACGTTCCATCAGCTTCCGATCCTTTTCCGGCGCCGGCCGTCTCCAGGATTCGGGCGGCCGAGGCGTAGGCATTTGCAGCGACGGTAGGTGAAGCCATGGCGAAAAGCTTTCTGTTCAGGCTTTGAGGATGTCGAGCGTGCGTTGGATCATCCGGCGCGTGGCGCTGATGATGTTGAGGTTGGCCTCGTATGACCGCTGCGCCTCGCGCATGTCGGTCATTTCGATCA
>Ga0306925_10001707_pt1 | contig 18333 bp, 16 predicted proteins | sample flu12Cox44000176_FD_203755 | JGI IMG/M metagenome (GOLD analysis project Ga0306925, IMG submission 203755) | Lab enrichment of tropical soil microbial communities from Luquillo Experimental Forest, Puerto Rico - flux8day.12C.oxic.44.000.176 (v2)... | ecosystem: Environmental > Terrestrial >... | reverse complement strand
CGTACATCTGACCGGCTCTCTCCTCGAATCGCCGGATCAGCAGCATGTCACGGTAGTATCGAAGTAGCTCCTGCGGAGAGACACCGAGCTCGGCGAATTTGACCGGATCGGCCTTGCGCTTGACTGCCATATCGCTTCCTCCGGCGACCGCCAAAAACACGGCCTCGAGAACGTGTCCGGAGGATGGTGGCAAATCTCAGGCTTTGCAACCTCGACCCATTCAAATACTTGCGACGTAAGGTAAATTCGGCGATTCGCAAAGAAGCCGAATCAACCGGACAAGCCTGCCCTCCGTCTTCTCAGCGGCTGGCTGCGGGTTGCATGATGACGATGTCGTCCGGTGAGGCGAGGTTTAGTGTCGCCCGGATTCGTTCGTCAAGGAGGTCAGGATCGATGTGCTCAGGTCTGAGGTTCGAAACCCTAAGATCGAGCGTCGCGCGATGCGCCCGAGCGGCTTGGAGGTCGGCAGTCGCGGTGCGGATCTCCTGATTCAAACGGAACCAAGCCTTCAACCCACGGTCACCCTCCACCAGGTTACAGGCGAAATACCCAGTGAGCGCAACTCCGATTACCGGGCAAAGGATGAACCCGGCGCGCTTCCGCAATACGCGCATTACGATCATGATGCGAAAGGACCACGAGGGGCGCTGACCGTCAATGGCGGCAACACCCAGAGCCCAAGATCGTTGTGCGTTGCGCTATCGCCGCAACACCGAACGGCCGGCGTAGATTGCCGACGTGCCGAGCTGTTCCTCGATTCGGATCAGCTGGTTGTATTTGGCAAGCCGGTCGGACCGCGACAGCGACCCTGTCTTGATTTGCCTGCAGTTGGTCGCCACCGCCAAGTCGGCAATCGTCGTATCTTCGGTTTCGCCAGAGCGATGCGAAAACACCGTGCCCCAGCCAGCTCGCTGTGCGATTTCGACGGCCTCGAGGGTCTCGGACAACGTACCGATCTGGTTGACTTTGACGAGCAGGGCGTTGGCAACGCCGCGCTGGATCCCGTCCCGCAGTCGGGCCGGGTTTGTGACGAACACGTCGTCGCCGACCAGCTGCACCGTGCTGCCAAGCTCATGAGTTAGATGGCTCCAGCCTTCCCAGTCGTCCTCGGCCATCCCGTCTTCGATCGACACGATCGGGTAGCGGCGGACAAGATCGGCCCAATAAGCGACAAGGCCGGCAGCGTCGAGGGTTTTGCCTTCGCCCACGAGATGGTAGGCACCCTCGCGGTAGAATTCGCTGGCGGCCGGATCGAGAGCCAGCATTAGATCTTCACCCGCTTTATAGCCGGCCGCCTCGATCGCCTGCGTGATCATGCCCAATGCCGTGTCGGTGGAGGAGAGGTTTGGCGCAAAGCCTCCCTCGTCGCCGACATTGGTGTTGTGCCCGGCATCCGCGAGCTTTTTTCGCAGCGCGTGAAAAACCTCGGCACCGATACGAATCGCCTCGGTCACCGAGCTCGCGCCGACCGGCATGACCATGAATTCCTGAATGTCGATCGGGTTGTCGGCATGAACCCCGCCATTGATGATATTCATCATCGGGACCGGCATGGTGCGGGCGAAAACGCCGCCGACATAACGGTAGAGCGGCACCCCGGCTCCGATCGCCGCGGCTTTTGCGCAAGCGAGGCTGACACCGAGAACCGCATTCGCTCCGAGCCGGGCCTTGTTGGGAGTGCCGTCGAGCTCGACCAGAACGCGATCGATCGCCAACTGGTCCTTGACATCAAACCCGGAAAGCGCGTCGAAGATCTCTCCGTTCACTGCCTCGACGGCCTGGAGTACCCCTCTGCCGCCGAACCGCGGTCCGCCATCGCGTTTTTCGATCGCCTCATGCGCGCCCGTGGATGCGCCAGACGGGACGGCAGCCCTGCCGATGACACCGGTATCGAGGGTCACGTCGACCTCGACGGTCGGATTACCGCGGCTGTCGAGGATCTCGCGCGCGTGGATATCGGAGATCGCAGTCATGCCATTCTCCTCAAGTTTCCAGCCGCGCAGGGCGCGCCTTGGCGAGGCGATCGAAGGCGATCAAATTTTCTAGAATCGCCGGCAACGCGCGCAGCGGGATCATTGTCGGGCCTTCACAAGGGGCGCGATCGGGGTCCTGGTGGGTTTCGATGAACATTGCAGCAACGCCGACCGCTGCTGCGGCGCGGGCGAGAACGGGCGCGAATTCGCGCTCGCCGCCTGAACGGTCGCCGAGGGCGCCCGGTTCTGCCACGGCATGCGTAGCGTCAAACACCACCGGGTAGCCGGTTTGTGCCATGATCGGCAGCGCGCGCATATCGACGACCAAGGTGTTGTAGCCGAAGCTCGCGCCGCGCTCGCACAATAGGATGCGCTCGTTGCCGGTCGAGGCGATCTTGGCTGCGACGTTCTTCATGTCCCAAGGGGCCAGGAACTGACCCTTCTTGATGTTGATTGGCTTGCCGGTTGCCCCCGCCGCCAGCAACAGGTCGGTCTGACGGCATAGAAAAGCGGGGATCTGCAGGACGTCGACAAATTCAGCGACAACCGCGCATTGCGCTGGCTCATGAATGTCAGTCAGCACCGGCAGTCCGGTGCGTTCGCGCAGTTCGGCAAGGACCGGTAACCCCGCTCGGAGCCCCATGCCGCGCTCCGATCCCACCGAGGAGCGGTTCGCCTTGTCGAACGAGGTCTTGTAGATCAGCGCGATAGCGAGCTTCCGGGCTATCTCGGCCAATGCCGCGCTCATCTCGAGCGCATGCGCGCGCGACTCGAGCGTATTCGGTCCGACGATGAAGACCAGCGGCAGATCGTTACCGACGGTGATGTCACCGATCCTGACGCGGCGAGGAGCTTCAACTGTCATTGCGAAGAGCCGTAGGCGACGAAACAATCCTAGCGAGATTGCTTCGCTACGCGCGCAATGACAATGGCCTTACACCAACCGCGACTGATCGACCGCGGCGCGGACGAATGAAGCAAATAGCGGGTGTGGCTCGAAGGGTTTCGATTTGAGCTCGGGGTGGAACTGCACCCCGATGAACCAAGGGTGATCGGGAAGTTCAATGATCTCTGGCAACAGCCCGTCCGGCGACATACCCGAAAAGCATAGCCCGGTCGCCTCAAGGGTTTGCTTATAGCCGATATTCACCTCGTAGCGATGGCGATGCCGCTCGCTGATCCGAGCGGCGCCGTAAATCCCCGCTACCCGGCTTTCCGGTGCGAGCACGGCCTCATAGGCACCAAGACGCATCGTCCCGCCGAGATCTCCATCCGATTCGCGCCGTTCCATGGTGTTGCCGCGCATCCATTCGGTCATTAACCCGACGACCGGATGCTCGCACGGGCCGAATTCGGTGGAACCCGCACCGCGCAGGTGGGCGAGATGCCGCGCCGCCTCGATAACCGCCATTTGCATGCCGAAGCAGATACCGAAATATGGGAGGCGCCGCTCGCGGGCGAAGCGTGCTGCAGCGATCTTGCCCTCGGAGCCGCGCTCGCCGAACCCGCCCGGCACGATGATGCCGTGGACGCCGTCAAGCTGGCGAAGCACTTCCGACTCTGCCTCGAAGACTTCCGAATCGATCCAGTCGACATCGACGCCGACGTTGTTGGCAATGCCGCCATGGGTCATCGCCTCTGCCAAGGATTTGTAGCTGTCCGGAAGGTGGGTGTACTTGCCGATGATCGCGATCGTCACCCGACCCTCAGGCTTGTAGACGCGGCCGACGATCTCGTCCCAGCGATCGAGATCGGGCTCCGGCGCCTCGAGCCCAAAATGGGTACAAACCTCCCGATCAAAGCCTTCGGCATGATAGGCGCCCGGCACGGCATAGATCGTGTCGACATCGAGCGCGGGGATCACCCGGTTCTCGCGCAGATTGCAGAACAGTGCGATCTTTTTGCGGGCGGCGGGCGGGATCGGCCTCTCGCAGCGGCACAATAGGATATCCGGCTGGATGCCGAGCCCGAGAAGTTCCTTTACGGAATGCTGGGTCGGCTTGGTCTTGAGTTCCCCGGCTGAGGCGATCCACGGCACCAATGTCAAATGCACGAAAAGAACGCGCTCGCGTCCGAGCTCGTTGCCGAGTTGCCGGATCGCCTCGAGAAAGGGCAGGCTCTCGATGTCGCCGACGGTGCCGCCGATCTCGCAGAGGACGAAATCCTCGTCAGCGAGATCTGCCTGGATGAACTCCTTGATGGCATCGGTGACGTGCGGGATGACCTGCACGGTTGCGCCGAGGTACTCGCCGCGCCGTTCTCTGCCGATTACGGTCGAATAAATCCGACCGGTGGTGACCGAATCACTGCGCCGTGCGGCAACGCCGACATAGCGCTCGTAATGACCGAGATCGAGATCGGTCTCGGCACCGTCATCGGTCACGAAGACTTCCCCATGCTGATAGGGGCTCATCGTGCCCGGATCGACATTGAGATAGGGGTCGAGCTTGCGCAATCTGACCTTGAACCCGCGCGCCTGCAGCAACGCGCCGAGCGCCGCTGCCGAGAGACCCTTGCCGAGAGAGGAGACCACGCCGCCGGTAATAAATATGAACCGCGTCATGGAACTTCAGTCTATAGCATCAGGGCGGCGCTTCCCAAGGTAAATTAAGAGTGCGACGAGACACTCGTCCCGTGGCCTCGCACTGCAGGCAAGCACCCGCTGTGGACAGCGAATCGCAGGCTCAGCGCGCGAGCGGCGCGCTCGGTTGAGTTGGCTCCGCTGGCGGCGTTTGCGGCGGCGGAGCGGCCGGAACAATCGGTGCCGCCGGAGCAGCTGGCGTGATGGGTCCAACCGGTGCGCTCTGCTCGAGGATCGATCGCGGCGCGTGATCGCGATTGTGCAAGACGACCAGAAGCACGCTCGTCGTCATGAACGCTGCCGCGAGAATCGCCGTGACCCGAGTCAGCAGGTTTGCGGTCGACCTGCCCGTCATAAACCCCGACATGCCCCCGCCGCCCATGCCGAGCGCGCCGCCTTCGCTCTTTTGCAACAGCACTACCCCGACCAGGGAGATCGCGATCAAGATGTGGATGGCGAGAAGAAGAATGATCATCAGGGAAATACTAACCGGTCAAATTTGTCGGGGGTGTGGAAGGATTTAATCACTTCATCATTCACTCGCCAGCGTCGTCATGGCAGCGTCAAGCGCCGCACCGGGCGATCGCCCAGAAATCCTCGGCGTTGAGGCTGGCGCCGCCGACGAGAGCGCCGTCGACCTCGTCCAGGCTCAGGATCGCGGCGGCATTCCTTGGATTTACCGAGCCGCCGTAGAGAATACGCGTTCCCCGCGGGACCCGGGTGCGGATTTCGGCATGCATTGCGGCGATGTCGTCCGTCGTCGCGGTCAAGCCGGTACCGATCGCCCAGACCGGCTCGTACGCGACGACAAGGATAGCCGGCGTGGCCCCCTCGGGGATCGATCCAGCGAGCTGGGCCGAGACGACATTGACGGCTTCTCCCGCCTGGCGTTGTCGCTGCGTCTCGCCGACGCAGAGGATTCCGACCAATCTGGCCCGCCATGCGCCGCCAATCTTGTCGCGGACCAGCGCGTCCGTTTCGCCATGTCCGTGGCGGCGCTCGGAGTGTCCGAGGATCACGTGGGTACAGCCGAGGTCAGCCAGCATTTCGGCGCTGATATCGCCGGTGTAGGGACCCTTCTGGGCGGGATGGCAGTCCTGCCCGCCAAGAAAAATCCCGGTCCCGGCGAGAATGCTGCCAACCTCAGTCAGCATAGTCGCCGGCGGGCAGACGAGCAGCTCACATGCCAGCCCGGCACCGGACGCAGCCGCGCGCGCTGCGAGTTCACGGACCAGCGCCGTGCTGTCTTCGCGCAACCCGTTCATCTTCCAATTGCCCGCGACAAGTTTCGTGCGAAGCGCCATGTTGCGACCCCGTTCCTCGGTCACTATCATCTGGGACGTACGATCACACTGGTGTTGCGGCGGGTCAACCGGCCCCCCTCCTTAAAAGAGGCCATCTGCCTCCATGCTTCAGGCGATCCGCTCGAAAGCGGGGTCCTTCGTCGTCAAGCTTCTCTTCGTGCTGCTGATCTTGACCTTTGGGATCTGGGGGATCGGCGACATCTTCCGCACGCGTTCGTCCGATACGGCAGTCGCTACCGTCGGCGACCATTCCATTCGCGCCGATGAACTGCAGACCGCCTTGCGCCGCGCGCTCGAGCAGTTGAGCGCACGGTTTGGCAGCGCGATCGATCTCCAGCAAGCCAAGCAGCTGGGCTTGGTCGACGAAACCCTCAATCAGCTGATCGATCGTAGCTTGATCGACCAGGAGGCGGCTCGGCTACAGCTCGACGTCTCGGACGATTTGATCCGCAATGTGATCACCGGCAACCCGAGCTTTAAGGGGTCCGACGGGCAGTTCGATCGCGGTCTCTTCAACGCGCTCCTCGCCGCGAACCGGCTCAGCGAAGACCAATATGTCGCGCTGCTGCGCCACGACATCCCTCGTAATGACCTGCTGCACGCGGTGACGGCCGGCGTGTCCGTGCCGCAACCAATGGTCGACCTGCTCTATCAATACCAAAACGAGAAGCGCATCGCGAACATCGTCTCGCTGCCCAGCAGCGGTGCGGGCGATGTCGGACAACCGAGCGAAACCGAGCTCAAATCATTCTATGACGCACATCAGGATCTGTTTCGTGCGCCTGAATACCGTGGCTTTACGCTCGCGAGCCTCAACCCCGACGATCTTGCCAAGGACATCGAAATCCCCGAATCGAAGCTGAAGGAGGAGTACAACCAGCGCCAGGACGAACTCCAGATTCCCGAACGCCGCGAAGTCGAGCAGATCCTCGCACCATCGGAAGAGAAGGCAAAGGAAGCTGAAGCTGCGCTTGCTGCCGGCAAGGACTGGCGCGAGGTCGCCACCACGATCACCGGTCAGAACCCGGACACGATCGATCTTGGCTTATTGAAGCGTGAGGAAATGCCGAGCGCGCTTGGCGATGTCGCTTTCGAATTGCCGCTGAGCAAGCCGAGTGAACCGGTCAAGACTCCGCTCGGCTGGCACCTCTTGCGCGTCGTCAAGATAGAACCGCCGGTGACTCAGAGTTTCGAACAGGCCAAAGACAAGCTCGAGGCTGATCTTGCGCATCAGGAAGCGGTCGATCGCATCTACAAGATCGCCAACCAAGTCGACGATGCGCTCGCCGGCGGCGCCACGATCAACGATGCGGCGACGAAATTTGGGCTGAAGACGGCAACGATGGCCGCGGCGGATGTCGGCGGTCACGATCCGCAAGATAAGCCGGTGGCGCTTCCGGTCTCGCCCAAAGAGGTCTTGAAGCTCGCCTTCGCGACGAGTGAGGGGCAGACGAGCCGGGTCACCGAGACACCGGAAGGCGGAATTTTTGTACTGCGGACGGACAAAGTCACTCCCTCCGCGGTCAAACCGCTCGACGAGGTCAAGGAGAAAGCCGTGGCCGCCTGGCAGGCTGACAAGCGCCGCGAGACGGTCGCCAAGCAGGCAGAAGAACTTGCGGCCGCGGTGAAGCCCGAGGGGAACCTAGCGGCCAGTGCCATCACAAAAGGCCTGAAGGCGACAAATTCGCCGCCTTTCACCAGGCATCCGGGACAAAACAGTCCGGTGCCGCCGGTGCTCATCGAGAAACTGTTCGCCGCAAAGCCGGGTGAGGTGATCACCGCCTCCGATGCAGCCGGGTCCTATGTCGCGCAGCTCGACGAGGTGCAGAGGCCCGAGAACCCACCGCAAAGCGCGACGGCCGACTTCTCACGTGAACTCGACGCCGGACAACGAGCCGATCTCGGCGAAGAGTTCACACAGGCCTTGCGAGCGCGCTTCCCGGTCGAGATCCATCACGAGGTGCTCGACAAATTATTCTGAGTGCTCTCCGCTGCCCGCAGTGGCTCGAGTGTCAACGTGGACAGAACCGAGGCGATGATCGGCATGCCAATCTCGTCGCGCAAAGTCATCACCGATTCCGGGTGAAATTGCACGGCAGCGATCGGCAGACGAGTGTGTTCGATCGCCATGACCACGCCGTCCGCCGTTTCCGCTGTGACCAAAAGCTCCGCCGGCAGTGTGCTGCGCCTCGCATGCAGCGAATGGTACCGCCCCACAATGAACTCGTTTGGCAGTCCATGCAGTAGCCGGCCGCCGGTTACTCGGACCAATGAGGGTTTTCCGTGTACCGGAATATCGAGTACAGCCAGCGAGCCGCCGAAATACTCGACAATTCCCTGTAGGCCGAGACAGACGCCGAACACCGGCAAATGACGCCGCGCCAGCAGGTCGAGCGTTTCCGTCATTGCGAAATCGACTGGCCGGCCCGGCCCAGGGGAGAGCACGACGAGATCGTGATCGCGGCCATTGCGCAATTCGGCGCGCGCCAAGTCCGGACGCATCGTCACCACCTCGGCGCCGATCGTACGAACATAATTGGCAAGTGTATGAACAAACGAGTCTTCGTGATCGATCAGGAGCACCCTGCGGCCAGCACCGCCTGCGGTGGCCGATGATGTGCGGGCCTTTGCCGCCGTCGCCGGCCGTCCGCGGATCGCGGTGAACATCGCGGCCGCCTTCAGCCGGGTTTCGGCTTCCTCGGCTTCCGGATCGCTATCATAAAGCAACGTGGCGCCAGCGCGGACTTCCGCGACGGCATCTTTCATGCGGATCGTGCGCAAAGTCAGGCCGGTATTCATATTGCCGTCAAACGTCACCCTCCCGATGGCGCCGCCATACCAGCGGCGCGACGAACGCTCCTGCTCTTCGATAAACCGGATGGCCCAGCGCTTTGGTGCGCCAGTCACTGTCACTGCCCAGGCATGACTGAGGAACCCATCGAGCGCATCGAACTCCTCCCGCAGCACGCCCTCGACGTGGTCGACGGTGTGGATCAGACGCGAATAGAGCTCGATCTGCCGCCGCCCGATGACCCGCACCGTACCCGGCACACAAACCCGCGACTTGTCGTTGCGGTCGACGTCGGTGCACATCGTCAATTCGCTCTCATCCTTTGTGGAGTTGAGCAGTTCCCGAATGCGCTCGGCGTCTTCCACCGCGTCGCGGCCGCGGGCAATCGTGCCGCTTATCGGGCAGGTCTCGATCCGCTTTCCCTCGACCCGCACATACATTTCGGGCGAAGCGGAAACGAGAAACTCGCCCTCGCCAAGATTGATCAGCGCGCCGTAGGGCGCCGGGTTGGCCTGACGCAGCCGATGAAACACGAGACTGGGCGAATCCGTGCAGGCGTCGGCGAGGAGCTGCCCGACCACGACCTCGAACAGGTCGCCACGAACAAACGATTCTTTGGCGCGTCTAACCAGTGCCGCATATTCGCCTGGCCCATGATCGCTCTCGATTGGCCGGTCGACCAGGGGGCGGTTGAAGCAATACGGCGCCGGTTCGGTCGAGCGCGGCAAACCGGTGGTCGAAATACCAGCCACCTCGAATTCGTAACGATGGGTTGCCGCGATCTGCCGCATATGGTCGACGACGAGGATTTCATCCGGCAGATAGAGGACGAGATCGCGCTGATCCTCCGGCCGCGGCAAACGCAGCTGCATCGGCTCGAACTGAAACACCAGATCGTATCCGAAGGCGCCGTAGAGGCCGAGATGCTGATCCTCGGGGCTGCCGAACAGGTCGACCAACGTGCGCAAGATCGAAAATACCGACGGCTGTCGGCTCCGGCTCTCTTCCGGGAAACGCCGATCGGTTTCTTCGATCTCGCCCGAGACACAGTCGAGTCCGGTGCGTTGCACATGGGTTGCGGTCAGGCCAGCGAGGCTCTTGGCGACGGGTTCGATGAGAACTCGGCCGCGTTCGTTCAGCGCCTCGATCGAGAACCTTCGGCCGCGCGCCGTAAAGACCAGGGGCGGATTGACAAAGCCCATATCCCACCGCGTATAGCGGCCGGGAAACTCAAAGCTCGAGGAAAACAATACGCCGCGCCGCTCGTCGAGCGCTTCGGCAAGCGCCGTATCGGCCGGCCGATAGTCGCGCGCGCGGATCTCGCGGGTAATCCGGATACCGCCCTTTGTAATATAACTCTTACACGGCATGAGATCTCCTCTGAGCTGTGCCGCCTGGGGAGATCCGGGAAGGTTGGCTTTGAAACTGAAAAGACCGCCCGGTATCCCTAAGCGGCCTTCAATCGGAAAAGTGGGTGTGGCCGCCGCTGTTACACCGGCCACCACCACATCACTGATTGCGCGAACTTCATGCGTTGAAGTTAGCAGCTCTCTGGCCGCATCGCAACTTCATCCTGCAGAGGGTTTATATCCGGCCGCGGCCAGATCGAATTCTGTCGGACGGCTGAACATCTCGCTGCGGACATCCCACAATTCCGGATACATCGGGTTTTCGAAGAGCTGGTTGGCCGCCTGCCGCAAATACTTGAGCCCGCTCGAGCCGCCGGTTCCGGTATTGCTGCCGATGACCCGCGACACGGTCGCGAGATGCGCAAAACGCCATTTTCGGAATGCGTCTTCCAAATCGATCAGCTTCTCGCCGAGCTGATACAATTCCGGCGCGCTCATCCGATTTCTGTAGACCTGGCCCCAGGCCCTGAAGACTGCCTCACTTTTTTGATACCGGCGCGAGTAATCTCCTGACAGAGTGTCCTCGATCCCGAACATCGGCAGGGTTTTCGCCATATACGAGATCACCGCGTCGTAGATGCCGGGCGCTGCTAGTGCGGTGCGCAGTGCATCTCTCTCTTCATTGGTCTGCGCATTGACGAACACGTCGACAGTCTTTGTCTCTCCACTGGGGAGATCAAAAGCAATGGAATCGTATTTAAGACCCAGCTTGTATTCCAACATTCGGTACTGAATGGATTGGAAGCCCGAGGCTCCGTCCTTCCCCACCGTCTCACGGAACAGAATGAATTCATCGGGGGTCAGAGTGGACAGGACGTCCCAAGTCGAGATCAGAATGTGCTGGATCGCGCTGACCCGCGACAGGCGCTTGAACGCGATAATGCAATCGCCTTCATGCGCTTCTTCCTTCATCAAGGACTGGGTCGCGCAGTCGAGCTCGTGAATGGCGAGCTTGAACCAGAGCTCGTGCTGCTGGTGAATAATGATAAAGAGCAGCTCATCGTCCGAGCCGGTTTGCAAGGTTTGCGCCGAGAGAAGCCGCTCAAGCCCGAGATAGCTAGCGTATGTGTTTGTCATATCGCTCTAGTCGTCTTTCCCGCGAAAGCGGGAACCCGGGAGCAGCAAGGGTCTGAACGGTTGCCCTGGACCCCGCTTGCGCGGGGGCGACGATAACGCGTTATTAGGACTGACCTCATTTCAAGAGGGGTTCTCAAAGGGAGCCGGGGGCCATCCACGGTCAATTGATGGCGGGGCCGAGGGGTGTCAACCTGTCTGAATCAGGACAGCTTGATGGCAGGAAACGAGATGACGGCGAGAGAATATGAGGCAGCGGTCAGGCGCGACATCGTGTTCGCCGAGCACGACGGCGTGAGTTTGCTCGGCGATCTCTACCTGCCGGAGGGCGTCGGCAAGGCGCCGGTGCTGGTCGGTGTTCATGGCGGCGGCTGGCAGACCGGCGACCGCAAGTTCTACACCCATTGGGGAAATTACCTCGCAAAACACGGTTATGCCGTCTTTGCGATCGAGTACCGGCTGATGAAGCCGGGGGTGAAGACCTGGCCCGGTGCCGTCTACGACACCAAGGCCGTGCCGCAGTTTGTGCGTGCCGAGGCCGCCGAATTCGGCCTCGATGCGGAGCGTGTCGGGTTGATCGGCGACTCCGCGGGCGCGCACTTGTCCGCCCTTGCGGCGCTCGCGGGGCAGGGCGCCCCTGAGAAACGGGTCGGGTGGAAAACGGCCGCCAATCACTGCTGTCGGACGCTGTGCTTTTCCCGCTGCGTTACGGCCGCTTGGTGGACCGGGCCGTCCAACCAAGATCAGCCACAAGTTCATGTGGCTCCGCGCGATGGAATTAGCGGGTTCGGCGGCGGCGGGCGCAGCAGGAGCACCAGCAGAATACCGAGCAGCGAAACCCAGGCAATCAGCCAGAATGCGTCGATGTAGGCCAGCACATAGGCCTCGCGGCGGACAATGCTGGCGAGCACCGCCGTGCCTTGCGCGGCGGGCTCGCCAATTCCCGTCGCGCGGCTGCCGAATGGGCCCGCCAGCTGTGTGGTCGCCTGTTCGGTCGCGGGCAGACCGGTCACCACATGCAGTCCGATCAAATTCGAATAGACCTGCTCGCGAACGCGCACAAAAGTCTGGAGCACCACACCGCCGATTTCATTGCCTAGCCACCGGGCAATCTGGATCGTCGCGGCGATCGCCGCCGCCTGCGCCGGCGTGACGTTGGCGGCGGCGAAGGCGATCACCGAGGTGATCGAAAAAGCGAGACCGACGGCCTCGATCAGCTGCGAGACGATGAAATCCCCACTGGCCCAATCGTGAGTCAGTCCGGTCTGGATCCAGCTGCCGATCGCGAGCATCGTGGCCCCGAACACTAGCAACAGCCGGGCATCGATCCGCTTCAGCAATAGCGCGACGAGCGGCACCAGCACGAATTGCGGCAGCGCGATCCAGTTGAGCGCGTCACCGATCTGCAAGGCGCGCAATCCCTGGACGCGGGTCAGATAGTCGGGCAGCACAAAGGAAGCCCCGGTGGTCCCGAAACCAGGATAGATCACGATCAGGAGAGCCGCCACTGCGATATTGGGCCGGGCCAGCACGCTCAGATGGATCAGGGGGTATTCGGCGCGGGCCTCGTGGATGATAAAGGCGACGACGAGCATGCCGCCGGAAAGCAGGAGCCCGGTCACCACTCCTGAATTGAGCCAGTCGAGCCGGTTGCCCTGATCAAGGCCGGCATAAATGAGGCCGAAGCCGACGCCCGCATAAACGATGCCGGCCCAATCGGTCCGCTGCAGCAAAACGCGGTCCACTGGCCGCTGCGGCATCGCCACGGCGGTGAGCAGCATCATCACCGGCACCAGGACGGCGTTCTGCCAGAAGATCCATTCCCAATGCCCGGTCTCCGAATACCATCCCTCTACCGAACTGGCGATATTCTGCGAAAAGACGAAGCGGAATGCGTAGGCGGCGATGCCCCAGATCCGCCATTGCGGGGGCAGGCTGCGCAGCACGAAGCCGAGTGCCGCGGGAATGAAGGCGCCGACCGCGAGTCCGCGGACGAATTGCAGCCCGATCAGCGTGTTGTAATCATGCACGAGCGGCGGGGGCAGAGAAGCTAGGGCAAAGATCGCGCCAGTCCACAGCAGCACGCGGCGGGTGCTGAGTACGGTGCCCATCCATGCCGCCGCCGGCGTGACGACCATTTGCGCGGCAGCAAAGATCGTGTTGATCCATGATCCGTCGTCAAAGCCGAGGCCGAGCGCGCCGCGGATATCGGCGAGACCTTGCGTCGTGAGCCGCGCGTTGAGGGTCGAGATGACCGCGCCCATCATCACCGCAACAACCCCGACGGCGGGATACTCGGAGCGCCCGATCGCCGGCAGCGGCACCGGCGCAGCCGCTGCTGCCCCCGACACGCTCATGGCAGTGGCGGTGTGGTATCGGTGAGGATTGTCGCGACGACGGACATGCCCGGCCGCAATTTGCCGGCCAGCGGGTTGTCGGGGCTGATCCGCAATTTGACCGGGATCCGCTGCACAACCTTGGTGAAATTGCCTGTGGCATTGTCCGGCGGCAGCAGGCTGAACTGCGCGCCGCTTGCCGGCGCGACGCTGTCGACCATCGCGTCGATAACGATTCCCGGGAAGGTGTCGACGCGGATCTCGGCGCGCTGGCCGATCGCGACATGGGTGAGCTGGGTTTCCTTGTAATTCGCGACGACCCAGACATTGTCGAGCGGCACGACTGTGATGACCTGCGTCCCGGCGTGGACGTACTGCCCGGCGCGGACGTCGCGCTCACTGACTTCGCCGTTAGCCGGGGCGGTTATGCGGGTATAGCCGAGGTTGATTTTGGCCAAATCGAGCTTGGCCTCGGCCTGCTTGACGGCCGGAGCCTCGGTCGTGAGCTGAGCGAAATAGCGATCGACGTCGCCGCGTTTGGCGAACTCGTCGAGCATCTGCTGTGGGCTCTGAGCGTACGAATGGATAACACCGAGCTCGGCCGCACTCTGGATCAGGTCTGCCCGCGCTGCGAGAACAGAAGAAAAGGTCTCATCGAGGTCAGGCGGCACTTGGCTGAGATCTTCGCCGTTACTGGGTTGGGCCGGCAGTCCCAAAGAGGCACGCGCTTGGTAAACTTCGGCCAGGTCCTCATTGACTTGCGCGTCGGCAGTCGACAACGTTTTTTGCGCCCGATCGTACTGCTGGCGGCTCTCAGCAGGAGTGCCGAGGAGCTGCTTTGCCCGATTGAAGTCGATTTGTGCCAAGGTCAGCACCGCCTTGTCTTTATCGAGAGCGGCGACGCGAGCGTGCAAAAGGGCTATTTGGTTGTCGAGGTCCTCCACGGCGCGTTGCAATTTCCAGCGCCGGCTCATGGCTTCTGCTTCAATACCGCGCGCCTCGGCTTTGGCCGCCTGCAAGTCTGCCTCGGCCTGAGCCACTCTGGCCCGGTAATTGTCATCCTCGATTTCGACCAGCACCTGGCCTTTTTTGACGCGCTGAAAATCATCCACAGGGACGCGGCGTACATACCCTTCGATCTGCGCGCTGAGCGGCGTGATGTCGCCGCGAACATAAGCATCGTCTGTGACCTGCCGGACCGCCAAACCAACCCAGCGGTCCCATTGAGTAGCGAAGAGCACGACGATGACCCCGGCGGCGATCAGAACGGCAAGCCGGACAAGCGTGATCCCAGACCATGGCCATCGTCGCGCCCGCGGCATCTCAGGAGGCGCTCTCTGCCCGGGGGCGGAGGGCGCCAAAGCGGTTTCGTGATCGGAGGATAATGGCTGTTCCGCCATGAGGGCTAGCTCCACTCGAGCGACAGCGCTCTCTTAGGATCCACAAAAAAGCAACCGATCGGCGATGGTCCCAATCTGGGGTGGAAACCCTAGCCTTGCGATGCCGCCTGCAATCCGTCGCTACACTAGCCGCAAAACCTCTGCGCATAATAATGCTTACGTGAGTGGATAGCCTCTGTGGAAGACCGGGAGAAGCGCGCGATGCCTCGCATGCTTTCGCTCAACGTGGGTCTGCCGCGCGATGTCGCGTGGCGAGGAACGACGGTCCACACCGCCATCTGGAAGACGCCTGTTCCAGGCCGGCGAATGGTACGACGGCTCAACACCGACGGCGATCGTCAAGGAGATTTCATATGGAAGACCGAGAGATTCGAGCGGCTCTGGATCGCCACTGGGCCGCCTCCGATGCGAACGACCTCGAGGGGGAGCACCAGATTTACCGAGAGGACGCGGTGCTCGAATATCCGCAATCGGGCGAGCGTATCCGCGGGCGGCAGAAGATTCAGTCGTCTCGCGCCGCGCAGCCGAACCGGAAACGCTTCACAGTGCGGCGGATAATCGGCGCGGGCGACCTCTGGGTCACTGAATATGTCCTAACCTACGACGGGCGGCCGTCCTACACCGTGAGCATCATGGAGCTCCTCGATGGGAAGGTGGCCCGCGAGACCCAGTATTTCGGCGATCCGTTCGAGCCGGGGCCTTCGCGCGCGCAATGGGTCGAGCGGATGCCCTGAAGCCTGGCGGCCATAAGGATGGCCATCCGCCGCTTGCTCGCTCGGAACTGCCAATTGATACGGTCTCTCTCGCCCGCTACCTCATTGGCAAGATATTGGTGCGGGAGTTGCCCGAAGGCGTCGCAAAGGGTCGTATTGTTGAGGCCGAGGCGTATGTCGTGGGAGACGCCGCCGGGCACGCCTACCGGGGGATGACTCGGCGTAATCGTTCGCTGTTTCTCGAGCGGGGGCACGCCTATATCTATCTCGCCTACGGCAGCTCATACATGCTTAATGTCTCGAGCGAGATGCCCGGGATCGGAGCGGGCGTCCTCATCAGGGCGCTCGAGCCGCTCGAAGGCATCCCGATCATGCGGCTAAATCGCGGTATCGAGCGCCTGCGCGACTTGGCGCGAGGACCAGGAAGGCTCACCGCGGCGTTGCGGGTTGCTCGTTGCTTCGATGGGCTCGATCTTTGCCGAGAAGGCCCTCTATGGCTCGGACGTGGTGACCACGAAGCCGGCGAAATCGGGCAGAGCATTAGGATCGGCATTGCGCGGGATGCGAACCGACTCCTGCGATTTTACCTTCGGGGCAGTCCGTTCGTCAGCGGTCCAAGATCGCTCAAGGAATAAGAGACCGGCACAGTCGTCCCCCGCCGAGGTGAAGACGGTCATCGGCTTCTACGGCGTCTACGACCTGCAAGCGCAGTGGGAGCACGACCAGATGACCCGCCCGCGCGACCAGATCACCGAGAAATTCCTCGACGCCCCGCCGATAATCAGCCGAAAACTGTTCTTCGAGGCCTCACCACTCAGCTAAGTGACAGTCGACAAGAACAGCACCCGTTTTCTTCTGATCTATGGCCGCGAAGACGACATCGTCGATCCGGCGACGCAGTCGGAAAAATTCCTCACCGCTCTCAAGCAGGCGGGCTTCTTCGCGCGCACGATCGTCGTGCCGGGCGCCGGCCATTTCTGGGCGAGCGAGCCGATGGATGAACCCGGCAGCTTTAGCGCCTACACCGCACCAAAGCTCTTGCGCTTTCTGCAAACCGCGATTTAGGTGCTGACGCAAATGATGTCCGTGTTGACAATGTGTCATCGTCGCCAGTGAAAAGCGCGTCCCGGGGCAAGCACTGTGGTCTTTCGCATTCGTGGAAAAATCCGACATTTGGTTACCCGCGCTGGCAGTGAATTCGCTGCTGGAAGCGTGTAATCGCGGTCTGAACGTAGACCGTCCCCTCTGCGCGCCGTAAGCGAACTTTGGGGCTGGAGCCGCGCAATTTCCGGGTTCGACCCGTAGCGGGCAATCGGTTCAGCCGACGGCGACGGCCGGTGGTGCCCCCCATTGCAGTCATTTCTCTCTCCGGTCATGGCTGCCTCCGCCGAGTGGAAAGTTGCCCTCGGTCGCCGGCCATTTGGTCAGCCAGATGCCTCCAAAAAAGTCATCCTACCGGGCGGGCGCTCCCGAAGACCTGCCGCGCCGTCGACAGAATCTCTTCCGACAGGGCGGGATCCTCGACCGCGCGGGCGAGCGTCAGTGCGCCGACAACTCCGGCGAGGGTGGTGATGGCGCGCCGACGCCGGGCGGCGGCGGTACCCCTAAAGAAGCCCGCGAGCCGCTCCAACTGAGTGCGCACATAGGAGGTAGCGCCGGAGCGAACACGGTCGTCTCGGCGCGCCATATCTCCGCCCAACGCGACTAGCGCACAGCCGTTCGCGCGGTCGGCGAAATGGCCCTCGGACAGATAATTGGCAACAAGATCAGCGACATTCGTATATCGGCTCTGCAATCCGGTGCTCTGTTCCAGTGCATGCGCCACCGCCTCCGCCGCGAGATCTTCCTTTGATGTAAAATGCCCATAGAAGCCGCCATGGGTCAGGCCGGCCTCCTTCATGATGGCGTCCAGCCCGACGCCGTCGAACCCCTTTTCGCGGAACAGGCGCGAGGCCATTTCCACAATCCGCGCTCGGTTCTCAGATGCCTTCTCACGTGTGACGCGCATCGCCGCTCAATCCCATCTGTGCAACACGCTGACCTAAGCTATTACGATCATCCACTGTTGCGTTCCTCGCGCTACGGCCGAGGCTGCGAGCGAAGGTGTAGAAGGCGGGCGTGAAAAGGAGGCCGAAGCCGGTAACGCCCAGCATCCCAAACAACACCGCCGTGCCCAGCGATTGGCGCATTTCCGCACCGGCACCGGTTGCAATGGCGAGGGGTGCCACGCCCAAGATGAATGAGAAGGAGGTCATCAGAATCGGGCGAAGCCGCGTGCGTGCGGCGTGCACCGCGGCCTCACCTGGGGCGGCGCCGTCTTCCTGCTTCTGACGTGCGAACTCGACAATCAGGATCGCGTTTTTGGCGGCGAGACCGACAAGAACGACGAAGCCGATCTGGGCGAGGATGTCGATCGGTAAGCCGCGTGCGAGCAAACCAGTGACGGACGCGAGCAGGCACATCGGCACGATCAAAACGATCGCCAGCGGGAGCTTCCAGCTCTCGTATTGTGCGACCAGAACCAAAAACACGAAGAGGGCCGCGGCTCCGAAGACGAGAATGGTAGGGGTGCCCCGCTGCTGCTGTTGAAAAGCGAGGTCGGTCCATTCGAAACCGATACCCCTGGGAAGAACCTGATCGGCAAGCTCCTCCATGCGCTGCAATGCCGTGCCGGTGGCGACACCCGGTGCAGCGACCCCCTGCACCTCGGCAGCAGGGAAAAGATTGTAGCGCGGCACGCGATAGGGAACCG
>Ga0306925_10001702_pt1 | contig 18361 bp, 16 predicted proteins | sample flu12Cox44000176_FD_203755 | JGI IMG/M metagenome (GOLD analysis project Ga0306925, IMG submission 203755) | Lab enrichment of tropical soil microbial communities from Luquillo Experimental Forest, Puerto Rico - flux8day.12C.oxic.44.000.176 (v2)... | ecosystem: Environmental > Terrestrial >... | reverse complement strand
AGAGCTATGAGGCGCAGGTCGCCGCCCTGCTGGCCCTGCCCGGCGACCCGCTGCCGCGCATCGACATCGGATGGAATACCAACCTCGCCTACATCCAGGCCGACGCATGGAGCGACAGGAGGTGCCGACCGATTGCGATGCGCGACACCGATGTGGGCTGGATGACCAAGATCGTCGCGGTCACCGGGGGGCCCGTTGCCAGGCTCGCCGATCTCAGGAATCGCACGCTCGCGCTCGGCAGCCGCGACAGCGGCCACGCCGCGATCCTCCCGGTCCACTTCCTGCAGGGCGAGGGGCTGGTCGAGGGCAAGGACTACCGGACGCTGCGCTTCAACACCGACCTCGGCAAGCACGGTGACACCGGCACGAGCGAGTCCGAGGTCGTTCGCGCGATCCTTGACGGCCGCGCCGAAGCGGGTGCGATCGGCAGCCCGTTCTGGAACGCGGTGCGCACCGAACGCCTGGTGCCGGAAGGTGCGCTCACCGAAATATGGACCTCGCATCCCTACAATCACTGCATGTTCACGGCCCGGTCCGATCTGGACCCTGCGTTGGAACAGCAGTTTGCCAAGGCGCTGTTCGCCATGAGCTTCGACAACCCGGCGCATCGCCCGGTGCTCGAGGCCGAAGGGCTGCGCCAATGGATAGCGCCGCAACTTGCAGCGTATGCCGAGTTGCGGGAAGCTTCCGCGCAGCAGGGATTTTTGACGCGGCCGTAGGCCTAAGCGATCGATCAGGCGCAATTGAAAATCCTGGCCAGCCGGCGCTGATGTTCGGATTCGCGATCGAAGGCGCGGCGCACGGCTGCGAAGGATTCGGCAAGCGGAAAGATTTCGCGGCTGACCATAAGGTCGTCGTCCTCCGCTCCGACCGGATGCCAGAACACCCCGTCCGCCGTGATCGTGATCTCGGGAACCAGGTCCGCCCTCGAGAGCGGGATGCCCTGCGCGGCCGAACCTCGCAGCGCAATTCGCCTGATCACCCGGTCCTCCTCGTTGACGTGATGGGCGTCAAGGAAGCTGCGAAACTCGTCGGCCTCGGCCTGGGTCGACACCGTCGCCGCCAGTCGCACGCGGAATCCTTCGGCACGCGCCCGCTCGATCCCCTTCCATGTGCGCGTCCAGGTCCCCTTGCCGCGATGGCTGTCGTGGCGCTCCGGCGTCGGACTGTCGAGGCTGATCTGCAAGGTCACGCGCGCGCGCGACAACGCGCGCAGCGTTGTGAGCCTGCTTCCAGCAAATAGCATTCCGTTGGTGAGGACGGTGGTGGGCGCCGCGGCGGCACAGGCGGCAATGATCTCGCCGATATCGGGCAGCATGAACGGCTCGCCGCCGGTCACAAAAATTTCGTTCACGCCGAGCTCAGCCGCCTCGCTTGCGATCCGTCGCACGCGCTCGATGCCGAGCGCCCGTCGCGGAGCCTTGGGTGACGAACGCACACAACAATAATCGCAGCTCAGGTTGCAGTCGAAGTTGGTGTAAAGCCACAAGCGAGACCCGACGGGCCGGTCTTCTCCGATATCCTCGGGGGCCTCTCCATGCCGGAGCACCCAGCGCGTGCGCCCTTCCTCGACGGTAATGTCGACCAGGCTGTTGCGTGTGAAGCGGCACCACGCCTCGAGGTCGGGGCCAATTGCCGGATCGCCGCTGATCACGGCCACCAGGTCGCCCTTACGGCTGCTGCGCAACGCAGCTATCAAATCCGGGAGGAGGCCGGAGGCAAACGTCTTGGTGCCGGCGTCGAGCTCAACGTTCGCGTTCGTTCTCATTCAAAAATCCAGGGGGAGGCGAAGGTTGGCTAGTGCCGCCTATTTGAAGTTCCTGCACCACAAGCGGCGAACTCTGTTCAGGAACTTCAAATAGAAAAAGCGGAACTGGAATCATAGATTTGCTAGTGCCCATAACTTTCCGAAGTTCGTGAAAGGTGGGTGCTGAGATGTAGCACGAACTTTTGAAAGTGGGCACCAGGAGCATCAGATCTCGACCTCAAGGCCAACCTCCACGACCTGGGTGGGCGGGACCCCGAAATAGGCCGCCGGCAGGTTGGCATTGAGATGCATGGCGGCGAACAGGGATTTTCTCCAGACCGCCATGTTTTGTTTCTTGTCGCACGCAATCACCATTACGCGCCTGAAATAATAGGTGATGTTGTCGGGATCGATGCCGCGAAGCTCGGGCTGCTGTTGGCAGGCGATCCTGAGTGCGTTCATCACGTCGGGCGTTTCCATGAAGCCGAAATAGAAGATGACGCGGGTGATGCCCGCGCCGACCGGCACCAACTTGACGCGGTTGGCAGCCTCCACCCTTGGCTCATCGACGCTGACCGAGGCGATGAAGAGCACGCGCTCGTGCAGGACGCGATTGTGCTTCAAGTGATGTGTCAGGCAAAGCGGGATCCCCGTGGTCGCCGCCGTGAAGATCGCCGCCGCGCCGGGCAAGCGAATCGGTGGGGTATTGATGACCCACTCGATGAACTCCTCCTCGCGCTGGCGCAGCTTGGAACGCTCCTGTTCGAGGAGCTGCCACCCGGCGCGCCAGGTCAGCATCACAAAAGCAATCGCGCAAGCCAACAGAAGCGGGAACCATCCACCCTCGATCAGCTTCGTTGCATTGGCGGCAACGAATACGAGCTCGATGACGAAGAAGAAGCCGTTCACCGCAATGACCAGCAGCGGGTTGTAACCCCATTTCAGGGCAACGAGCGCGGCCAGCACCGTGGTGATCGCCATCAGCATCGAAACGGCGATGCCGTAGGCCCCGCCAAGTGCATCGGAGGAGCCGAACAAAAGCACGGCACCGAGCGTGCCGAACGCGAGCAACCAGTTCACCACGGGTATGTAAATCTGGCCCTTCTCATGGCTTGCCGTGTGCAGCACGCGCATGCGCGGCAGGAAGCCGAGCTGCATTGCCTGTTGGGTGAGGGAATACGCGCCTGAGATAATGGATTGCGATGCAATCACGGTGGCAACGGTTGCGAACGCGACCATCGGATAGTGCCCCCATCGCGGTACCAGCAGGTAGAACGGATGTTCGGCGGCCTCGGGGTTTGCCAGCAGCAATCCTCCCTGGCCGAGATAGTTGAGCATCAAGGCGGGCGACACGATGGCGAACCATCCAAGCTGGATCGGCAGCCGGCCGAAATGGCCCATATCCGCGTACATGGCTTCGGCGCCCGTCAACGTCAAAAACGCCGCTCCCAGCACGGCGAAGGCGATGCCGGGGCCTGCGTGAATAAGGTAGAGCACGGCGTGGTGCGGGCTGACGGCTGCGAGGATGCCCGGACTCTGCAGGATACCCCCGACCCCGAGCAGTGCGATCGCGACAAACCACACCAGCATCACCGGCCCGAAGATGCTGCCGACGAACTCGGTTCCCTTGCGCTGCACCAGGAACAGGCCAACCAGGATGGCGATGGTGATGGGAACGACGGCCGGCGCCAGCGATGGCGCGTCGATCTTCAGGCCCTCGACGGCGCTGAGCACGGAGATTGCGGGCGTAATCACGCCGTCGCCATAGAGCAGTGCAGCTCCGATCAGGCCGACGATCAGGAGCGAGGCGCGGGGGCTGCCGCGCGGCGCGTGCCGCACGTCGAGCAGCGCGAGCAGCGCCACGATGCCGCCTTCGCCGTGATTGTCCGCGCGCAGGATCAGGATGGCGTATTTCAGCCCGACGATCAGGATGAGGGCCCAGAAGATCAGGGAAACAATGCCTATGACCGTCTCGGGTTCCGGCCCCCCACCGGCGTCGACCGCCTGCTTCAGCCCGTAGAGAGCGCTGGTGCCGATATCGCCATAAACGACGCCAAGGGCCGTCAGCACCGCAAGGGCTGGCTGCCGCCGGATCTGCTGCGGTATCGCCTCGGCCTGAAGGGTCTGGGTCATTCAAACCTCCCTTCGCTTGGTCTTTCCGAAAGTATGCACGAAAACGGCCTGCTGAGAAGCGTGGCGCCGTGGCAGTACGTTCGGGTGAATTGTGGTATCGTGCAGGGTGGGCACCACGACCGCGGCGCGTTGCGCCGCGGGGTATCCACGTCTGGAAAATTCATTTTTGGTCTCGGGTAGGCTCGCCATGCTCAAGACTGCGGAAACCCCCATCCAGGAACTCAACCCCGCCGAAATCGGTGCGATCGCCCATCTCTATCGCGGCGAGATCTATCGCAGCACGATCTGGCGAACGCGCCTCGACAACACCACCAACTGGTCGATCGTGACGCTCGGCATCGCGCTGTCCTCGACCTACTCGTCCCGTGAAGCCTCGCCGTTGCCGCTGATCCTGATCGGCATGCTGCTTGCGGTTTTTCTCGGACTCGAGGCGCGCCGCTACCGCTATTTCAACGTTTGGCGTGCGCGGGCGCGTTTCATCGAGACGCATTGGTACGCACAGATCCTCAACGGCAAGCGCGGGAGCGAGGACACCGGCTGGCGCTCGGTCCTTGCCGAGGACTACCTGCATCCGCGTCATCACATCAGCTTCCTTCGCGCCGCCGGACGCCGTATCCGGCGTACCTACATCTGGATCATCGGGATCCAGACCTCGGCCTATCTTGGCAAGATCGCAATCCATCCGGAGGTTGCAAATCAATTCAATGAATTCGTTGATCGCGCCGCCATCGGGCCGATCCCCGGCTGGGTCGTGCTGTTCTGCGGCCTCATCTACAACCTCTGCTGGATCGTAATTGCTGTCGACACCTATTTCGCCGACCGTCGCGCGCATGCCAACCGGCCAAGTTCGGCCGCCATGGGCTGAGCGCCGAAAGCGCGGCATCGCCGTCAGCCTCATCCTGAGGAGCCGCGCTTGCGCGGCATCTCGAAGGATGAGCGGCCTCATGGTTCGAGACGCCGCTTTGCGGCTCCTCACCATGAGGGTCCAGCCTCGTAGGGTGGGCAAAGGCGCGCAAGCGCCGTGCCCACCAAGATCGCGGTAACGCGGTGGGCACGCTTCGCTTTGCCCACCCTACGCCGCTCACCATGAGGGTCCAGGATTGCAACATGCGTCAGCGTTCTCGCGGCGCGATTTCGCCCGAGTTGTCGCGGCAATCACGTCCCCCAGGAAAGAGGGAGCAGGGAATGCCGGGCGCCAGCCGCACCCGCAGCCTTGTGTGCGAAGACAAGAAGCACACAAGCAAAGTCACCACAGGTTCAGCACGGTCAGCCCGGCATTCCCCGCGCGAGTGGTTTTAACGGCTTGCTTCGCGCTCTCCCCGGAGACCTGGCTTTTTTGCCTCCGTCGTCGGCGCGATGCAAAGCATCGTCGCCAACTTGACACCTGCCTTGGTGTGTCAGGACCACACGACTTCGCCGTCCGTGTCGCGTCATTCATCCGCGCAATAAGGCGCGCCTGACGCAATCAACGTCCATCGCATCCCGCCCCACGTTTCGTGACGATCGGCCGTAACGCCCCTCTTGAGGAACGGGACAGCGCGGGACAAAGCCACTGATTTGGGGTCCGCGGCAAGCGCGACCCTCTGCGGCACATTGGCACGACGGGCAATTTGCGCATGGCCCTCTGTATGATTTGCACAATGCAAAGGTACTGCCGCCCTGCCCTGTTTTATGGCAGAAAACGAGGCGAGCGCGCCGTCCCCGCGCCGAGCGATCCAGCGAGTCCATCATGCCCGCGCCGAAACCGCCTGCGTTCGAAACGCTGAGCCTGCATGCGGGCCAGCATCCCGACCCCGTCACCGGCGCCCGCGCGGTGCCGATCTATCAGACGACATCCTATGTCTTTCAGGATTCGGAACACGCCGCCGCGCTGTTCAACCTGGAACGCGCGGGCCACATCTATACCCGCATCTCCAACCCGACCACGGCCGTGCTCGAGGAACGCCTCGCCGCGCTCGAGAACGGCGTCGGCGCAATCTGCACCGCAAGCGGCCAGGCGGCGATGCATCTGGCGATCGCGACGCTACTCAATGCCGGCGAGCATATCGTCGCCTCGTCATCGCTCTATGGCGGCACCATCAACCTGCTCGCCCACACGCTGCCGCGGTTCGGCATCGCCACGACCTTCGTCAAGCCGCGCGACCTCGACGCGTTTCGTGCATCCATCAAGCCCAATACGCGCCTCGTGATTGCCGAAACCATCGGCAATCCCGGGCTCGAGGTGCTCAACATCCCCGCTGTTTCCGAAATCGCGCATCAGGCCAAGGTCCCGCTCCTGATCGACAACACCTTCGCGACCCCCTATCTGAGCCGTCCGATCGATCTTGGCGCCGACATCGTGATGCACTCGACGACAAAATGGCTCGGCGGCCACGGCATTGCGATCGGCGGTGCGGTGATCGACGGCGGCGGTTTCGATTGGCGCGCCTCCGGCAAGTTCGCGGTCCTGACCGAACCCTACGCCGGGTATCACGGCATCATCTTCGACGAGCAGTTCGGACCGGCCGCCTTCATCATGCGCGCACGCACCGAAGGGCTTCGCGACTTCGGCGCCTGCCTGTCGCCAACCAACGCGTTTCAGTTGCTCCAGGGGGTGGAGACGCTGCCGGTGCGCATGGATCGCCACATGCAGAACACCCACGCCGTGCTCGATTTCCTCAAGTCCAACACGGCCGTCGCATGGGTGCTGCATCCTTCGCTCGAGGATCATCCGGACTATCAACTTGCAAAGCGCCTGTTGCCGCGCGGCGCCGGCTCCATCGTCAGCTTTGGCATCAAGGGCGGGCGGGGTGCTGCGGGACGGAAGTTCATCGAGTCGTTGCGGATGATCAGCCATCTCGCCAATGTCGGCGATGCCAAGACGCTGGTGATCCATCCGGCCAGCACCACGCATCAGCAGATGGACGCCGAGCAACTGAAAGCCGCCGGCGTCGGCGAGGAGCTGGTGCGGCTGTCGGTCGGCATCGAAGCGGCGCAGGACATCGTCGACGATCTCGCTCTCGCGCTGCGCGCATCGCAAAAGGTCTGAGCCATGAACCTTTCCGTCAACGGCAAGCAGGCCTTTGTTGCAACCGGCGGCCGCGATTTCGATGCAAGCGAGCCGACCGTCGTGCTGATCCATGGCTCAGGCTCCGACCATTCCGCCTGGGCGCTGCACAGCCGCTACTTCGCCCATCACGGCGCTTCCGTCCTGGTGCCCGACCTGCCCGGGCACGGGCGTTCGGTAGGACCGGCGCTTGCGACAATTGCCGAGATGGCCGACTGGATCGCGGCAATGCTCGCAGCCGTCGGTAGCCGCAGAGCCCACCTGATCGGCCATTCCATGGGATCGCTGGTTGCGATCGAGACGGCGGCGCGGCATCCGGACAAGGTCACCGCGCTCGGCCTGATAGGAACCTCCGATGCCATGACGGTCGGAGCCGACCTTTTGAGGGCGGCCGAAGCCAACGAGCAAGCCGCGATCGACATGGTCTCGATCTGGGGCCTCGGATTTTCCGCCGAGCTCGGCGGCAGCCTGGCGCCGGGATTGTGGATGCACGGCGGCGCCCAGCGGGTGCTGCAGCGCTGCGCGGAAGGCGTGCTGTTCTCCGACCTGTCGGCCTGCAACACCTATGCGAATGCGCTCGCGGCGGCCGCCAAGGTAGCAGTCCCGACCACCGTGATCCTCGGCGAGCGCGACATGATGACACCGGCCAGAGCCGGCAAGAAACTAGCCGCGGCGATTCCGCACGCGCACACGGTGGTGCTTGCCGGCGCCGGCCACATGCTGATGGCGGAGCGTCCCGACCAGCTGCTTGCCGCCCTCACCTCCCGATAACCTTGTTTCCTTCGATCACCAGTGAGGCGGATTTGACGTTCGCTACCCTCCTGCCGCGATTGCCTCATGCGAACGTCAAATCCAAAGCTCCACTAGCATCAATAATTTTGCTAGTGGTCCTTTGATTCTAACATTCGCAGAAGCGGCTCCTCAAATGGGTAGCAAATGTTAGAATCGGACCACTAGGTAGCCAGCATGACACCCAACCAGTTCTCCCATCGTCAGCAGATCAGAAAACCCGCCGTCGTCTCCAAGGGAGGCATCGTCGCCGCGCAATCGCGCAAGGCGGCCGAGATCGGCGCCGAGGTGCTTGCATCCGGCGGCGACTGCATCGACGCTGTGATCGCGACCGGCTTTGCGCTCGGCGTGCTCGAACCCTGGATGAACGGAGTTGGCGGCGGCGGCGCCATGGTGCTCTACCGCGCGCGCGACGACCGTTACGAGGTGATCGACTACGGCATGCGCGCGCCGCTGAGCCTGCGGCTCGAGGATTATCCGCTGACGGAGGGTGCGGGCTCCGACTTCTTCCCATGGCAACGGGTGAAGGACGATCGCAACCTGCATGGGCCGGCGTCCATCGCAGTCCCCGGTGTGGTCGCGGGACTTGAGGAAGCATTCCGGCGCTACGCCCGGATGTCCTGGCGGGAGCTGCTTGCACCCAGCATCACGCTTGCCGGCGAGGGGCTTCTGGTCGATTGGTGGACGACGCTGGCGATCGCAAGCTCGGCGGCGGAGCTCCGGCGATATGAGGCAAGTGCCACGGCTTATTTGCAGGACGGACTGCCGCCCAATCCAGAATGGGGCATCCGCTCGGTCGTGCGCCTGCCGCAGGACAGGCTCAAGGCCACGCTGAACCATCTCGCCACCAGAGGAGCGCGCGATTTCTACGAAGGCGATCTCGCCAGAAGCATCGCCACCGACGTGCAAGGTGCCGGCGGCACGTTGTCGGTTGGCGACCTCGCAGCCTTCCACGCCCATGTGCGCGAGCCGCTCGCAATCCCCTATCGCGGCGGTGTCGTCTATGCGACGCCAGAGCTCACCGCGGGACCTACGCTTGCGCATACGTTGCGCCTGTTGCAGCAGGAACTGAAACCGGAGCGCGGCGGTCCGGATGCGACAAGCTATGCGGCCTACGCGTCGGCGCTGCAATCAGCCTATCGCGCGCGGCTGAAGGATATGGGCGATGCGGACGGCAGGCGGGCGCTCGGCGCCGAGCACCTGGCGCCGGCCTGCACCACGCACTACTCGGTGGTCGATCGCGAGGGCAACATGGCGGCGGTAACGCAAACCCTGCTCTCGGGCTTCGGCTCCAAATTCGTCACGCCGCAGAGCGGCATCACCATGAACAACGGCATCATGTGGTTCGATCCGACGCCGGGCGGACCCAATTCGCTTTTGCCCGGCAAGCGCTGCCTGACCAACTACACGCCGGTCGTGGCACGCGCGGCCGACGGCAGGCGGCTCGCGCTCGGCGCCTCCGGCGGGCGGCGCATTTTGCCGGCGGTGACGCAGGTTTTGTCTTTCGTGATGGATTACGGCATGGACCTCGACGCCGCCATCCACCAGCCGCGCTTGGATGCCAGCGAAGGTGCTGTCGTGATCGCGGACCAGCGCTTGCCAGGCGACGTGCGCGAAAGCCTGCGCTCGCGCTTCGATACCGAAGAGGCGCCTCCGCAGATGTTCCCGGGCAAATTCGCCTACCCGAGCATCGTGCTGCGCGAGGGCGGCCTCAACTCCGGCGCAACCGAGGCCGCTCACGCCTGGGCGGACGCCGTGGCCGAGGGTTGAGTTCCGCGGCCCCTCCCCCGACGGCGAGTTGGCTTGAACCTGCCCACCGGATCGCGCGACTGAAGGTCCGTATCCATTGCCCGATACGAAAGCCTGCTGCCATGTCCGCCTCCCCTCGCCTTGCGATGCTGGCCGTTGCCGCCGCTTTGCTCGTTCCAGTCGCCGCCAGTGCTTCGGACGACAGCGACACCGATGCCGCCTTCTCCAGCGCACCCACCGCTCTGCATCTCTGCGGCGGAGACGAGGCCGTGATAAAGGGCGATGCCTGCAAGGACGGCAGCTATTCGCAAACCGCGGCAAAGCTCGATGCCGCCCTGCAGCGGGCACTCGCAAAGGCGCCTGCGAATATCCGCCCCCTGCTCAAGCGCGACCAATATTGGTTCGCCGAGACGATCCAGCACGCTGCGGAGAATGACATTCCGCAATCGAACAACCCGGCCGACCGGGAAGCCTTTGCGCGCATGCTGAGCCAGCGCCTGACCACGTTGGAGGAGGTTGGCGATGGCTTCGGTCGCGCCGGGGTCCTCGGCAAATGGGAGGATGCATTCGGCAGCGTCACGATCACGGCAGCCGATAGCGGCGCCTACCGTCTCGCGATCAAAACCGATAGCGGCTTTGGGGCCGACGATGATCGGCGCTGGCGTTGCCAGGCAAGCGCGCTGGTCACGCCCGCGGCCGACGGCTGGCTCAAGGGCGCGTTCACGGCCGAGCTAGGTAACGGGCAAAAGCCGCCGCTCAAACCGCTGGCGATCAAGATGCGCCGCCAGGGTGAAAGCTTGCGGATCGTTGCCGCGGAACCGGACTGGGAACACGACAACTCCCCACCCAGTTGCGCGGTTCAGCAAGTCACCGCGAGCTATTTCGCCAGCGGCAAGCAAGATACCGCGGCGGCCGACAAGATCGATGCCGCCTTTATCAGACCAACATTCGACTGCGCGCGTCCCGATATGGCAAGCGATGAAGAGATTTGCTCCGATCCGGATCTCGCCGAAGGCGACCGGCGGTTGAACGCGGCGTGGAAAGCGCTGTTGCCGCGGCTCGACGAGACGACGCGACGTGCTCTGCTCGACGACCAGCGCAACTGGGTGCGCCAGCAGGCCGATCTCTATCCTGTTTCCCTGCATCCGGGACAGGACAAGATGCGGTACGATCTGCATCACACCCAGGCCGCCCGCAACGATCTCTCCAAGCTGCAGCGCGAGCGAATTGCCTTGCTCGAGGGCTTTGACGAAAACCGCAAGGGTCTGGCCGGCCTGTGGCTGGGCTACACCGCAATAATCAAGATTACGGTGACGAAAGACGGCCTCGAGGCCAAAGGCTGGAAATGGGAACAGGGCGACTGGAAGGCCGGCTGCGACTACGAGATGGATGGCGATATCGTCAACGGTGTGTTCCGCTCCAGCGAGCGGCGCAAGAATCCGGACACCCTCGAGCGCGATCATGCCACGCTGATCGTCAACCGCCTCGATGACGCCTTTGCCAAAAAGCGCTTCGACTCCTCCGATCCCGACGAAATGAAATGCCGCCGCTCTCCCGATCGATCATCGACGGCCCGGCTGTTTCCGGTACGGCCGTCGCCGGACATCGACGAGGACGGCGGCTGGCACTGAAGCAAATCGCGACGCAACTGCCGCGGGATCACTTCGGGTTGTTGCTGTACCTGTCGGCCCAGCCCAGAGCGACTGCGAGCGTCACAAACATCATGGTGACGGCGATCACAACCATGATCGTATCAAGGGTCATCGTACTTCTCCATGCTCGCCAAAAAGGCTAGCATCCGGGCGGCGGAGCATTTTGCGCTACATCAACTAGCGGAGCGAACTATGCGCGCAATCGTTCTGTTGCTGGTGCTGGCTGCCGGGATCGGTTTGGTAGCGCCTGCTTTGGCCGCTGACGAAATCGTCGCTGCCCAGAACGTGATCCGCTCGCAGGAACAGGCGTTTTCGCGCGACGACGCGGCCGCCGCCTATTCTTTCGCGGCACCACAGATCAGGCGGATTTTCCCGAACGCTGATATCTTCATGTCGATGGTGCAGAACGGCTATGCGCCGGTCTACCGTCACCGAAGCTTCGAGTTCGGCGAGGCGCGCGTCGAGGGGGAGTGGGTGGCGCAGCGCGTCCACATCGTCGATGAAAACGGCCAAGGCTGGGAAGCGCTCTACACGCTGGAGCAACAGGCAGACGGCAGCTTCAAGATTACCGGCTGCACGCTGTTGAAGGCGGGGGATGCGGTTTAACTTTTTCGACAAGCCCCTGGCGCTTATTTGAAATGGGAGAGCGGCAGCGGTGCGCCCGCCTTCAGCGTCTGGATCGCGATGTTGCTGCGGACCTCGCGCACGATGGGCAAAGCGAGCAGCTTGCCGACGAGGAAGCGCTGATAGTCTTCCAGCTCCGGCACGACCACTTCAAGGAAGTAATCGGCATCGCCGGAAACAAGATGGCAGGCGACGACTTCCGGCATTGCGACCACGGCGCTCTCGAAGCGCAACGCCTCCTCATTGGCGTGGCCGCGAATTTTCACGCCGATAAAAACCGAAAAGCCGAGGCCGACACGACCGCGCCGCAGCGATGCTCGGTAGCCCTCGATGTAGCCGTCGCGCTCGAGACGCCTGACGCGCCGAAGGCAAGGCGACGGCGAAAGTCCGATCTTTTCGGCCAACTCGATATTGCTCAATCGCGCATTGGTCTGAAGCTCGGTCACGATGCGGCGGTCGATCGCATCAAGGTCGCAGTTTGGCATAAAGCGTATCCTATTGAGCCCAAAAGGGCACCATATTGCGTAGCGAGACATTAGGTTAGCACATTTAGCAAGGACATGCCTCGCCCTTTCATGGGATTGGAGTTGCGGAAGCTTGGCCCATCCCAACGGAGTGACCCATGAGCGAAGAGATTGCACTCGCGCCCCTGCTCGACGCTGTCGAACGTTATTTCACGCTGATGTATGAGGGCGACGTGTCGCGCTTCGATGCGGTGTTTGCGCCGAGCGCGCAATTGCACGGCTTTCGCGATGGAGCGTTGCGGATTCTCACCGCGCAGGATTACCTGAACATCCTGGCTTCGAGCGCCTCGCCGAAATCGCGCAACGCACCGCGTCTGGAGGAAGTGCTGCTTGTCGATTTCGTATCGTCGACGCAAGCCATGGTGAAGGTCAGGGTGCGGATCGATCCGCTGCAATATCTCGACCATCTCTCCTACCACCGGATCGACGGCACCGGGCTGATCACCGCAAAATCGTTCCACGTCGAGCGCAAATATGAGCAGACCTCAGCCTGACGCCAACGTCCGATGGGGATTCGGTTTGGCGCTCACGCCATCGCCAGATGCGAGCGCGCGCGCCACAACAGGGCCAGCATGATGGCGATGTTGAGCACGTTCCAGGCGATCCCGTTGGCAAAGGCCGCCGCATAGGAGCCGGTGGCGTCAAAAATCACCCCGGACACCCAGCCGCCGAACGACATGCCAATCACCGAGCCAAAAATAATGATACCGATGCGGGTCGCCGCTTCCGCCGCCGGCATCGCCTCGCGCACGATGATGGCGTAGCTCGACACGATGCCGCCCTGGAACAGGCCGAACATCACCGAGATCAGGTAGAGCGAGGTCAGGCCGTCGAAGAACAGGTAGAACAGCAGCGCAACGGCCTGCGCGATTGATCCGACCAGGAGCGTACGGATGCCGCCGATCCGGTCGGCGAGGAATCCCGAGCCGATGCGGCTGACAATGCCAAACCCCGTCATCAGCGACAGCATTTCGGCGCCGCGCGCCACGCCATAGCCGAGATCGCCGCAATAGGCGACAATGTGAACCTGCGGCATGGCCATCGCCACGCAGCAGGCAATGCTGGCAATGCACAACAGTGCCGTCAGCGCGTTGGTCGAAATCTGCAGGTCGACCTGCGGCGGCGGCGCATCGGTGTGATCGCGCGCGCCCACTCCGTTCATCCGCGCACGCAGCGCCAGTAGCAGAAGTGTCATCGACACCGCGCAAAAGATGCCGATGGCGATGTGGGTTTCGCGCCAGCCGATTGCCTGCACGCCCCAGTTGACAAAGGGCGGCCACAGCGCGCCGGCGACATAGTTGCCGCTCGCCACAATCGAGACCGCCAGTCCCCGGTAGCGCTCGAACCAGTGCGAGACCTCCGCTATCAGCGGCGCGAAGGTCGCCGACGTACCGAGCCCGATCAGGAAATAGATGGCGATGAACTGCCAGAGCGAGGCCGCGAGCCCCGCCAGCACAAAGGAAATGGCCAGGAAGGTGATGCTGAGCGCCACCGCCGGCACGATGCCATAGCGGTCGGTGATCCGCCCGGTGGCAACGCCACCCGAGCCAAATCCCATGAAAATCGCTGTAGACGCCAGCGAAACCGCGCCGCGCGTCGCTGAAAATTCGGCCTGCACGGTCGGCAGCACGACCACGACCGACCACATTCCGATGGCGCCGATCGATCCCATCGCGAGCGCGAGCGCAAGCCGCACCCAGGCCTGACGCGAATCAGGGGTGAAGGCCGATGGTTCGGGAGTTCGTCCGGCGGGAGCGTGCACGGCTCGGAAAATGTTAACCCTGTGGGCTGACGTCAACACACGATGGCGAGAGATCAGGCATGCGGGTGCGGTGTAACAGGCGGTTCCTCGCTGCAGGCGCGAATCGGACAAGCAGCGTCTCAGCTGCAAGCGACGGCCGGGCGGTGATCCACGGCGACACCGCGCGATTTTGCCCTCCCGCGTCGGCACTACCTCTGGTTTAACTCTTTGCTAACTATATACCGGGCAAAAATTGCCGGGTGAAGTCGAGTGTCGTCGATCGCGTAGGGCGGGGGAGCCTCCGTGGACGCCAGTGCGGTGCCTCACTTTCGAACCGGTGGTCCTACGGCCGCCGCGCAGACGTTTGGGGGCCGTGACCGGCATTCGCGGGGGGAAGCAGCTACCATGGTCGACGCCACGGCTGGTCAGGACGCAAGCGCGCAGCTCGCCGGCTTCCCGAAGATCAGCGACATCGGCAACCTGATCAGACGCGGCGATATTGCGCTCGCGCTCGGCGTTCTCACCATCCTGGTCGTGCTGATCCTGCCACTGCCCGCGCTGGTGCTCGACCTGTTCCTTGCGATCTCGATCACGCTGTCGATCCTGATCCTGATGACGTCGCTGTTCATCCAGGCGCCGCTGGAATTCTCGTCCTTTCCGACAATCCTCTTGATCTCGACCATGATGCGGCTCTCGCTCAACCTCGCATCCACGCGCTTGATCCTATCCCACGGCCATGAGGGCACGGACGCGGCCGGCCACGTTATCGAGGCATTCGGCGGCTTCGTGATGGGCGGCAATTTCGTGATCGGAATTATCGTGTTCTCGATCCTGGTGATCGTGAACTTCGTGGTCATCACCAAGGGGTCGGGCCGCATCGCGGAAGTGGCGGCGCGCTTCCACCTGGATGCCATGCCGGGCAAGCAGATGGCGATCGACGCCGATCTGTCCGCGGGGCTCATCGACGAGAAGATCGCAAAGGAACGGCGCAAGGCGCTGGAGGACGAAAGCGGCTTCTTCGGCGCGATGGACGGCGCCTCGAAATTCGTCCGGGGCGATGCGATCGCGGGACTCCTGGTCGTTTTCATCAACGTCATCGGCGGCATCATCATCGGCGTCGCTCAGCAGGGGCTTTCCTTCAGCGAAGCCGCCCACACCTACACGCTGCTCACCGTCGGCGACGGCCTGGTGACCCAGGTTCCGGCGCTGATCGTCTCAACCGCCGCCGGCCTCCTGGTATCGAAGGCCGGCGTCTCCGGTGCCGCCGACAAGGCGTTGATCAAGCAATTCTCGGGCTATCCGCAGGCGCTCGGGATGGCGAGTGCCGTGATGTTCGTGCTGGCGCTGTTGCCGGGCATTCCGATGATTCCGTTCCTGGCGCTGTCTGCAGGCGCAGGCGGGCTTGCCTGGTCGGCGCGCAGGCACAAGCATGCCAAGGCGGTCGCAGACGCCACGGCGGCGGCCGCTCCGGCGGCGGCGGCGAAGGCCGCGGAGGAGCCGATCGCCAGCGCGCTCAAGATCGACGATCTCAAAATAGAGCTCGGTTACGCCTTGCTGCCGCTGGTGAACGGTCCGGATGGCACCGACCGCCTGACCGAGCAGATCAAGGCGCTGCGCCGCACGCTCGCGATCGAGATGGGCTTCGTGATGCCGTCGGTCCGCATCCTGGACAACGTGCAGCTCGAGGCCAACACCTATGTCATCAAGATCAAGGAGGTCGATGCCGGCAGTGGAAAGATCTGGCCCAACCAGTTCATGGTCATGGACCCGGCCGGCAACCAGGTTACCGTGCCCGGCATCCACACGAGCGAACCGACCTTCGGGCTGCCGGCTACCTGGGTCGATGCCACCCTGAAGGAGGAAGCTTCTCTCAAGGGCTACACGGTGGTCGATACCGCAACCGTGCTCTCGACCCATTTGACCGAACTTCTGAAGAACAACATGTCGGACCTTTTGTCCTATGGCGAGGTGCAAAAGCTCATCAAAGAGCTGCCAAAGGACCAGGGCGAGCTGATCAAGGATATCGTGCCGAGCCAGATCACGATATCGGGCATTCAGCGCGTGCTGCAGCTGCTGCTCGCCGAGCGCATCTCGATCCGCGACCTCTCCACCATCCTGGAAGGCATCGCCGATGCGCTGGCCTTCTCGCGCAATCCTTCGACCATCGTTGAACATGTGCGCGCGCGGTTGGCGCGGCAGATTTGCGCGCAAAACTCCGCGCCAGGCGGCTACCTGCCGCTGATCGCGCTTTCGGCCAAGTGGGAGCAGACGTTCGCCGAGTCGCTGATCGGCCAGGGCGATGACCGCAACCTTGCCATGCAGCCCTCAAAACTGTCCGAGTTCATGACGGCGGTGCGCGACAGCTTTGAGCGCGCCGCGCGCGAGGGCGAGGCGCCGGTGCTGGTGACGTCGGCGGCGATCCGCCCGTTCGTGCGCCCGCTGGTCGAGCGCTTCCGCGCGCAAACCACGGTTTTGTCGCAGTCCGAAATTCACCCGAGAGCGCGGCTGAAGACCGTCGGCGGCGTTTAGAGCTTCGGTTCTGATTGAATCAGAACCGAAGCTCTAATTCTATGTTTTGCCGCGTTTTCTTCACGCGAACCGCTATGCACTTCGCTCGAAAACGCTTTTGCCGAGGCGGTTCCACGGCTGTGCTTTTTGGTAACAGGCAAATATTTTCTGGCTTGCAGGCGGCTTTTAAGCCCCGCCGCGATCTGGCGCCGAACGAACCACGTAACAAATTGTAATTGCTATATTATTTTACCCCGTATTGGTTCCCTCAATCGCGAATTTTCAAGTCTTTTCACCGACTTGTGATTGCCCCTTTGGAACGGAACGACCGATCTCCACGTAAACTTGCGTGAACAGGTTGAACCGGTTGTGTGGCTCGAAAGACTAATCCGAGCAGGCTGGCGTCCGGAGGCGTCGATGAACCACTCGATCTACAGTGCAGATCGCGCGACCCATCTCAAGATCGTGGCCGTGGCGCTGCTCGCTGGTATCGCGGTGGCCGGCTTCGGTATCGCGACCAGAAGCAATGCAGACGACGGCTACGCGCAGACGGCCCGCATCATCAAGGCGGGCAAGCCGGTGATCGTCACCAGCACCGATGCGTCGGTGGTTCGCTAGAAAGGATTTTGTGAATTCACGCGGCCTCTTTACCAGCCCCCCAAAGTCGCCACGTGGATATGTAGAAGACCCAACTACCCCAAGTCGACTACCGAAAACGCCCGCTCCCCACGGGCGTTTTCTTTTTGCCGGACGCGGTCAACCGCGAAAGGGCCGCACATGCTCGCGCAATTATGCCCGGCAACAGGAAGCCATCTCGGCCGCGCCCGAACGCTGCGCCTGAACAGGCGGGCATGGGACCGAGCCGTAGGAGCAAAAGACGCAGCAATCGCCTTCCTTTGGCCGCAGCCGCGCGCCGCAACCGGTGCACACATAAAAGTATCGGCAGGCGTCTGTGGGCATAGTCTCAGGTGTCGCCTTGGCGCAGTGCGGGCAGGCGATCACCGATTGAAGGATCATGGCATTCAGCTCTTTGGCGCCGATGGATAGCCGGCGTTGGTGGTTGCGCCGGTGAGCGCCTCAAGATCGGCCTTGCTGTCGTCGTAGGTCACGGTTGCGGTCTTGTCTTTGTACGACACGGCGACGCGGCCAACGCCGGGAACGGCTTGGAGACTCTTTTTGACGACAAAAGGACACTCTGCGCAGTCCATGTTTTGCACGGCAAGGGTGATGGTGCGCTCGGCGGCGAAAGCAGGCAATGATGAGAGCAGGCCGAGGCCGAATAGAAGAGACGCAAGCAGTCTTGTCACGGGATGTCCTCCTTTCATGAAAGAAAAAGCGGTCCAAGGACGTCGAAGCCGATGGCGGCCACGACAAGCAGCGCCGCAGCGATCAGCGCGGCCTTGACCCATCGGCGTGGCAACGCTCGAGCGCAGATTTCGCCTTCGGCGCACGCCATTCTGGAGGCCCGTCGGACAAGCCACGCGCCGACGCCGAGACAGGCCAGCGATGCTGCGATGAAGACAGGTTGATAGGGCGCAAGCCCTGTGAAGTTGCCTATCCAGGCCCCGCTGATGCCCGCGCTGAAGAGAACGAGCGGAAGGATGCAGCAAGAGGAAGCGGCCAGGGCGCCGAACAACCCGCCTGTCGCCAGGAGCGTCAGGCCGCGTCCGAACTCGTCGCCGTTGTTTTCGTCCTTGATCGTCATGAAAGCAGGATGCATCCTGTAGTCACTACAGGATCAAGGGAAATCGGATGGCTGCAATCACAGCTTCGCGAGCGGATGGAATGACGGTCGGGCAGGTTTCCGAGCTGACGGGCGTGAACATCGAAACCATCCGTTACTATGAG